>Ga0210377_10000056_pt1 | contig 98923 bp, 72 predicted proteins | sample PLM4_65_b1redo_FD_155480 | JGI IMG/M metagenome (GOLD analysis project Ga0210377, IMG submission 155480) | Groundwater sediment microbial communities from an aquifer in East River, Colorado, USA - PLM4_65_b1 redo | ecosystem: Environmental > Terrestrial > Soil > Riparian zone | place: USA: East... | reverse complement strand
AGAACCGCCCCGTTGGGCGAAGGGGGCCGAGCGGGTCGGCGGGCCGTCCGCTGGCCGCTCCGCTCGCTTGCGCTCGCTCCGCAGCCAGCGGAGCTTCATTCGATGCTCTTGTATCCTTGGACATACGTCAACTCCTTTCAGGGGATAGTATCCCCTAAATGTGTGTCCAAGCAAACCCTAGGGCGGAGGACATCTCACCTATTTTACCTCAAAGTCATGCGAATTTTTTAACTTGTGCTTTTCTTTTGATTTTAATCTCTGTGCCCTCTGTGTGCTCTGTGGCTTAAATAACTCCGTGGCTGTTATGTTAATTTCTTGTGCGTAAATTTTTTCCTGCCCCCGGAGTAATCGGCGACGATTTGGCCGAAGCCTAAGAGCTTCCATCCACCGCCGGCGGGTAAATTTGTAAATCACGAAGCCTTCGAGGCCAACTTTATTCTTAAGCCGTATTTTCTTATAATTTCTTCTGCTTCTTCGTGGAGCTTGCGAAGTCGTTCCCGAGGGGACAGGTTTTTTTCTTTGTCAAAAAACCTTTCCTGAATCTGGTGAATTTCTCGCATGGGTTTTGGCTCTTTACGCATCTTCTATCACCTCCCATGGCGTACAAATATCTATTGCTTTATATCCGAGCATCGTATTAACGCCAGCCACTTTGATTCTTGTCTTGTGTTTCACCAAATGCCTAAAATTCCAGCTTACCAGAATATCAAGTCCTTTAACGCTGGCTATAGCAATATGCAAAGCATCGTCCCTATAAACTGCTGGTATGATACCCTCTTCGATGTATTTATCAGCCAATTTGTCGATTTCTTCATCGACTGCTAAAACGTCACTAAACTCAACATCATCGACAAGCTGGAGTAATTTATCGCGTCTGGACGAATCTCGCGTATTTCCCAGCTCGCGGATTACGACATCGGAAATATACCCTTCATATTCTCCTTTGTTTATGTGCTCAATCAGCTTGAGTGTAATATCCCTGTCGTCGCTGGAGATATCTTCCGATATAGCAAAGCTTATAACCGATGTATCAAGATACAATGCGAGCTTCTTCATATCCTGATTATATCAGATGAACCAACTTCTTGTGGCTAAATTTCTTTTTTCCTTCGGAGTAGTCGGCGACGGTTTGGCCGGAGCCTATGAGTTTCCATTTGTAGATGACCAGGCCTTCGAGGCCGACGGGGCCGCGGGCGTGGATTTTGGTCGTGCTGATGCCGACTTCGGCGCCAAGGCCGTAGCGGAAGCCGTCGCTGAATCGCGTGCTGCAATTCCAGAAGACATTGGCCGAATCAACCAGGGCCATGAACCGCTCTGCCTTACTCTTGTCGGCGGTGACAATCGCGTCGGTATGTTTTGAGCCGTAGCGATTGATGTGGTCAATCGCCTCGTCCAGGCCATCGACAACCTTTATCGAAAGGATCGAGTCCAGGTACTCGGTTGACCAGTCCGTCTCCGTCGCGGGCTTAACATCAATGATTGAGGCGGTTCTTTCGCAGCCGCGAAGCTCGACGCCCTTTGCTTCCAAAGCCATCTTGACCTTCGGCAGAAACTTGCCGGCGATCTGGCTATCGACCAGCAGCGTCTCGGCGGCGTTGCACACGGCGACGTACTGGCACTTCGAATCAACGGTGATATTCACGGCCATCTCCACGTCGGCGTCGCCATCGACATAGACGTGGCATATCCCCTCGGCGTGCCCGAGGACGGGGATGTTGGTATTATTCATGATGTAGCGGACGAATTCGTTCGAGCCGCGGGGGATGACCAGGTCGATACAGTCATCCAAAGCTAACATCTCGGCGACGTCCTGGCGCGTCTCTAACAATTGAATCCAGCCCCGGGGCAGCCCGGCTTTTTCGCTGGCTTCGGCGATGATTTGAGCGAGAATTCGATTCGTCTTGGCCGCCTCGCTGCCGCCTTTCAAGAGGACGGCGTTGCCGCTCTTGAGGCAGAGGGTCGAGATTTGCACGAGGGCGTCCGGCCGGGATTCGAAAACCACGCCGATGACGCCGATGGGACAACTGACCTTGTACAGCTCAAGGCCGGCGTCAAGCTCGGTGGCCGCCAGCGTCCTGCCGACGGGGTCATCAAGTGCAATCAGGCTTGCAATGCCATTACAGACTTCCTTGATTTTCTTTTCGTCGAACTTCAGGCGTTTAAGCAAAGGCGCAGACAAATTATTCTTTTCGGCGGCGGCCAAATCTTCCTTGTTGGTGGAAATTATTTGGGCGCAGGCGTCCCTGAGCGCCTTGCCGATTTCTGCAAGGGCGGCATTTTTTGCGTCAGTCTTGAGCGCTGCCAGTCTAATCGAAGCGGACTTGGCGGCTGTAGCTATTTCGGTCATATTCATTTTATTTGACCCACGGTTGTTGACAATTTATAATGTAATAGTAAATAGTAAATGGAAAATAGTCAATCGTGACGCGGGTGTAGCTTAGTGGTAAAGCACCAGCCTTCCAAGCTGGTCATGTGGGTCCGATTCCCATCACCCGCTTTTGCCGTCCATCTTCCAACACCAAAGAAAAAAAGCCATCAATGCACAAACACTGATGGCTTTATCACGATCTGAAATTGTTGATCGCTACTTCTTCTTCTTTGCTGTTTTTTTCTTCTTCGCTGCCTTCTTCTTTGCTTTCTTCTTTGCCATTGTTACACCTCCGTGTAATTAAAGAAGTAAATGTAAGTTGACGGACACAACCTTGACACATCCGCCTGTAATAAGCTCCATCTCTATACACATTTCAAACGTTCACTTAACCTTGAATGACAACTATACTGCGACAAGTCAAGAATACGTAAACATTTTTTTAATTTTTTTTTCTGATTCGCGCAACAAGAGCTCATCAAGCGACATCACGCGCTACACAATCTTGATCCACTGAACAGCTTCACGCGGCGTATGCAACTGCTTCGAGACCGGACCGCGGCCGGACACTACTTGAGCCGATTGCGGGACAAGCGCAGTGATCGTCGGCCATAGCCACGAGTCGAGGGGAATGTCCCAGACAGATTCATCATGTTCCGCAAATCAGGATTGCACAGAAGGGCGATTTTCCTTCACTTCATTGCTTGCCCGAAGGGAGGCGCCGGCCTTTTGCAGAAAGGATACGCATGGTATCCCTTACATATCGTTGTCGGCGTCTTCGAGAAACGACGCGTCGAAGCCATCGTCCTGCTTTTCATCGAGAAGCCCCTTTTCCAGAAGGGTGGCGCAGGCGACGCAGTATCGGGCCCAGGGAATCGCAGTGAGTCGCGCTTTCGGGATCTGCTCGCCGTTTCCTTCGCAAATCCCGAATATCCCTTCTTCGATACGACGCAGGGCGTCATCGATTTCCGTAAGGATCTTTCTCTCACTGCTCATCAGGCCGATGATGTTTTCGATTTCATAGTTATCCGTTCCGACGTCGGCCATGTGAATCGGCATATTGGACAGCTCGCTTCTGTCCCTTCGCAAGGCTTCGGATTCCATGGTTGTAACGTTGCCGAGTATTTCATTACGTTTCGCCAGCAACATCGCCTGGAATTCACGGATTTCCGCAGTTGACAACTTGTCTTTTTTACGCTCTTTTTTTGTCATTATGAATCCTAAATCGTCCGCCGTTCGACTTTACAGCTCTTGTAGCAGCACTCTACGCGGTGATGAATCCTATCACCCGAGAAACATCGTCAGGCCCTTGACCCGCCCGAGAGCTGCGATACCCCGTTCAGTTTCGTCCGGCGTCATACCGACCCTGGCGAAAGACAAACAGGCGGTACCCCTGCCCGGGCCGGTCTTGCCTGCGCCATTTCCAGTCGGTGCCGCCTCAACGCTCGTTTCAGCCGGGATACACAAGGCACCTTTCTGTAACCTTGTGCAAGTCGCAGCCGCCCGTTTTCGAAGCCTGTCTTTCCCAGAGTTCCCGGATTTTACTCTCATGAGGCAGACTATTTAGCCAAAACCGGCCAAATGGTCAATAAAAAATTTGACTTTGGCAGAGATTTTATTATTTTACTGGATTCAGTAAATAAGAGGATGGAGTAAAATAACAGGCTCGATGGGTACGGATAGAACGTTGACTTTCGGCAAGACAGGGCCATACCTGACGACGGGCGCCTCGATGGATCGGGACCGAGCAAGAAAACGGCTCGGCGCAGGCGGGTCGTTCGGGGGCCGGGGGGAAGAAACAACGGAAGGGTATTGGTTCGGCTCGCGGAGTCCACTGAGTTACACGCCTATTCTGAAGGCCGCAGGGGGGACCGCCCACATGCAGCTGGTTGACCAATTCCAGCTCATGGAGCAGATGAACCCAAACAAGCAGAGGTACTGCTGCAGCAGCAAATCCGTCAGATGGGCAGAAGGAATCAAGTCTAATGTATAGGAGCGTGAAATGGATCGCCTTGTTCCCAGGAGAGTGTTCCTGACCAAAGGAGTCGGTTGGCACAAGTATCAGCTCAAGTCTTTCGAACAAGCCCTACGCAAGGCAGGCGTAGCCCAGCAAAACCTGGTGCAGGTATCGTCTATTTTGCCGCCGAGATGCAGAATTGTCAGCCGGGAAAATGGATTGAAAGAGTTGATTCCAGGCCAAATAAGCTATTGCGTCATCGCCCGGACCGATACGAATGAGTACGGCAGACTGGTCGCCTCGTCCGTAGGAGTCGCTATTCCCAAGGACCACAACCAGTGGGGATACCTGAGCGAAGTGCACGGCCACGGCATGAACAGCCAACAGGCCGGAGATATGGCTGAAGACCTGGCCGCCGGCATGTTAGGAACGACTTTGGGCATGGAGATTGACCCGGACAAGGCCTGGTCGGAAAAAGAGCAGGCGTACAAATCCAGCGGCCTGTTCATCCGAACCACCAATGTCACCCAGACCGCCAAAGGTCAGGAAGGTCTGTGGACGACAACCGTCGCCCTCGCCATGTTCCTGTTCGATTGAGCGCATTTGCCAAGGTCAATCCGTTATGCAGGAAACAACCAATTTTGGGTATTTGCCCGAAGAGTATTCTAATTCGCAAAGCGCCCGGATTGTGATTATTCCCGTTGCCTACGACGGAACGAGCACATGGGTGAAAGGCGCCGACGGAGGCCCCGCGGCCATTTTAGAAGCCTCCGCCAATATGGAATTGTACGACATCGAGACGGATTCTGAAGTTTACAAGAAGGGCATATTCACGGAAAACACCATCGGCGGAGAGCTTTCCACGGTGGAAATGATCGAGGCGGTTCACGAGGCGGTCCGCTATCATCTCGAAATGGACAAGTTTACCGTCGTGATGGGCGGGGAGCACTCGGTCAGCCTCGGCTCGATCAAAGCTCACACACAGCGCTATCCGGATCTTACAGTTCTGCAATTGGACGCCCACGCGGATTTGAGGGAGGAATACAACGGCTCAAAATTCAACCACGCCTGTGTAATGGCCCGGACGAAGGAGCTGTGCCCGATCGTACAAGTCGGCGTCCGCAGCATGGATTCGTCTGAGAAAGGACCGATGGACGAATCCAGGGTGTTTTTCGCCGAGCGACTTGGCCATCAGGCAGACTGGATCGAGAAGGTCATATCGAGACTCTCACAGAACGTGTACGTGACCGTGGACCTGGACGTTTTCGATCCTTCCATCATGTCTTCGACCGGGACGCCTGAGCCCGGCGGGCTGTTGTGGTATGACGTTTTGGGACTGTTGAAGGCCGTGTGTGAGAAGAAAAACATTGTGGGATTTGACGTCGTAGAGCTATGTCCCGACAACCGAAACAAGGCGCCGGATTTTCTGGCCGCAAAGCTCATCTACAAGCTGCTGAGCTATAAATTCAGGGGTTGAAATGAAAAGAGGCGATCTTCTTAAAAAACACGTAAAACACATCGACGTAAAATCTTTCGATTCGACCGGGATCATCGAAGCCATGAAGGACATGTCCTTCACGGCCAGAGATACCGCCGTCGCGGCGCAAATTCTGAGCCGGATGATAAAGGACAAAAAATGCACGATCATGTTGTGCATAGCCGGCAGCACCAGCGCCGCAGGCTGTATGCAGATTTACGTCGATATGGTCAAGCACAACATGGTCGATGTGATCGTGGCGACCGGCGCGACCATCGTCGATATGGACTTCTTCGAAGCGCTGGGATTCAAACACTACAAAGGCAGCCCGTTTGTCGATGATACCACCCTTCGAAAACTCTACATCGACCGGATTTATGACACGTTCATTGATGAAAAGCAATTGCAGGCTTGCGACGGCACCATCAGGAAAATAGCTGATTCGCTTGCTCACCGGCCCTATTCTTCAAGAGAATTCATCAGGGAAATGGGCAAGTATCTCGTGGACCACGCCAAAAAGCCGGATTCCCTGGTACAGGCCGCATACGAAAACGATGTACCCATATTCTGTCCGGCGTTTTCCGATTCGAGCGCCGGCTTCGGCCTGGTCGCACATCAGGTCGAAAACGAACGGAGCCACGTCTCGATCGACTCGGTCAAGGACTTCAGGGAGCTGACGAAAATCAAGATGCAATCGCAGGTTTCAGGCCTTTTCATGATCGGCGGCGGCGTGCCCAAGAACTTCGCCCAGGACACCGTTGTATGCGCCGAGGTCCTCGGCCACGCGGTGGATATGCACAAATACGCCGTGCAAATCACCGTCGCCGATGTCAGGGATGGGGCCTGCTCCAGCTCCACGCTCAAGGAGGCGTCCTCGTGGGGCAAGGTGGACACCGGCTCTGAACAGATGGTTTATGCGGAGGCAAGCAGTGTTCTGCCTCTGATCATCAGTTACGTGTACCACAGGCGGGACTGGAAAAAAAGAGTCAAAAGACGGTGGAGCAAAATCTTCGAATAATCGCTCTGCGACAGGGGAAAGGAGCGTCCAAATGGCAAGGAAGGAACCGGATTTGCGATTTTCAATTTGCGATTTTCAATTTAGCCACGAAGACGCAAAGGCACAAAGCCGACCAGATATAAATAAAGAACAAAACGACTTTTCGGGTCTTCGTGTCTTAGTGGCAAAAAATATCGGCAATCGAAAATCGAAAATCATAAATCATAAATCCGCCTGTGCCTTTGTGGCGGCGCTGGTTTGCGTGCTGGCGATGGGAGGCTGCAAAGACAAACAGAAGGAACAAGCCCTTGCAGAAGCCCAGGAGGCCCAGGCCTCACTGGTTAAAGTCAGGGCGGAGCTGGCCAAAACCAAAAGAGAGCTGGCCGATCTCAAAGTGGAGCTGACGGCAGTCAAGGAAGACCGTGATGCGCTGCAAGCCCAGGTCAAACAGCTTACCGAGGAGCGCGGCGGCGTGCTGGCCGAAGCCCAGAAAACGCAGGAAACGGTCAAAAGCCTGGCGGCTCAATCAAACCAGCAGGCCCTAAGCGCCGGCACGCTTCAAAACGAAATTAAGCAGCTTCGAGCGCTCGTGGAGAGCCAACAGGCCATCGTGACGGAAAAGCAGGCGCTCATCGACGAGCTGCAGAAGACCATCGAGCAGCTCCATGCAGCCATAGGGGAGCGCCTTACCGGGGGGCAAGGGGGAACCGAGCCCAACGGGCCGGCCGCACCGTAGTCAAACAGGTCTGACTTGTCAGACGGGTCTGACAGGTCGGACCGGAGGAAACCGGAACATGTGGAGCTTCGAGAAATGCGCGGTTGTCGTCGCACACCCCGACGATGAAACTCTGTGGGCGGGGGGCACTATGCTCATGCATCCCGAAAGCCAGTGGACGGTGGTGACCCTTTGCAGGAAAAGCGACCCCGACCGGGCTCCCAAATTTTTTCGCGCGATTGAGCGGCTGAACGCCACAGGCGCCATGGGCGACCTCGACGACGGACCCGAACAATCCCCGTTAGCGGCGCGCGACGTGCAAGGAACCATCATTTCGCTGCTGCCTTCCGGCCCGTTCGACCTGGTTATGACTCACGGACTCCGAGGCGAATACACGCGTCATCTCAGGCATGAGGAGACGGGCAAGGCGATACTGGCGATATGGAAGGCCGGCAGGCTGAAAACAGGACAGATTTGGCAGTTTGCCTACGAAGACGGCGACGGCAAATACCTTCCCCGGGCCGTACAGGACGCCGATTTGAAGACCCCACTGGCGGATGAAATCCGCCGACAGAAATATCAGGTTATCACCGAGATTTACGGATTCGGTCCTGATAGTTTTGAAGCCAAAACAACTCCGCAGGAAGAAGCGTTCTGGTGTCTTCGGACGAAACCTGTCTGACAAGTCCGACCTGTCGGACGGCGGCCGTTACAGCTTGAACTTATTCTGGAGCTCTGCGATAGCGGCTTGAACCTGCTTGAGCTGCTCCTGCAAATCGCGAACTTTCCCGGTCTCGGCCTGCAACTTGGTAGCGAGGTTATCGATTTGTTCCTGAGCCTTCTTCGCCTCGGTCACGGCGGCGTCGCGAGACTTGGTAAGCTCATCCGCACGCCGCTCCAGGGCGTCACGAGACTTGCTCAGCTCGTTTACCTGCTTGTCCAACTGGTCGCGAGCATCGGAGAGCCCGCTAAGCTTCTCCAGCAACTGGTCACGCGAAACGGTCAGCTCATCGACTTGCTTCTGCAATTTATCCCGCGTCTGTATCACCAGGTCCATTCTGGCCTTGAGGTCATCCCTTTCACTCTCCGTTTGGGCCAGAGCCGCCTTGACATTCTCCAGCTCGGCCCGATTACACCCCGTCAGCACCAGCGGGAAAGCCAACGCCACCAAACACGCCCCAATCAACATCTGTTTCATCGCTTTATACCTCCCGTTTTTCCTCTGTGAGGTTCACAAAATTAGTCGAAAAATAGCCCTAACATCTGAACTGCAATGATGATAACAAATCCCGGCGGAGCCGTCAAGAATATTATCCGCCACCTTGCGTCGCGTCGCCGGACGCCGGGGCAGACCCCATGTCAGGCGGCGGCCCATAAGCCGCTGCCCCAGAACCGCAGATCGAGCCGGGCGCCTCAAAGAATGCACGCGGGTCGAATTTCTCTTGAAGGCCCGGCCGGAACCCGTACAATGTTCTGGGCCACTTGGGCGGCCACATAGGGCCGCCCCTACCCGAATCAGGACAGTGGACATGATGAGAATAGATATCGCTTGTGCAGCCATCTGCAGTACACTCATAATCGCGCAGACCACTTATTCAAACAATGCACAACCTCTTAGCGAGAATTTCTACGAGGACCGTGCTTTTGTGCAGGATTTTGCCCGGAAGATTCCGCTTTGCGACGAATTAGCCGGGGCAAGATTATCCGCCGTGCGCTGTGATAGAAATGGCCGCGTCCTTGTCCTTTCGAACAAGGGACTCTTGCAGCTTTCTAACGGCCAATTAGTACCGGACCGCCGGTACAGGCCTTTGCTCGATATGGAAATAAGGAGCCTGGATACCTATCGCGAGCAGCTTGTTTACCTCACGAATGAGCTTGTCTTCGCCAACGCCTGGGCGGGCCGGTTCTGTGTGCGTCACGGGCTGCCTGACGCCGAATTATTCCGGATGGGAAGTGATTTCAGCTTCCTGCTGGCGGGAAAAGATTCTCTTGCCTTTTTCAGCGGAGGCAAGTGCGTTGACAGATTCGAGACAGCCCAGCCGGTAAAACAGCTCCTATTCGATCCGACACACAACCGGTATCTGATCCTGGCCGAGAACCAAATCACATGCCTGGCCCCCGGCGGGAAAATCACAAAGGTCTTCGAAGTGAGCTTGGCCATCCCTGACGGGAGTACAAATTTGAATTGCTTTGAACTGACCGACGGTGGTTCGACCCTCATCATCGGCGATGCGGAAGGATATATCGAATTGGATGCAGATTCTTTTGGCGTTAAGGTGGCCGTGCAGAAGAAGCTGCCCTGTACCGATATACGCTGCATCAAACAAATCGGCGACTCACTGTGGTTTGGGACGTCATCGGGTGCTTTTCGCCTGCACAACAGACAGATCGACTATTACGCATCGAAGCGATGGCTTGTGGACGATACTGTTATTGACATCTCAAAAGGCCCGGGCAATTCCGTGCTGATTCTTTCGCAAACGGGGCTCAGCATCATTACCTTCGAGCCGATGACCCTTCAGCAGAAAGCGGAGCATTTCGATACGCTCACGCGAGAGCGCCATATCCGGCACGGCCTGAACAGCGAGCTGGCCATGACCAGGCCGGGCGATCTATCGACGGGAACGCTCGTGGACAACGACAACGACGGCCTGTGGACGGCCATGTACCTGGCCGGCGAGCTGTTCCGCTACGCCGTCACCGGATCAGACGACGCCTTGCAAAATTGCTACGAGTCCTTCGAAGCGATGGAGCGCCTGTTCGACGTCAATCCCTTAAGAGGCTTTCCTTCGCGGTCCTTCGAGCGCGCCGGCTATCAGGTGTCCGACAAGTCCCGCTGGCAGGAAAGCCGGGATCCCAACTGGACGTGGAAAGCCACGACCAGCAGCGACGAAATCGTGGGGCACTTTTTCGCGTACACCATTTTCGCAGAAGTCGTGCCGGACAAACAATGGCGCGACCGGGCCATCGCCCTGATGGACGCCATCATGGACCATATCGTCCGAAACGACTGGTACCTCATCGACTACGACGGCAAGCCAACGCTCTGGGGCAAGTGGAACCCTGATTACGTTAACAAATTCCCCAAGCAGGTGGGCGACCGCCGGCTTAATTCGGCGGAAATCATCGCGTTCCTCCAGGCCGCGTATCACTTTACCGGCAAGGAAATCTACAAGCAGAAAGCCTTCGAGCTGATGGACAAATACGGCTATCTCGACAATATCATGATCCCCGTCTCAGGGCTAAGCGTTGTTCCGGAAATAGACCTGACGACCGAGTGGAATCATTCCGACGATGAGCTGGCCTTCTTGTCTTACTGGAACTTGTACAAATATGCTTTCACGCAAGAGCTTCGTGAAAAATACCGCCGGGCCATCAAGGACCACTGGGAAATTGAGCGCCCGGAGAAAAATCCGCTGTGGAACCTCATTTATGCTTCGACCGGAGCGGCGGATTTTGATTTGGAAGAGACGATTTGGAGCTTGAGAGAATTCCCGCTGGATACCATCGGCTGGTCGGTCCGGAACAGCCATCGCAAGGACCTGGAGTTTCTGGAGCCGGATTTCCGCCACCAGAGCACCCGCAACGTTCTGCCGCCCGACGAGCGCCCGATGAGCAAATACAACGGCAATGCCTTTCGCCTCGACGGCGGCGAAGACGGGCGTCATGAGTACAGCGGCGATATTTATCTGCTGCCCTATTGGCTGGGAAGATACTTGAAGGTGATCAAGTAACTGAAACTAACTGATTCTTGTTGTCATCATGTACTTGGTCAGCATCCTTGTGTTTATCTTCGTGCCGTATTTCTGGAAGGCTGCTTGCCGCTGATCGTAAAAAGCAAAATGATTCTCCTTAATTGTGGCTCTTCCCGATCCTTTCGCTGCTATCCCGCTTGGGCGACTCAAGCTTTGACAAAGCCGCTGCCGCGTGCTCGCCGCCTGGTGCAACCACCCCAGCGGTAACGACCAATCTGAACGCTTCTTCGGTCGTCATACCCAAATCGATCGTCTGCCTTTTCGGCACGGTAATTACGAAACCCGTGAGCGGGCTCGGCGAGGTCGGTATGAAAACTGTCAGAGATTCTCTTCTGACCGTACGGACTACTTCCCGGAGTCCGGAGCCGGTCACAAAGCCGAGCGACCATATTCCCCTGCGTGGATACTCCACTGCCACGACTCGCGAAAACTGCTTCTCCCGATCATCGTTGGTGAGCAACAAATCAGTCAACTGTTTCACGTAAGGAAAGACCTTTCTCACAAAGGGCACGTTCATGATGAACTTCTCAACAGTGCGCCACAGGCTCTTTCCAACGTAGCTTGCCAGCAGCACCCCAAGGACGCAGACTCCGACCAGCGCGACAAGAAGACCGGTGATGGAGCCGGGACCATCCACCCACGTCTTGGCTAGCCTCTTTTCAATCTGCTGGATACGGGCTGCCCGCCAGATATCGGGTCGTTTGAGGTGGATCTCCAGCTCCGGCTCATTCTCGCTCAACTCCGGCTTGACTTGCAGAAGATACGCCCGGACCTCCTTCTCACTGATATCGACCCGCTCGTGGGCCAGCCGGGCAATGACGTACACAAGACCTCGATTGATATGGACGCTGATCTTGTCTTGGATGAACGTGTAGCCCCAGACGAACAACCAGATCGTCAAGACGCTCGGCAGCAACACCACCAATCCGTGCAGAAAATAGCCTTTAAAACGTCTGCTAAGACTCATGTCCTCAACACCAAGTCCTTTGCTTTTATCAACGTATGAATTCTTCTTCTGCTAAGGGCGCTTAATAAAGCAACCAACACCTCAGGATTTGTAGACAATCTCCGTCGCCTGGTTTCTTGTGCCGTACTCTGCAAAATGTTTTCTGGCAACTACTTCACAACTCTTCGACTTTAGCAAAACGAACACATCCTTCCTTCCCTTATCCTCGATATCATAAAACCCTTCTTTTACAATGAGTATTACCCTCTTTCTGGTGTGCGGGATCAGCCCCAGGAGCTTTGTTCGCTCCTCTACCTCGACCGTTAGATGAGGATAGCCGGCAGGTGTATTTGTAGAAGTGTTGGGGGGAGGAAGTACTCTTTCTATGGAGAGCTTTCCTTTGTACGCGTGGGAATCCTCAAGATCATGAACGATTCTTTCCACTGCATTTCTAAGGTCGTCGTTCTGTGGCTGACTCTGAACTGTTCTCATAGTCATTTCCTTTCCAGAGATGGTTGCCTTGGTTTGGGTGCAAGACCAGTCTCCATGGACGCCTTTCCTGCTACAGGATATCCTTAGCCTTGAGCGGTTCCTGCGACAAATAGGTAGTTCACCGCGTGCGCGAGTGCCCATACACCTACGGAACAGGCAACTATCAGGACAGCGTACCTGACCCAATGCCTGATCGATGCGGGCGCATCGGTAGCAGTGCGCCCATTGAGGAACCTGATGTCGAGATATCTGACCAGCACCAAGCTTGCTACGGTCACCCAAAAGACCATATCCGCAGCGTGAAGGAACCCCCCCGTATTGTCGTAAATTAATACGAGGCAGATGAAAAGGATCATATTGCCCAGAAACATCCACCAGATTCTGGCCATGATTCCCAGCCCTGAGCTTTGTGTGCCGATGGTTTGATGGTCGTGCCCGGACATAAAGGCCTCCTAACGAATCGCAACATTGGATCGATTAGGTGGCGGCCCGACCACCTTGACGTGCCTGCGAGGTCGTTCTATACCTCACACCCTTCACAGGACCAAGGTAACAACTACGAATATCGATGTCAAGTTCTTTCTCGACCACAATCTGGAAGCATCCGATATCGTCAAACCTGCACGACTTTCTCAAAGAAATAAGCAACAATTTGCCAGGGCCGGACAAGAAGTTCCTGCGAGACGGCTTGGTGGGATTGCTTAGGTGTGGTAACCCTGTCGTTTGTCAAATGGCGCGCCACATGGCCAATCAGCGCACATCGATAGCCTGCATGCCGTGCATCGAATACTACTATGGCCCCAGAGGAAAATCTGGTTTGGGATTCTCACGGTTGCAAACCCGTGTCCCTGCGGTTAGAATGTGATCCGTGTGCATTAGGGTGCGTCGGCGTCTGGCTCAAGGAGTGACCGAGCATGCTGTCTGGGATTGACTACTTCATAGTGATTGCCTACCTCGTCGGCATCATGGTGCTGGGGCTGTACTTCGCGAGGTTCGTACGTTCCGCGGACGATTTTTTCCTGTCCGGCAAGTCGCTGCCGTTCTGGGCCGTCGGCATGTCCATCGTCGCGACCGACATCAGCGCGATGGATTTCGTGGGCGTCTCGGGCCAATCCTACCGTTTCGGGGTCTCCGTCGGCAACTTCGACTGGCTGGGCTCCATCCCGGCCATGCTCCTGGCGGCGTTCATCTTCATCCCGTATTTCTGGAAGGCCGGCCTGTACACGATCCCTGAGTACCTGGGCCGCCGCTACAATGACGGCGTTCGCGCCGTGGCGTCGCTGACCTGGATCATCTTCTTTGCCCTCGATCTGGGCGTTTTGTTCTGGGCGACGGCGGTTATGTTCGAGCCGTTGATGGGCTGGCCGCCCTGGTTCTCGATCATTGCGACAGCCATCGTTGTCGGACTCTACACCTTCTTCGGCGGCCTGACGGCCGTGGTGATGACCGACGTCGTTCAGATGATCATCATGTTCGTAGGCGGGGCGACGGTTGTGGTTGTCGGGCTTTATCACGCCGGAGGCTGGGGCGGCCTGACCGATAAGATCGCCGCAATGGGCGACGCCTACAAGAACCATTTCGAGCTGATCCAGCCCGCCGACACGCAGACGCCTTTTCCATGGACGGGGATCCTGTTCGGACTGACTCTCGTCATGTCCAACGCGTACATGATCGGCAACCAGGCCATCGTGCAGCGATGTCTAGCCGCCAAGAGCGTCTGGCACGCCAAGGCGAGCATGCTCTGCGGCGCCTTCTTCAAGATGTTCATCCCCATGCTGGTCATGTTCCCGGGATTGATCGCCGTCGCCATGTACCCCGGGATGGAGGACGGGGACCAGGCGTTTCCCACGCTGGTGAAGAACCTGCTGCCGCCCGGACTGCGCGGGCTATTGTTCGCCGGTTTCCTGGCTGGTCTGATGTCCACCATCGACTCGATCCTGAACTCCACAGCGACCCTCTGGACGAAGGACATTTACGAGAAATTCGTGAGGAAAGGTGCGAGTGACCGCCACTACATGATCGTCGGACAACTGGCCACAGTGGTACTGCTGGTCTTCGGCGTCATCACATCGCCGCTGAGCAAGCAATTCCCGGGCATCTACGTCGCCATTCAGACGTTTCTGTCGTTCTTTCAGGGTCCGGCGTTCTCCGTCCTGCTGCTCGGTATGTTCTGGCCCCGCGCCACACAGTGGGGCGGCATGGCCGGGCTGGTCGGGGGCATATCCACCTCGGTCCTGCTTTACATATTCAAAGGACGCCTGTTTACGATTGAGGAGCCGTTCTTGTACATCTCCTGGTGGTCCTTCGTGGCGGGCGTGCTGCTCAACGTGGTGGTGAGCCTGGCGACCAGGCCGCACCCGCACGAGCGATTGGCCGGCCTGGTGTTTGGATTGCCGAAGAACCCAAAAAGTAGTTGCGAGGCGGCGATATGTTGAACTTCGACTGGCTCAAATGGGTGCCGCTCCCGGCGGCAAAGGCCGTGTTCCTGGCTTTGTTCGCCGTCTCCGGACTGCTCGTGCTGATGATCCCAAAGGCCTCGATCCTTGAGGGCGTCGAGAACCCCCGGTGGTGGCATAACCTCAAGCTGTGGGCACTTGGCGTGCTCGCGATCATCTTCACGATCTACTCAATCTTCTGACAGAGGACTGCTATGACGGAAACTCCGAACCACGATGATGCGCGAGTGCTTCATGACGTACAAATCCACATGTCGCTCGGCGTTTTCCTCGTCTTCTTTGGCCTGGTGGTCCTTGTGTCGATCTTCTTCACCGAGACAGGGATCGGCAAGCTGACGAACCTCGGGGCCGGGGCTGTCATCGGCGGGATCGGCGCCGCGATGATCTACAAGGCCCGGCGCCTCAAGAGATTGAAGTGATTCGTCACATACGTCTCAGATCGTCGGCGTTGTCGTAGATTTTCTGAATCGCTTCGAGGATCAGATCCATATCCGCTTTGGTCCCCATCAATACCGTATGATGAAAACAGACCGACTCCTCGCTGTAGATTCTGTGGCAAACCGGCAACTCGAATCGGGCAGGATCGATCTGCTTCCAGTGCTTTTCATTGAGCTTGTACCGCCACGGCTTCGTATGGGGCGTATATAAGGCACACGCATTCAGAGGCTCATAGCTGGCCTCCACGCCGCAACCCAGCTCTTTGGCCAGGGCCTCTCTGAAGGTTGTCACATCGAGGCCCTTGAATTCGTTCTTGTTGTACCGGAAGGAGAAATTGTAATAAGCCCCCATCGTTTCTCTCCTGTCGCGCCGCATCGGCCGCACGCCGGGGAGCCCGGCAAGCCGGGAGTTGAAGTAGGTCGCGTTCTTCTCGCGGATCCTGTTATCGCGAGGCAGCCGCAGCAGCGATTCGAGCAGTAGTGCGGCCTGGAATTCCGTCATGCGATAGTTGCCCGACTGGATGAAGTTGCCCTCGTCGCCATAGATGCCTGCGCCTTTATCAGCGGCCCCTTTCTGCTCGGGGCGCCTGCCGCAGTTGCGAAGGGCGTCGAGCTTCTCCGCAAGCTGCGGGTCGCTCGTCGTCAGGGCCCCGCCTTCCCCGGCGGTCATGAGCTTCGAGAGCTGAAAGCTGAAACTGCCCGCATCGCCGATACTGCCGGCCTTTTTCCCTTTCCACTCCCCTCCGTGCTTGTGCGCACAGTCTTCAATCACCCGCAGGTGGTGCTTGCGCGCGATCTTCATAATCGCGTCCATATCGGTCAGGCATCCGTAAAGATGCACGGGAATAATCGCCCTGGTTCGGGCAGTGATTGCCTCTTCGACCTGGGCGGGATCGATGCACCACGTGTCTTCGCAGACGTCAACGATCACGGGAACGGCGTTCACATCCAGCACCGCCGCGGCCGTCGCCTGCCAGGTCAGCCCGGGTACAATGACCTCATCGCCCAGTCCGATGCCACAGGCCTCTAAGGCAAGCTGGAGGCTGACGGTCCCATTGGCAACCGACAGGGCGTACTTGGCTCCTATGAATTTCGCAAAGGCCGCGTTGAATTCCGTCTCCTTCGGGCCGTTATACGACCAGACGCCGCTTCTTAGAACTTCAACCAGGCTTTTTTCTTCTTTTTTGTCCCAGACGGGCCACCTGGGCCAGGGATTCTTCTTTACATCCCGCAGGGGCTTGCCGCCTTTGATGGCTAACTTGCTCATTCTGTCGTCCCTTTCCGTGTCTGTGCGAAACTTCAGCAGCACTAAAATAGCAGACTTATCCGACCGTTGCAACTGTGCCTCCCATTCGATACCATCAATGCCCAGTTATGAACAGATGTGATTCTCAGTACGATAGGGCGCTGTGCGCCGGCTGGACGATTCAGGCATCCTTCGAAGTGAAAGGAACGCCGGAGGAATTTTCACGGCCGGACTTCGATACTCGCGGATGGTATTCGACGTCCGTACCGTCAACGGTTCTGGCCGCTCTGGTCGAGAACGGCGTTTATCAGAACCCTTACTTCGGCATGAATCTAAAGAGTATCTCAAGCGCGCCGTTCAGCAAGCCGTGGTGGTACCGAACGCAATTCCAACTGTCGGCGCAGGACGCGGCCGGAACCGTCCTGCTTGAATTTGACGGGGTAAACTACAGCGCGAATATCTGGCTCAATGGCCGCCGGGTTGCAGCTTCGAGCCAAGTCAAGGGCGCCTTTCGCCGCTTTCAATTTGATGTTTCGAAGCTCGTTTCCGAAGGCGCGAACGTGCTGGCCGTGGAGGTCATCCCCCCGCAGCCGGGGGATTTTTCCACGGGTTTCGTCGATTGGAACCTCCCGCCGCCCGACCGCAACATGGGCATATTCCGCACCGTAAGATTGCGCTTCTGCCGGGGCGTCTCGATAGAAAATCTCTATGTTCAGACGGACCTGAATGTCGAAACTCTCGACGAAGCCAAGCTGACCATCACGGCCGAATTGGCCAACCACACAAATAGCATCGCATCAGGAATTCTTGAGGGAGAAATTGAATCCATAAGATTCAGCAAAGCCGTGAAAATAGGACCGCGAGAGCGAAAAACCGTACAGCTCGCGGATCTGAAAATCGCAAAACCCAGAGTTTGGTGGCCGCACGGCATGGGCACGCCGGAGCTATATGATTTGCACCTGAGATTCATTGCAGATGACAAGGTCTGTGACGCGGCCGACGTGCGATTCGGTATTCGCAAAGTGGAAGATTATACTAACGAGGGCGGCCACAAAGGATTTAAGGTTAACGGCAAGAAAATCCTGATCAAGGCCGCCGGATGGACGGACGACCTGTTCCTCGCCGATACGACCGAGACAATCGATGCCCAATTGCAGTACGTAAGACATGTAAACCTGAACGCCATCCGCCTGGAAGGCATCTGGGGAAAAGACCATACGCTTTATGATTTGTGCGACCGGTACGGCATCCTGATGATGGTCGGCTGGAGCTGCCACTGGGAGCACGAACAGTATCTGGGAAAACCGGTGGACGAGCGTTACGGCGGGGTAGTTTCGCCGGAGGATATCGAGCTGGTTGCTAAATCGTGGCAGGACCAGGTTCTGTGGCTCAGAAATCACCCGAGCATCTTCGTCTGGGCCGTGGCCAGCGACAAGGTTCCGAAGCCGCAGTTAGAGCGAAAATACATCGAGACATTCCGCAAATACGACCCTTCGCGCCCCTACCTGGCCTCCACCGGCGGCGTCGGGAGCGAGCAGCGAATCATCGGAAAGGACGTGGTCGTCAGCGACACCAGCGGCCCGGCCGGCGTTAAAATGTTGGGGCCATACGCTTACACGCCGCCCATCTACTGGTACACCGACACCCAACGCGGCGGAGCCTACGGTTTCAACACGGAGACATCGCCCGGTGAGGCGGTTCCCGTGCTGGAAAGCATCCGGAAGATGATCCCACAAGAGCACCTCTGGCCCGTTGATGAATTCTGGGAATTCCACTGCGGATTAAACGAGTTCGACAATCTGAACCGATACCAGCAAGCCATCGAGCGGCGCTACGGCAAACCAGACAACGTCGAGCAGTTCGCCCGAAAAGCACAGGTCCTGAATTACGAATTGATGCGGCCGATGTTCGAAGCGTTCCGAGCCAACCGCGGCACGGCAACGGGAATTATCCAGTGGATGCTCAACGCCGCATGGCCCAAGATGTACTGGCAGTTGTATGATAAGTATCTCATGCCGACCGGGGCGTTCTACGCCGCCAGAAAAGCCTGCGAACCCGTGCATTTGCTTTATAACTATGGCAATCGCGCCATCTACATCGTCAATGACCGATTCGAGGCCATCAGAAATCTCAGGGCAACAATTCGGATTTTGGACATCAGCTCCAAAGAAGTCCTGAACAAGACACTTGACCTCGGCGCCGGACCCGAGTCCTCCACCAGGATCTTCGAGCTGACCGAACTGGATACCATAAGCACAACGTATTTTCTCGATCTTAGACTTTACGATCAGCAGAACAGGGAAATCGCAAACAACTTCTACTGGCTGTCAACCAAACCTGATGTCCTGGACTATGAAGCCAAAGTCGAGCCCTGGCCCTACTACACGCCCAGCAGGCAGTTCGCAGACTTCGCGGCGCTGAATTCACTGCCGGCTGCGACAGTTAACGTCGAGCATACCTGTAAAATACGCAATCAAGACAAGACCGTAGCGGCAAGACTGAACAACGCGAGCGAAACCATTGCATTCTTCATAGAGTTGAAAATCGCCGCAAAAAGCGGCGGGACCATCGTGCCGGTCTTTTGGGAGGACAATTACGTCAGCCTGCTGCCCGGCGAAACGAGAGACATCGAGGCGGTATTGCCCGCCACAAATGAACAGACCGTCCTGACCGTCAGCGGATGGAATCTAAAAGGTTGAGCTGCAAGCGTCAAAAAGGTAGAATATTCCCCAGAGATTAAAAGGAACGTTCAGCGAAACACGATGCGTTGAATCTCTATACTTGAGAAATTCCGGGAGGATATAGAATGAATGATCACTTTTCCGAACATCAAAGCGAAAGCGATTCGACGCGAAGGGGATTCCTCAAAAAAATCGGACTCGGCGCCGTGGCGGGCGGCATGGCAACGCCGCTTCTGAACAATTCACTTGCGGCCGGAGCATCGCAGGCAACTATCCACAAAGTAAAACATCGCGTGCTCGGTAAGACCGGCCTGAGCGTTTCGGAAATCGGATTCGGAGGCCACAGTTGGGCGTACAAGCAGATCCCCGACGGCAAGGGAGGGCTTCGCAGGCCCACAGTTGACGAGGCCACCGAAATGATCGCAGCGGGGCTGGATATGGGCGTGAACTTCCTCGACTCGTGCACGGCGATGGAAGAATCCAGCACGCCCGGCGAAGCGATCAAGAGACTGAAAGCGCGGGATAAGGTCATTGTCTCGATCCGCGTCTCCCACAAGATGAAAGGGATTGAAGCGGACAAGCAGGAAATATACAAATGGACGGAAGACCGCCTGAAGCTGTGGCAGACGGACCACGTCGATTTGTGTCTGCTCTGCAATACCGAAGATGACACGCCGCAGTCCGGCTACTGGGACATGTCCTATTCCATTGAAGCGCTCGATAAGCTCAAGCAGCAGGGCAAGATTCGCTTCACCGGGTTCGGCTGCCACTTCACGCCCGAGCTGTTCTTAGAGGCGTTCGACAAGTTCGGCGACTATTTCGACATCTGCTCAATTCCCTACAACATTCGGCATCGCGCCGCGGAAAAGATACTTCCCGCCGCCAAGAAAAAGAGACTCGGCGTCATTACCATCAAGCCTTTTGCCAGAGGGGCTCTTTTCGAAAAGCGGGATCTCAAAGGCCCCGACGCCGGCCTGCCGCGAGACATGATCGCGTTCGTGCTGGAGAATAAACTCGTCGATATCTGCACCTGCGGCGTCCACACCATCGAGCAGACCCGGGAGAACCTTAGCGCCTCGTGGACGAAGCTCTCGCCGGACCAACATAAACGGCTCGAAAAAGTCGCCGGCGCTCCCGTCGATAGTGAGGAATACGCCTGGCTTGAACGAGATTGGCGACATGCGTAGCGAAGGTGTGGGACTATTACTCTCTTGAATCAGTCGGATTATCATCGTATAAAGGACTGAACCGATGGAGCAGGCAAATCCCGGATTATCGCGGCGGCGCGTCATTATTGAAGCCATACTCGTACTCTATATTTACTACGTCCTCGCGACGGCGTTCATCATTCTTCCACCGATCCTCTTTTCCGCCGCAGGGGTACGGCTGACTTTGCGTCCCGGTACCGCCGTGACACTTCTTGGCGTAGTCTTTGCCGAAGCATTGGCGCTCTGGATGGCCATCGCATACTTCCGCCGTCGGCAGCTCTCGATGCGTACATGCGGGTGGCTGACGCCCACGTCGCTGCGAATCGTCTTTTTTGCCGTCATCGCGGCGATGGCCTATTCGCTATATACCGCTCAGATCCCGCAAGTGCGGGCAAACATGTTCGAATTCAGCCTGTTGAAACTGTGGGGTGTGATTGCCGGCCTGTTCGGCGCATTTGTTGAGGAGGTTATCTTTCGCGGCTACTTGCTTACCCGCCTGCAAAAAGCTGGAATGAGTAACGTATCTCAGATTGTGCTATCAGCGCTGACCTTTGGCTTGCTTCACCTCGGCTTTGGATGGTGGGGCGTCTTGTGTACGGTAACGCTTGGGATCGGCTTGGGTACGCTGTACGTCTATGGGAACCGAAGCCTCACAGGACCGCTGATTTGCCACGGCGTCATCAATGCTATCATTGAACCCTGGCTCCTGCTTTGGCTGTTGAAATTCTACGCCGAGAGATTTGGCACATGACGCACATAACATCTGGCGGGAGAAAGCCCGTCTAATGGCCGCTTCTCGGCCAGCCGTTCCCTCGAAAAGACCCGTATCCTGCAAAACGTGCTTCGGACCTGAGCATTTTTCTCGCTGATTCTGTTGCATTGACCTGTGTGGAGTGTTATCATCGATGCGTCGGACAAAAGGAAATTGGATGTCGGCAGTACCAAGTGAACTGTACGATGCTCGACTAATGAGAATTGTAGAACTCCATCCCCAACCGAATTGGGTCTTGTCCATCGTTGCAGACGACGGTCGCGTCGGCTGTTTTGATGTCAGTCCCTATCTGGAATATGAAGCGTTTGAAGACCTGCGCAACCCTGGTGAGTTTTCGAAGGTCTCCAACGGTGGATACTTCGTCGAATGGGAGTGTGGCGCTGATTTGTCGGCAGACACGATTGAGGCGCACTGGCGCGTCATAGGGGCAGGAGGACAGAACGCCGCATCTCACGCGGATCAGTCGAATTGTTGTTAGGCCACGAAAAGGAGCACGTTTTATTACGCCTTCGGCAAGAAATCCGAAGGTGTCTTATACGGTCAGAAACAAGGAAATCCGCATCCTATGCGGATCAATCTAATTATTGTTGGGCTTACAGATATATAGAGAAATGGTGGCCATATGAGTTCCTTTGATATCCTTCTGAATCGTACCACGCCTCGAATCGGTTCATTCATTTTAGAATTGAGGAAGTTTATCTTAGAATTATCTGGGAAAATAGAAGAAAAGTGCACGAAAAAAATGATTACATACCACACCATAATGATTCCCAAACCTTCAATGGGAGGTAGAAGAACGAAGGGATTATTCTGGTTTAATTTGGCGAATCCCTCTATTTTAAGGGTCCATCTCAGAAAAAAAGGAAATTACCGCGATAAGTACAACAGATTAGTTCCGGAAGGCTGGGGCGGCTATCCGGAAATTATCTTCAAGCAGAATGAACTCGATAACGAACGCTTAGAATATCTAAAATCGCTCATCAGAGAAGCACATAAGGTATTATGAATTTCAAAGCCCAACAAAAGGCTGCACCGGATCGCCGATAAATCCGGCTCCCGGTGAACCTTAGCGTTGGGCGGAGAGACGAAAGCACCTACTACGACTTAGCTTCAAAGAACTGGCTCTTGGGGGCGGGGGCGCCGCGAAGCAATCCTTCGGTGCTGAGGTCTTCGTCAACGTCGGGCCAGTGAATGCCATAGCCTCCGCCCGAAGGCTCCCAGCGGTCTCGCAGCTCCCGCGTCGTGTTCAGAAGTCTTGGGGACCATGTGTGCGGCCACTGAGCTTTTCGTTGGCGTTGATATCAGAATTAGGGTATAATTAGAAAATGAAAATCGAATGGGATACCAAGAAGGCCAGGTCGAACTTACGGAAGCACAAAGTCTCGTTCGAGGAAGCCGCAACCGCCGTGAGTGATCCCCTGGCAACAACGGGTGCTGATCCAGATCACTCCGTGACCGAAGATCGATATATCACCTTTGGGGTCTCGATCCGAGGTCGGCTCTTGGTGGTAGCTCACACTGAAGAACATGAAACGATTCGAATCATAAGCGCTCGTTTAGCGAGCAAAGGAGAGCGAAAGCTATATGAAGAAGGCGAAACAAACAAATAAAGACGAATTACGCGCCGAGTACAAGCGGTCGGACTTTCCCAAAGGGCTCGTGCGGGGCAAATATGCCGAACGTCTCCGTGAATCATCAAACGTTGTTGTACTTGAACCGGAAGTCGCTCGAGCTTTCCCCAATCAAAAAGCTGTGAACAGTGCGCTGCTGTCCCTAATCCGAATTGCCAAGAAAACTTTGCGCCCAGCAAGTCACCCAACCGGGGACGCGAAAAAGCGGCGAGCCGGTTAGCTCGGGCGTTGGCCGAAGAAACAAAGACACACACTACGACTTCGCTTTGATGAAATGGCTCTGTGTTGGCGTTTTAGCCTGACGGTGCTTTAATCCGTGAGGGACAGGCCAGGCTCCTTGAGCTGGGCGGCGGCGTTCAGGAAATGCGCGGTGATCCAGAAGACCGTCCACTCCTCCACGTAATCTCTGCGGATGCCTGAAATATTCCATGACCTGAGGTGCAGGATTGCCCTGCCGGGATTGTCCCCGGAAGCGGTTTGGGCAGATTCTCTCGCCGATTCTGTTGAATTGGCCGACTTGGCGTGTTATATGGGCGGGAGTCAGGACTCCGCATGTCGTGCTGATCAGTTAATTATTGTTGGGCCAAAAAGGAGGAATACAGACCCATGAACGGAACATTCAGCGGGGGATGCCTCTGCGGTTACGTGCGGTATGAGCACGCGGGCGATCCCGGGGGCGCGAATTACTGCCATTGCCCGGATTGCAGGCGAACCACGGGCAGCGCGTTCAGCATCGGAGTACGTGCCCGCGTAGATGCGCTGCGCATCGTTTCCGGCCGCGTCAAGGCCTACACCAAGATTGCCAACAGCGGCAACGAGATCACACGGGAGTTCTGTCCGGAATGTGGATCCCCGTTGTTTACGAGATCCCCGGTTCACCCGGAGTCCGTCTATATCAAGGCGGGCAGCCTGGACGATCCGGCCCTCGTTAAACCGATCTGTCAGATCTGGACAGAGATGGCCGTACCCTGGGCCCGCATTGACGACCGATTAACAACGTACCCAAGAGGCCGGCTGACGGCCCCGGAAAAGAAACCCCAATAGGCCCAACATCCGCCTGGAGCATACCTTCGGCCGCAGGCCGCGTCGCTGCCCTGGGCATGGCAAGGCCATTGTCTGCCGGTTTACTCCGTGTTTAGCGGATTTTATAGCTGACCGACATGCCGTCATTTTTCTCCATGGAGGCGCGGATGATGACCGTATCGTAGTCGGGACTGTTCTGCACATAGTCCAGATAGTCCTTCATCGCGTTGGCGGAGCGAATCACGTTGTCAGCGACGACCACGGCCCCGGGTTTGAGCTTCGACTCCACGAGTTTGAGATACTTGAGGTAATCGCTCTTGAGGGCATCAATAAAGATAAAATCAAACTCGCCATCGAGCGTCGGCAGCGTCTTGAGCGCGTCGCCTTCGATACAGGTAACCACGTTCTCCAAGCCGACCTTCTCGAGGTTTTCACGGGTCTCCTTGACGGCCGCCGGGTTGATATCGATGGTCCACAGGTGCCCGCCGGTCCGCTCGAAGCCGATTCCCATATTGATGGCTCCAAAACCGCTGGCTGAGCCGACCTCGACGCCGCGTTTGGCCCTTGCGCTTTCGACCAGGATTCGCAGCATCATGGCGTCGCCGGGCGTCGTGTTCAGCCCGGTGCGCTCGAATTTCTCGATGAACTGCCGGCGAAAAGCATCACTTTTGTTCTGCGGCTGCTCGCCCGCATAAACCAGAAGCGCACCAAGACCCGTCACAGCCACACAGACAACCAGAATCAACAGCCTGCCTCGTCTCATAATGACCTCCTTCATAAGGGGGAAATAAAAAAGTAGTTTAACTTCCATCTCAATCGAGATTCCACGTGAGGTAACGCTCCTCACAACAATCCTGTAATCATGGGGTCTCAAGATACCGCAAATATCCGTGCATTTCAACCGTCTGCAGGCAACTTTCATAATCAGACGATTTTTCTTGACGCCGAGGCGTTCGGTCTGGTATAAATAAGAGTGTTGGAACCTGTGGATTTTGGGCTTTTCAACGAGTGAGGTTTGGACGGCCTGCGTGGCACTTTTACTTTCAGGTGAAACGCCTGTTTCGGGCTCTGGAACGAAGGAGGAACAGTCAGACCGCCGGAGACATTTCAGGATAGACAGTTGGAATCATTGCCGTTCGCTTTGCCACGTGGCCAAAGCGCGATCGTGTGAACTCTTTATGAAGGAGGACTACCATGCGCGGGAAATTGATTTGGTTAAGCGTGTTTGTTTGTGTGCTGAGCCTGGCCGGCACAAGCCCGGCCGGAAACATTGACCCGAGCCTTGTCGGCTGGTGGATGTTCGAGGACGGTTCCGGGACGGTCGCCGAAGACGCCAGCGGAAAGAGCGTCGATGGAGTATTTACCGGCAATGTCGCATGGGGACAAGACGGTCAACATAGAGGCATTCTCCTCTTCGACGGAACCACCACTGCGCCCGAATACGTTTTCATCGATGGGGCCTTTAACCTTCCGGTGTACACGATGGCTCTGTGGTTTCGAGTGAATGGCGGTACCGGAAACAGGGACGTCTTGTCGGCCTACGCTCGCACCGTTCGGCATGGCATTCTGCTGGAGGTCCAGGCCGCGGGCACCCTCCGCTATTTACACCGATACCCCCTGGGGGTCAGCGGGGGCACCAATATCTACACGACCGGTACCTACGCCGACGGCGCGTGGTATCACGTGGCGATGACCAAGTCGGTGGACCAGATAGCGTTGTATATCAACGGCCAGGAAGTAGGCAAGACAGCCGACACCAGCAAGTTCAATCCCGGCGATACCTTTGGAATCGCCCTGGGCACCCTCGACAACGAGAGGGCCACTGACAAACGATCATTTTTAGGCGCGATGGACGACGTCCGCGTTTACAACCGGCCGCTGTCGCAGGAGGAGATACAGGCGGTCGTGGGAGCCGGGCCGTGGCCGCACGCCTGGGGCCCCACCCCCGCCGATGGCTCACTTCACCCTGATACATGGGTCAATCTGAGCTGGGTGCCCGGAGCTTTTGCCGCCTCGCATGATTTGTACTTTGGCGATGACGCCGGCCAGGTGGAAGCCGGCGCCGGCGATACGTTCCGGGGCAACCAAGCCGGCGCCTTTGCTGTGGTCGGCTTTCCCGGATTCGCTTATCCCGAGGGTCTGGTTCCGGGCACGACATATTATTGGAGAATTGATGAGGTCAACAGCCTGAACGCAAGCAGCCCGTGGAAGGGCGACGTCTGGAGCTTTACGGTTCCCAGCAAAAAAGCTTATAAACCCGACCCGCCAACTGGTGCAAAATTTATCGCTTCGAACGTCACCCTGACCTGGACGCCCGGCTTCGGCGCCAAGTTACACACGGTGTATTTCGGCGACAATGCTGACGTTGTCGGCAATGCGGCGGGAGGGCCTCCAATAGCAGTGGTCAGCTATACCCCCGGTGCCCTTGAAGCAGGCAAGACGTATTACTGGCGCGTCGATGAGTTCGATGGTACAACCACATACAAAGGCGACATCTGGAACTTCACAACGGCCGCGCCCGGCGGAGGCGTCAAAGGGCAGTATTATAAAGGCATGAACTTCGAATCCCCTGTCCTGACACGAACTGACCCCCAGATCAACTTCAACTGGGCCGATGCGGCCCCCGACCCGGCGGTCGGTGCGGACGGCTTCTCGGTTCGATGGACGGGCGAGGTGGAAGCGGCGTTTACCGAGACCTATACATTCTACACCAACAGCGACGACGGCGTACGTCTGTGGGTGGACGGCCAGTTGCTCGTTGACAACTGGACCGATCACACAGTCACCGAGAACAGCGGGAACATCGACCTGGTCGCGGGCAACGTCTATAGTCTTCAGATGGAGTATTACGACAACACCGGTCCGGCCGTGGCTGAGCTGCTCTGGTCGAGCCGCCACACGCCGAGGCAGATTGTGCCGCAGGCCGCCTTGTCGCCGCCGATCAGGGCGAGCAATCCCTACCCGGCGAATGGAGCGACCGGCACGTCCCTGACTCCGGCTCTGACCTGGAACGCGGGTGATTACGCCGCCTCGCACGAGGTTTATTTCGGCACTGACGCCGGCGCCGTGAAGAATGCCACCAAAGCCTCGCCCGAATTCAAGGGCGCCAAAGCCCTCGGCAGCGAAAGCTACGATCCGGGCAAGCTGGCCTGGGCGACGACGTATTATTGGCGCGTTGACGAGGTCAACAGCGTCCGGCCCGGCAGCCCGTGGGTCGGCGGCGTCTGGAGATTCACCACGGGTGATTTCCTTCTGATCGACAATTTCGAGGATTACGATGCCGCGGCCAATCAGATATGGTACGCCTGGCACGATGGGCTTGGCTACGGTGTGCCTGGGACACCGGGATTCTTTGCCGGCAATGGCACCGGAGCGGCCGTGGGCGATGAAACCACCGCTTCGTTTACCGAGCAGACCATCGTCCACGGCGGCAAGCAGTCGATGCCGGTAGCCTACGACAACAACAAGACGGGCTTCGCGAAATATTCCGAAGCCGAGCTGACGCTGACGGCTCCGCGCGACTGGACAGAGGAGAGCGTTGGTGAATTATCTATTTGGTTCCGGGGTCTTCCAGGCTCCGTCGGCAGCTTCGTGGAGGGGCCCGTCGGGACCTACACGATGACCGCCACCGGCGCGGACATTGCAGGCACCGCCGACCAGTTCCACTTCGCCTATAAGACGCTTGCCGGCATCGGGTCGATTGAGGCCCAGGTGCTTAGCGTGGATAACACCGACCCGTGGGCGAAGGCCGGCGTGATGATCCGCGAGACGCTGGACGCCGGCTCCAAGCTCGCCGCCGTCTATATTACACCCGGCAACGGATGCAGATTCCAGGGACGAAGGGATACCGATATCGCCCTTACGAGCGACACATCCATCGCAACGCCCGAACAGATAGCCCTCAAGGCGCCCTACTGGGTGAAACTGGAGCGTGACGTCGCGGGCAACTTCAATGCCTACTATTCCGCCAATGGCACCGCCTGGACGCCGATGGCGTGGAATCCCCAGAGCGTTGCGATGAGCTCGAACGTCTATGTCGGCCTGGCGCTGACAAGCCACAACAACAACGCAACGTGCACCGCCACGTTCGCCAACGTTCGCATGACCGGCACGATCGGCGCGCAGTGGGCGCACCAGGACATCGGCATCGCCAGCAACGCCGCCGAGCCGCTCTATGTGGCGGTTTCGAACGCGGCCGGCCAGCCGGCGGTGGTCACCCATCCCAACGCGGCGGCGGCACAGATGACCACCTGGACCGAGTGGGTCGTTCCGCTGTCGGCCTTTGCCGATAAGGGCATCAACCTGAAGAACGTCGATAAGCTGGCGATTGGACTGGGTACCAGAGGCAATATGACGACAGCCGGCGGCGCAGGCAAGATGTACTTCGACGACATTCGCCTGTTCCGGCCGAGAACCGCTCCATAAAACTATGTAGGGGCAGGCCCATGTGCCTGCCCCTTCGATTCTGGGCCGGCACATACCCCGGAGAAACCGGCGGCCGGTTGAGATGTGCGCACAAAAAAAGCCCTGGCCACAAGCCGGGGCTAACTTCTTGGAGAGATATTATCTATTATCTATTCTAACCCTTTTTTGCGATTTTGTCAAGGCTTTTTTCCAATTAATCACGACAGAACGTACCTGATATCCTGATAGTCCGATAACCACGACCTGATACGCTGACTCCCTGACACCACGGTTCCCGCCTTGTCTCCTGTATCCTGTGTCCTGTGTCCTGTGTCCTGTATCCTGTGTCCTGTGTCCTGTATCCTGTGTCCTGTATTCTTTATCCTGTCTCCTGCACCCATCGCCCCTGACCTGCTCTATTCTGTATCCTGTGTCCTGTCTTCTGTATCCTGTCTCTTTCACGCCCGATAATCTGATACTCTGATTCCTTGATTCCGTCCTCTGTCCTCTGTCTTCCGTCCTCCGTCATCTGTCCTCTGTCCTCTGTCTTCCGTCTTCTGTATTTCCCGTAAGGGATGGCTTGCGCCACTGTATTTCATATTCTCTTCACGTCCATTCTGCCGATAATAGTAGGAAGCGTTGAAGGAAGTGCTGGAAAACGGATTTATCACATTGATCTATAAGGAGACCTGTTAATGAACGCAATAGCTGGCTTACTGTGCCTGATGACTGTCGCCGTTCTGGCCATCTACTGGACGGTATGGAAAATCCGCGCCGAACTGAACCAGAACTTAGGCAAGATGGTGTCGGAGCTTGGCGAAATACGAAAATCGCTTGAGAAAAAACCGGGCGGCGCATAGACGCGCCTAATGGGGAGAGCGAGGGGTCTCGAAGTCCGCGTCTGACCGCGAGCGGTTCGTGGAATTCGTCGTATGCGTGCTGCGCTCTGCGCGGCATATGAGAAGCGCGCGTATCGCCTGGCCTGTGAAGGCGCCTTTGGGGCAATCCTTCGCACGAAACGTAGCAAGATGTTGCCGGTGACATATACCTTACTGACGACTCAATCCAACGCTACCCTGATATCATACAGGTCACAGAGAAGTCATGACGGCAACTGAAAGTACGTTTGGAGAAGTCTTCTACATCCTTATAGACGCTTCACTTATCAATAACGAGTGGTGCACGGGATCCCTACTGCATTCCGCGGGCAGGACCTATGCGGGTAACAAACCAGAGTAGTATCAAGACCAAGAGCATTGAAACCAAAGCGCCATGCCAGTATGTTAGAGACCATACCGTGCAGGAGAACCGTACATGAAGGTAAATGTGAAACATCGGATCAAAGCATTCACCGTACAGCATTACAAGTATATAGTTCTTGTCTTTATTGTTCTATACTCTCAATCGTGTAGTCTTTACAGAAACATGGATCGAATACGCTGCCAATCTTTGGCCGGAGATTATGACGGCTATTGGCATCTGCTTCGAGCCCAGGAAATACACAACAGCGGCAGTTGGGACAACGAGATCAACGTTCGGGGCAATGCACCATTCGGGGAGCGCATTCACTGGACACACGCCTTTGACATCGTGCTTTTAGGGGGGGCATATATAGGGTCATTCTTTGCAGATTTCGATTCCAGTCTGTACTGGTTTGGCGTATTGGTCGGTCCGTTATTCTACGTATTGTCACTGGCAGCGATTATCTTCTTCGGACGAGCTGTTTTAGGAGCAAGACATGGGATTTATCTTGCGCTTCTGTTTGCCGTCAACTCTTCGTTAGTGTATGTTGTGTATTCCGTGGCCCGGCCGGACCATCATTGTCTCGTAAACTTCCTGTTTATTCTGTACTACTTTTCATTTATTTTACTGATCGAGAGGCCCGGGGCAACTGCACTTGCCGTATTGACCGGGATGCTGGGAGCATTGGGGCTTTGGTCAGGTGTCGAACTATTAATCCTGATTGGCCTGTCGGTATTATACTTAGGGATACTATGGATCATCGACGGAGATAAGTATCTCGATGCCAGCTTCATGTTAACACTGGCTTTGTCTATTTGTGTCTCTATCACTGTGCTGATGGATGAAAAGCCCGGCAATTATTGGGTAGCCACATACGACAAGAGGTCGATTGTCCATGTGACGTTGTTTGCTTTTATCACGTTGTACTGGTTAACCGTAATGCTCCTTGCCAGGTCCGGAGTGGGCAAAAAGGTGGTGTCACGTCTGATGATTGCTGTTGGGGGAGGCGTTTTGCTGCTCTGGGCATCCCTGAGCCTGTTTCCGGGGCTCATCAAGGGCCCCCTGGCGCAGATGGATCCGAGATTGCAGGCCCTGTATCTTGACAGAACTGCTGAGTTCTGCACAGACATAGGCATGACTGTGCATAACTTATTGCTCGTAGGTCCGGGCCTTATCTACCTCGCATGTGTTGTGTATAAAGCGGCCCACAGAAAGCGGATTATGTTTTCGTGGCTGATCCTGGCATCATGTGTCTATCTGGTCCTGACGTTAACAATGAATCGATGGGTGTTCACGTTGGCGGTTATCAGTCTCCTTCCGAACGCCTTGATTCTAATGGCGATGTTGAGTTGGCAGAACACTATCAAGAATGCTGTCCTGGCGCTCGTAATTACGGTCAGTCTGCTCGTTGTGCCCTTCCTGGGTCCGTTTGTATTAGATCCAAGATTAAGGACTGCTCCCAAGAGCTTCGGGGAATATGATTCCAAGGTCATCGACGTTTTGTCATTCCTGGAATCTCAAGATCACACAACGGCTCGGGAAATCGTCCTTGCCAATATATTCATTGGGCCTGCCATTATGTACCGCACTTCTTTCAACGCGGTGGGGACTGCAAATCACAATAATGACAAGGGAATAATCGATACCTATGCTATATTGACCGCGGAGGATGACTCGATTGCAAAGGCGCTCGTAGAGGCCAGAGGAATAGACTACATCCTTATTGATGAAAAGCTCAAGACATTTGTCCGAATCAAAACGGATCGGTCCGGCAGGTCAGAAAACCCGCCGGCGAATGGGATGTTTATGGACCGATTGACCAACGGACAGATCCCGGATTGGCTTGTCAGCGTGCCTTTGCCGGAAGGGCTGGCCGAGACTTTTTGGCTGTATCGTATCGTAGATAAAAATGTGAACGGCGGATAGGCGTTGTGTGCTTTCTTCGTTGAGTATCCGGCCGGCATCGCTACCGCCGTTGACCCATAGTATATTGAGACAGGTTCATATTTTCGAAGGGCATAATGAAAGTCCTTATTCTTATTGTGGCCTATAACGCGGAAAGAACCATTCAACGGGTGCTGGATCAAATTCCCGTCGAGCTGGGGGAACAATATGATACGAGGGTTCTGATCCTTGACGATTCCTCGCAGGACGACACGTTTAACGCCGGGATCGAATATGTCAAATCCGGCAAGGTTAAATACGAATTGACGATTCTCAAGAATCCGGTCAATCAAGGGTACGGCGGCAATCAGAAACTTGGATATCATTATGCCATCCAGCATGGATATGACGTGGTCGCGCTGCTCCATGGGGACGGCCAGTATGCTCCCGCCAAGCTGCCCGAGCTTATCGCGCCGATTATTGACGGCGAAGCCGACGCGGTGTTTGGCAGCCGGATGATGGCCGGAGGCCATGCGCTCAAAGGAGGAATGCCGCTCTACAAATATGTTGGAAACCGTATTCTGACGTGGTACGAAAATTGGCTCTTGAAGGCTTCCTTGAGTGAATATCACTCCGGCTACCGCGTTTACAGTGTCCGCGCCCTCGAACAAATCCCATTTGACTGTAATACAAACGACTTCCATTTCGACACGGAAATAATCATCCAATTCCTCAAGTCTGGATTCCGGATTTGCGAGATTCCTATCCCTACCTATTATGGTGATGAGATTTGCCGTGTGAACGGCATGAAATACGCGTGGAACGTCATCAAGACGGTCGCCAGGAACAAAGCGCAAGATTGGGGTTTACTGTACGATAGAAAATATGATTGCCGCCCGGCAAGTCAGGACAATCGGGAGTATCATTTCAAGGGCGGATATACCAGTTCTCACTCCGTCAGCATTTCGCTGATCCGGCCAGAATCCGCCGTTTTGGATCTGGGCTGCGGCGCAGGCCATATCGGACGTTATCTCAAGAAACACAAGTCTTGCCATGTGGTCGGAATCGACCGGCTGCCCGTGGAGCCGGATGCCGGTCTGGATCGTTCAATCGTCCATGATTTGAATAACCTAAGTTTACCTGTCAAAGCGAGCGACTATGATTATGTTCTTCTGCTGGACATTATCGAGCATCTAAACTCCCCCGAAGCTTTCATGGACCATCTGCGCCACACGGCCCATAGCAGTCGCGAAACCCTGATTCTTGTCAGCGTACCGAACGTCGCTTTCTTCCTGACTCGTTTCATGCTGCTACTGGGGCAATTCAATTATGGAAGACGCGGGATATTGGATATGACCCATACGCGGCTGTTCACCTTCAAGTCCCTTCGTCACTTTCTTCAGCAAACCGGCTACGAGGTGCTCCGCGTCCGGGGAATTCCTGCCCCATTTCCATTGGTTTTCGGTCATGGCGTGCTTGGCAAGCTCCTCCTGTTGATCAATCGGGCTGCAATCCGCCTCTGGAGGGGGATGTTTGCTTATCAACTGTTTGCCGTTGCCAAACCGCTGCCCACAATCGATAATCTGCTGGAAGACACCATGAAACACACGGCGGCGTGTTCTGAAGATTTATGACACTTCAAGGAGCATAGTGTCTCATGTTATTAAGTAAATCCTCCATAAAAGCAAGCATGCATAAGCTCTCTCAATTGAGTCGTACTGAACGCTGGCTCGCTGGTGCTGTTTTCTTCGGAATAATCCTTCGTATTGTCCTGATATTATGTTCCACTGGATCCAACGACATGCTCTTCTGGACTCACTTCGCCGAATTTCTTGATCAGCATGGTCTCTGGAATACATACCTCAGTATCTCCTACTTTAATCACCCTCCGGTTATGGGCCTTATGGCCGAATGGTTGCATCGATTCTCCGAAGTCTCTGGAATCCCCTTTCGAATCGTATTTAAGATTCCCATGCTGATTGCCGACATAGTGACGCTCTATTTGCTCTGGAGTGTCTGGAATAGCCGTTTTGGAGCGACTGATGAACGATCCGGTTCGTGCAGAAGTGCATGGATAGCTTTAGCTATTTTTAGTTGTAATCCAATTAGCATTCTTGTTACCGCATTTCATGGGAACACTGATTCGCTATGCGCTATGTTATTCTTGTTAGCGGCCTACCTGCACAGCAGGCAAAAAATGTTTTGGGCAGGGGTTGCCTTAGCTGCTTCCGTGAATGTTAAGATTGTGGGATTACTCCTGTGTCCCGTTCTTTTTCTCTTGTGTCCAAAGCCCAAGTCCAGGTCTGTACTAAGCCTTGGGGCTGGTTTTTGTTTGGCCATGTTTCCATTCTTGGTGGCATTTTGTATCATACCTCGGGAGTTTCTTCGGAATGTCATGTTGTATGGTTCAGAAGTGAACTTGTGGGGGATTCATGTGGTTTCGATTAAGCTGCAAGAAGAATTGCCCAGGCTTGCAGAAATTACCCTTCAGTATCGTCAATGGGGTCGAGGTGCTGTTATTTGGATTATTATCTTGTATACTTTTTTCGCACGCTACAAATGTTCACCTGTTCTGACGGCGGCCGCGATTTCCATGGTCTTGTTTCTGCTGGCGGCTCCAGGCTGGGGAATCCAGTATATGGTTTGGTGCGTACCCTTATTAGCTGCTGTAAGTCACAAGGCAAGCGTGAGTTTTGGCCTCAGCGGCGGCCTTTTCATTGGTTGTGTGTATTACAGTTACCTGGTTGACGAGTTTCCACTTCGAAGCCACCATATATGGCCAACCCCTGATCCCTGTTGGATTATAGGAGTTGTTTCCTGGCTTTGTCTCGCGGCATGGCTGATACACACCCTATGTTTGCCTAAAGTGGAGGTCGGGGATCAACTCAAAAGTAGAAAATGATTGTGAGTCGCCTTCCTACCCACCGTGCTCACGCCACGCAATCCAGTCCACCCGCGGCAGCGCCGTGGGATTGTCCGGGCGGCTTACTCGACGAGATAAGCCCTTGTGATGGGGGCGGGGTTGCGGCCGCTGGCGTCCAGAATGTGATAGCCGCGCGGGCCTATAACGGCTCTGGTTATCGGACGAGGATCGCTCGGCGCCGGAACATATTGTTTCGGCCGTCGTAGTTCACCAGGACTTGCGCCCTGCCGAACACTTCGATGCTGCCGCAAAGAATCTGGTTGCCCGCCTTCCCGGGGTTACCTGCAAGGTACACGTGATTTTCCGGGAAGTAGAGCGTCCCGCTGATCCTCATGTCGCCCTCGCCGTGCAGGCTCGCCGTATTGGCCGTATTGGCCCTGTCCTGCCAGATGCTGATGCCCGGCAGGCCATTGACGACGGGCTTGCCATTCACGTAATTTTCTGGAAGGTCGCCCGGCGGCGTGATGTTCGTGACGACGTTGCCGCCGATATCCAGCTTCGCCCATTTGCCGTCGTCCGTGGGGTCGTCCGTGTACCCGTAGTCCTTCGTCAGATAGATCAAAACGCCGCGCGCTTCCAGCTCCCCGCCGTTCACGACCAGGCCGTTAACCGTATTGCCCGGGGGGTTGCCCCCGCCGATCAAGTAGTCCCCCGGGCTCAACGTGACTTTGGTAGTAGCACTGTTCACCGCGATCCCGCCCGGATAGTACCCCGGGTACAGCGTGCACGAGCCGTCAGTCGTCTCGTCGTAGCTCTTGACGATATAGTTGCCGGAGGCATCGGTCGGGATCGGCGGCGGCTGGATGTTCAGACCTTCCGGGCCCAGCGGGTCGGGCAGATACGGGGCCCCTTCCCAGATGTCATACGGCACCTGGCCGCCGATGTCGTCCCTCCAGATAGTGTTCCAGTCGGTCGAGCCGGGCCTGGGGTCGGTGTGTCCCGTCACTGTCAGCCGCCCGCACTGCATCCGGCCGCCGGCCTTGACGTACACGGCGGCAGCATCGTTCACGCCCGTCCCCGTGGCATTAACGTGAATCGTGCCGCCGATCACGCGGATATCTCCCACTTTGTCGGCAATCTTCAATCCCGGGAGCACCGTATAGTTTGGCATGCTCATGTCGTTCGGCTCGGTGTCGAGGACGATCAGGCCCGCGCCGCCGATGGCATTGGCCCATCCGATGGCCTCTCGCCGGGCGTTGGCCGTATCGACGCCGAAGATCGGGCCAAAGATCATCGCCAGAGCCGGCGCATCGGCCAGCCCGTCCGCCCGCCGCGCAATGACCCGGACGGCGTCAGGCGTATCGAGCGTGGGAAAAAACCAGCGCAGGTGATTGATCCAGCGGCCTAAGATGATATCCAGATTGGTGTCGTCCACGAACGGCTCGTCCTGCGGGTCCATCCGCAGCGTGACCGCCAGGCCCTCGGCCGCGTTCGCTATCCCTATGTCGTGCGTCTGCTGCCGAGTGAACTCGGCCGACTCGATCTTAACGATCTGCGCGCCGGCCAGGGCCGCGGCGTCGGCGGCGTTCTGCATCTGGTGCACGTTGACGGCCAGCTTGCCCCAGTCGATGCTCAGGCCGACGAAACCGATGATCACCAGCATCAGGATGGCCGACCAGACCAGCGCGACGCCTCGATAGCGAAGGCCCCTGCGCGCCGGCGCGCATCCGGCCGAATCTAACAGAGTTTGTCCCTTGCGGTGAACCATCACGTTCTTTTCACGCTCCCCCCGATCAGGACTTTTCGTATCCATGCTGCATCACCTCCCTGACACCGCGTCAGTTTTCCATCAATTACTAAGCCATATATTCTAAGGCAAACAAGGAAAAAAGTCAAGGTCTTTTTCTGTGAATTTTTTATCGGACGTTGTCCAGGCCGTCATTCCGAGCCCAGCCCACAGGGCGTAGTCGAGGAATCTGCTCTAAACAGATCTCTCCATTCCGCCTTCGGCTCCAGTCGAGATGACGTGGCGACCGCCTTCGGCTCCAGTCCGCCTGGGGTGTGCCTTAGGCAGAGATGACGTTGCGGCGAATATTCGGCTTCGGTCGAGATGACGCCGTCTTTGTCCGGCCTGGAGCCGCCTCGTAAAATTACCTGTTTTTCGATACTGCTACAAGTCTCAGAGCGGCGTCAGCCCGCCGGTCCAAACGCCCTCTGGGCGCGCCCCCCGCTGCGCGCCCAAACGAATCTAAGTACTTTTACTTAATATACTTGCAATCGCACCATGCCGGCACTGAAAAACAGGTCCGTTTCGACGGGGGGCCTACGTAGAAATACGTATTTTTAATACTGATAAGAGCTTTTTGTTTTTTCTCTTGACTTGACACCCGCCGGATGATATAATACTATAATCGTACCTACGGATAGGTAGCAGGACTACACACAGGACGTGCAGAGAGGGTGTTGTTTCCAACAAAGTTGTGTTGTTGTGTATTCGTATTGTGACCCTAAAAAGGGAGAAACCAAGTTTTTTTAACGTCAGATTTTTCTGGAGGTATTGGAAATGGAAGCTGTGAAAAGATTTGTAAGGGACGAAAGAGGGCTGGAGACGGTCGAGTATGCGATTATCCTGGGGCTCATTGTTGTCGGGACGATTGCCCTAGTCGTCGCGATCGGCAACTGGGTACATGACAAGTTCCAGGCCACAGTGGAAGAAATTACGTAGTAAGCGCAGGAGTAGATTAGGAAGGCGACTGCATAGCAGTTGCCGTGTGGGGGGGACTGTTGTGGACTTGCTCTTAGGCATTAAGGATGAAAGTATGAACGTATTCCAGTGGGGCGCCGTCATCGGCGCCTCGCTGGTAGCGGCTCTCGGAGACGTGCGCGAGCGCCGTATTCCTAATGCGCTGACCTTTCCACTGCTGATAGTTGGCCTTATTTGGGCCGGCTGGTTCGGCGGATGGGCGGGCTTAGGCGAAGCCGCCATCGCGTGTGTGCTGTTGGGCGCGCCGTATGTGCTGCTGTTCGTCTTTGCCGGCGGCGGAGCAGGCGACGCCAAGTTGATGGGCGCCATCGGGCCGTGGCTCGGATTGCGGCAAAGCGTGGTCGTATTGTTGTGCGTGGCTTCGGCCGGGGTTGTCATGGCCGTGGTCAAGGCCGCCTCGCAGAGGCGGCTCAAATTCGTTTTGACTAACGTACTAATATCGTTCTATACGTTTGTGGTCTGCGTCGCGGGCGGCAGGAAATTGAGGCCCGCCGGCGAGCGGACCGACGACGCCGGAAAGCCCGGCGGATTGGAGGTGCCGTACGGCGTGGCGATTTGTTCAGGCGTCTGCGCCGCGGCGGCTGTTGTATGGATGTGGGGAGTTGACTGGCTATGGTAAGGAGACTAAAAGACAACCGGCGGGGTGCGGCCACGGTCGAGATGGCTATCGTGCTTCTTCTGCTGGTGATGGTGACGATGGGGGCGATCCAGTACGGCCTGCTGTTCCTGCGAACTCAGCAGATCACCAATGCCGCCCGCCAGGGGGCGCGAATCGCCATTTTGCCAACGTCAACGGTCACCGACGTAGAGACTGCTATCGAGAGCCTCATGGCCGCAGCGGGAATGGCCAAGGCCACGAGCGGGTACACCCTTGACAGGCCCGACGACCTTGACTTGCTGCCGGGCGAGGAGGTTACGGTCCGGATCGTCGTGCCGGCGGCGAACGTAGCTCTTATGAATACCCCGCTGCTGCCGGTTCCGGCGAACCTTGGGGCCAAGGTGACTATGGCCAAGGAAGGGACCTGATATAATCGCATGATACAACCAGAATAATAATGCTGATAATGGGGATGAAGGAGAGACAATTATGAAATGGGGCATTGTCGTACTATTGATATTCGGCGTTGTGGCAGCGGCGTGTGTGGCGCTATTAGTCAGCGTGATGGGGGCCGGCTCCTCCGCTACCGCGACGACTTCGCAGGGCGTCGAAGTCGTGGTGGCCAAGAGGTCTCTGCCGGCCATGTCCGTCGTTACCGTTGATGACTTCGTCAAGCAGAAGGTCTCGAAGAATGAATTGCCACAGGGTCAGGGCCAATTGGTCAATCCGACGCGGGTTATCGGGCGTGTGCTGGCCATGCCCATCGTCGAGGGTCAGTTCCTGACCGAATCGTGCTTCATCACGGAGGGAACGGGCGCCCAGGTGGTGGCGGCGATTCCTGACGGGATGCGCGCCGTTACGCTCAGTCTCAATGGCAGGGCGGTTCCGGATGCGTTATTCTTGTACCCCGGTTCCGTGGTGGATGTCCTGTTCAGCTTCAAATTGTCGTCAAAGAGCGTGGGCGAAGCAGGGTCTTTGACCATCTTGAGCGGGATTCAGGTCATAGCCGTTAATGGCGAATCGGTCGTCTCGAACCCCGAGCAAGAGACCAAAGCCAAGACGCGCCCTGCGAGCAGCGGCTTGCAGGTCACCCTGCTGGTCGATCAGAAGCAGGCCGAGGCCCTGCAAGTGCTCGCCGATAACGGGAACATCTCTTTAACCATACGCAATCCGCTGGATAAGAGTGTGGGCGACATGCAGGCGACGGTACTGAGCCAGGGCCAGTTGGCGCGTTTAAGCTCGCTGCTGACGGCCGAGGGTGTGGCGGCGCCTCAGAAAGAGCGGGCGATGCGGGAGTGGCTGGCCGCACAGCTCCTTGGTCCGAAGGACCCCAACGAACAGGCTGACGGAAACGATATTTCCAGCACGCCCATGCCTGCAGCGCAGCCTCAATCGTCCGAAGAATACCAGGCGCCTAAGCGTCCACGCTGGGGAGTCGAGGTGATTCGCGGCAAGGAAACGAAAACCGAAGAATTTGACGCTCCCGGAAGCGAAACCGCCGCGGAAAAATAAAAAATAAGTTCCTTTCGCATACGGCCGATATATACTATTACCGGATACACTAATGCCGGTATGAATCTCGTGCGGTCTGTATGTGAAAGGATAAAGCATGGAATCTCTCGTCGAAAGAAAAGGGATTTGGCCCCATAAGATGGGGCATATCCTTATTGTAATCCTTCTTATCGCCGCCTTCCCGTTATTCACGCGGGGTGCCGGCTCGGACGGTGTGACCGTCCGGCCGGAAGCGATCACGTTTCTGTTAGGCCAATCCACAATTGTCAGAAGCCCGTGGCCGACGGTTCGCGTGGCCGTGACGGACGCGACCATTGCCGACGTTCAGGTGCTCACGCCGGAACAAATCCTGCTGAAGGGTTTCAAGGTCGGCTCGACCGATCTGATTATCTGGAGCGAGGACGAAAAGCAGGTCCAGAAGTGGAACGTGCAGGTCCGGCTCGATACCGCCAGTTTCAAGGCCAAGCTGGACGAGCTGTTCCCCGATACCTCGCTGACGGTCAGCCAGTCCGGCGAGAGCATGATTATTTCCGGTCTTCTTCGAAGTACCGAGCAGGCAACGCAGCTCCGCGACTTGTTAGAGAAGAGCAAAACCCCCTACGTGGATATGACCAGCGTGGCGGGCGTGCAGCAGGTCCTGCTCCAGATTCGCGTTGCGGAGGTCAGCACGGTCGCCCTGCGGGCCATGGGTATCAGCTATTTTCATACGGACGATGACTGGTTTGCCGGGATGCGCGGCATTTCCTCCACCGGGGCTACGAATAGCTCGATTGACATCGGCGTCCCATCCGGCACGGCCGCCGGTGAGAATATACCCTTTACTTTTCAGCAGGGCGTCTCGGCAGGTTCGGCCGCGACCATATTCGCGGGCTTTCCGAAGGCCGATTTTGAATTCTTCCTCCAGGCCCTTATCGAGAACCAGGCCCTGAGGGTCCTGGCCAACCCGACGCTGGTCGCACTGAGCGGCGAAGAGGCAACCTTTTTAGCCGGCGGCGAATACCCCATCCCGGTCGTGCAGGGCGGCGGAGGAGGAGCGGCAGGAAATGCGGTGACCATCCAATACAAGGAATACGGCGTTCGCGTCTCGTTCCGCCCGGTCGTGTTAGGCGACGGCGGAATTCGCCTGACGGCCGCACCGGAGGTCAGCGACCTGTCGGACGCCGGCGCGGTCACCATCCAGGGCTTTCGCGTCCCGGCGTTAGTCACGCGCAAGGCCGAGACCACGTTAGAGCTCAAGAGCGGCCAGACCTTCGCCATGGCGGGCCTGATCCAGCACAAAACCGAGGCCATCAACTCTCGCATTCCGGGCCTCGGCGACCTGCCCATCCTTGGCCCGCTGTTTCGCTCGGTGCGCTACCAGAGGAATGAAACTGAGCTGGTCGTGCTGGTCACCGCTTCGCTGGTGGAGCCTATGTCCGTAGCGTCGCCGCCGCCCGTTCCGGGATTCCTGCACACGGACCCGAATGACTGGGAGTTTTATCTTGAAGGGCGAATGGAAGGCAAGAAGCCGGCCGAAGTCAGCCCGGAGGACGCAAGGTATCTCAAGCAGATGGGCCTCGACCAGCTCGTGGGACCGGGCGCATGGGATTCCTATAACAAGCCGATCTCAGCGGGCAAGCCCCCCACAAAATCGTCTGCGAAGCCGAAGAGCACGGACGCCGACCGTTCGAAGAAAGACGAACAACAGATCCAAACGCCCAGCGTGCCGCGGGGAAGGCTGTAGCAGGCAGGCAAGAAAGCCGATGCGGCCGAACGCCCGTATCCTGTTGGGGTAGTATTTAGAGAAGTGACGTCATAGATGAAATCAGGTTCTGAGATATTGCTGGTAACCGCAGAAGAGGCCACAAAAGACACGGTCAAATCCGTATTGGATAATAGCGGACACGTCAAGCTGGCCGGCGTCTGTCGAGACGTTCCGGAGCTGAGGAGCTACCTTCTGAAAAGGAAGGTTCAGGCGGTCGTGGTCGATATCGATCCGGATCCGCCGCGAATCCTGCGAGAGCTGGGTACCGTTTTGGCCACGTATCCGGAAACGTATTTCGCGGTGGTTTGCAGCCACTTCACGCGAGAGATGGTTCTGCTGGCCATGCAGGCGGGGGCGAGACACTTCCTGGAGAAGAAGACCCTGGCGTCCGAGCTGGCCAAAGAGCTTCAGTTGCTCGTCCACGAGAGCAGAAAAAAAGGGGACGGCCTGAGCTCCCTCGTGATATCGGTATTTTCCGCCGGCGGCGGCTGCGGCGCGACCACGGTGGCGGTGAACCTGGCCAGCGAGCTCAAACTGTTATCGCCCAGACCGGTTCTGGCAATCGATTTGGACAGCTTCTACGGGACGATGTCCACTTATCTGGGAATCAAGAGCCAGTACGGCATCGCCGACGTCCTGGCCCGAAACAACCTGATCGACGAACATTTGATCACATCCAGCGCCTTCGCCTACATGGAGGGTTTTCACGTGCTGGTGAGCCCCGCTGGCATAGAGGCTCCGCAAGCCGGGTCTCTGCGGTTCGAGAACATGGCTCGGGCTCTTGAAGCGTGCCGGCAGGTTTACGCGTACACCGTCGTGGACGCCCCGCGTTTGCCGGAATCGACGGCTATAGAACTTGCGGGTTTGAGCGACGTTATTCTGGTCGTGTTTCAACTGACCGTTAAGGACGTGCATTTTGCCCGGACCATCGTGTCCTCTCTGACCAAAGCCGGCATTGCCGGCGAGAGGATACTGCCCCTGGCCAACCGCGTCAAGAAACGAGGCCCGCTGGTCAGACTGGAAGACAGCAAGAAGGCGGTCGGCTTGACGAGCTGCCACGCGATTCGCAACGACTGGCGCAAAGCCATGAAGTCCGTCAACCGCGGCCATCCGTTGTCGCAAGTGGCCGCACGGTCGCGCCTGCGAAGCGATTTTCGAAATCTTGCAGCCAAAATATCCGCCTATGGAATCAGTGACCGTGCTAAGATTTGAGGGTGACCAAGAATGAGCCAGGAACAGGAACAATCCTACAGCCCGGAATATGAGAACCGCAGCGAAAATGCAGTCCTCCAGAAAATAAAGGCGGACATCCATCGGCAGCTCATCGAGGTGCTGGACCTGAACGAGGCGCGACACGTACCGCTGGAGAAGCTGCACGAGGAATGTTCCAAGAGAGTGGACGCTTTACTGAACGCCAGGCAGTATCCCCTGTCGGGCCCCGACAAGCAACGGCTGCTTCGCGAGGTCATGGATGAGGTGTTTGGCTTCGGCCCTCTGGAGGTGTTTTTGCGCGATCCGGAGATCAGCGACATCCTGGTCAACGGCCCCCATAAGATCTACATCGAGAAACACGGCCGGCTCGAATCGACGAACGTGACTTTTATGGATGAAAAGCACCTGATGCGAATCATCCATCGAATCGGCGGCAACGTAGGCCGGCGCATCGACGAGAGTATGCCGATGCTCGACGCGCGTCTGCCGGACGGCTCCCGAGTCAACGCCATCATCCCCCCGCTTGCCCTCGACGGTCCGACGGTGAGCATTCGGCGATTCGGCACGACCCCGATTGACATCCGCCGGCTGATCGAATTGAATGCGGTGACGGAAGAGATGACCCAATTCATGGAAGCGTGCGTGAAGTGCAGGATGAATATTCTGATATCGGGCGGAACGGGCACGGGCAAGACCACGTTTCTGAACGCGTTATCGCGATGGATTCCCGCCGGGGAGCGCGTCATAACCATCGAAGACGCGGCGGAATTGCAGTTGCAGCGTGAACACGTGGTCCGTTTGGAAACCCGGCCGCCCAATATTGAGGGCGAGGGGTGCATCACGCAACGCGACCTGGTCCGCAACTGTTTGCGTATGCGTCCCGACCGGATCGTCATCGGCGAAGTCCGCGGCGCCGAGACGCTGGACATGCTTCAGGCGATGAACACGGGACATGAAGGATCCATGACCACGGTGCACGCCAACAATCCGCGGGACGCGCTGCGGCGGCTCGAAAATATGGTCAGCATGTCCGGCATCAACTACCCGATACGCGCAATTCGAGAGCAATTGAGCTCCGCGCTGAACGTCATAGTGCATTTGGAGCGCATGACGGGGGGAAGACGAAAAGTCGTACAAATCGTGGAAATAACCACGATGGAAGGCGATACGATCTGCCTCCATGACATTTTCCGTTTCAACCAGACCGGCGTCGATGAGACGGGGCACGCCTGCGGGCAGTTCGAGGCATGTGGGGTCCGTCCCCTGCTGCTGAATCGATTGAAGGCCAAAGGCATGGAATTGCCGTCCGATATGTTCCAACGCAGGGTCCTGGTGTGAACCAGCACAAACGGTCATGTACCGTAAAGAGCGTAAAGCCTGATGATGGAAATCATCCCAGGCGGGGCGTGAGAAACTTATGAAGCCAGAGAATCTGGTAAATATTATTATCATGGCGGCTGTCTTCGGACTTGTCTTTTCAGTCTGGTGCATCTGCATATTTCTCTGGCTGGGTCAATACATATCCCGCCTGAAGTCGGTCCAAAAGCAATTAGGTCTTGCCAAGAAGGAAACCGATGAATCTCAGACCCTTCGGCTTTGGCGCCAGACAAGACAAGAAGCCGGAGAGGCAGGTTTAGTGATCAGGCTGACCTGGGCTGAACGCATGGAGCGTCTCAGGCAGGCCACCGGGTGGCGTGCACCGGTCCAGACGGTCATTCTGGGTGTAACCGGGGCAACTGTTATGGCCTTTGTCATAGCCTATCTGCTCGGTTTCGGGCCCATGCTCGCGGCCGGCGTCTCGGCTACGATTGTGGTTGTTTTCTGGGCCTACACCAAGAGCTGCATCTCGAAATACTCGGCGCTGTTTGAGCAGCAACTGGTGGATGCATTAGGTATCTCCGCTCGCGCGCTGCGGGCCGGACTTCCTTTAATGGGATCGTTCCAATTGATTTCAGAGGAAATCGACGATCCGATAGGGAGCATTTTCTTTCAAATCTGCCACGAGCAGTTGTTGGGCCTGGACATGAAGGACTCGATTCGCAAAGTGGCCAAAACCGTACCCAGTGCGGAACTGAAGCTCTTTGCAACATCCGTCGCCATACAATTGCAGAGCGGCGGAAATCTGGCCGACCTGATGGACAGTCTGGCATCCGTCATCAGAGCCAGAATGAGATTGAATCGTCGCGTCCGCGTTTTGATCGCGCAGACGCAGTTCAGCAAGAGGATACTGATTGCGATGCCCATCCTCCTGTTTGTTCTGTTAAACGTTCTCAGTCCCGAGTATATGCAGACGTTCTATACGACGACGACCGGCAGATATATGTTAGCCGCGATGATTTCGATGGTTCTGTTTGGTGCATGGGTCATGAACCGGATGGCCGTGCTGCGTTTCTAAGAATTGTGAGACAAGACCCGATGGCGTCACCGACAATGGATGGTATAGCAGACAAAATAGTAATTCCCGGGCTGACGTTCCTGTCCATAATGGCCGTGGGCGCCTCAATCCTTCTGTCAAGGGCGCAGAAGAGAAAAACGCTCGAAACGCGGATGCAGGACGGTCTTACGCTGGCAACAGACGCCAGAGCTGCGGGCAAAAAAAAATCCGGTCTCGTGCAGTTGATTGAGAAGATTGGCAACGTGGCTTCTCACGGGCGGGCCAGCACGACGCTCTGGGAGGAGCTCGTCCGGGCCGGATACTACAACAGAAACGCTCCGGCGGTTTACACGGGCGTCAAGCTCATTCTGTTTGGGATCGGATTTGCGGGAGCGGCGATATTCGTCGTGCCCGCCAACTTTCATATTGCAACAAAAATCAACCTGATCTTTCTGAGCGGCGTCTCGCTGTTCTTCCTGCCCAATGTTCTGCTGAAGATGCGATTGAAGGAACGCCACGACGAAATCTGTCTGCATCTGCCTGAAGCCGTTGACTTGCTTGAGATCTGCGTATCTTCGGGAATCGGATTGGGTATGGCCTGGAACATCGTGGCCGACGAGATTCTGCACGTCAGTCCCACGCTGGCCGGAGCGATGGCTTTGACCAACTTCGAAATCCATCTTGGCGTCAGCCGGATCGAGGCGATGCGGCACATGGCCGCCCGGACGGGTGTCGATAAACTGTCTTCTCTGGCGGCCACGCTGGTTCAAACCGAGCGGTTCGGCACGAGCATCGCGACGGCGCTAAAAGAGTTTGCCCAATCAATGCGGGAAGAGCGCTATTTCACCGCCGAGGAAAAAGCCGAAAAAATGGCAGTGAAGCTGATTATACCAATGGTGCTGTTCATCTTCCCGGCCGTGCTGATTACCGTAGCCGGGCCGGCCGTGGTAGCCATATTCAAAATGATGAGAACCTATTGAGTAAGTAAGTTCAAGCAAGGAGAATGTCCCATGAAATCAAACACGAGCACGATCACAACGGCGGTTTTGTTCTGCATCCTTACACTCGGATGTGAGCAGAATGCAGAACAAGGTCCGGATCAGCACATAGTCAACAGCCGACTCATCAATTCTTATAACGATACCGCCATCGAGAACGCGATCGTCTCTCAACACACCCTGTTTCCCTATCACTTTATCCAAAATGGGGCGGAGCTTAACGAGCTCGGTCAGCGGGATATTGCCGTTTTGGCGGGTCATTTCATGAAACACCCCGGCAGCCTGAATATTCGGCGGCACGACACGGCCGCCGAGCTCTACGAAGCTCGCGTTAACACCGTGCGCGAAAGACTTCGGCAGGCAGGCATCAACGTAGAACGCATGAGCATCTCGGACGGCATGCCGGGAGGCTCGGGCATGGCCTCAGAAAAAGTTCTGACCATCCTGGAGGATAAGGCCCAAGGAGCTAAGGCATTGGGGACTTCTTCAGGGACCTCTTCGGGAACAGCTACCACCTCGACATCCGGAGGACGGCGATGAAACAGCCCCAATCAGCGAAATCGGGATTGTTTCCGGGGCTTTGCATAGGAGGCTTTCTCGTTGCGCTGTGCCTTGGCGGCTGCTCAGAATCCGCCGGTCCCGCGTCCAAGACGGACTGGGCCACGGACAGCGCCGACCATGAGTTTCAAACGCAAGCCGACCGGCCGCCCACGGCCAAAACGTTGTGGGCCACGGCGAACATTCTGGCCACCCAGGGCAAGGATTCGGAATGTGAATATATTTTGAACAGGATTATCCGAGAGGACCCCGGATTCATCCCCGCCCGCAATAGTTTGGCGGAGCTGCAAATGCGCCAGGGACGCACAAGTGCAGCTATTGAAACACTTCAGGATGCCCTCCGTATTCAACCTGAAGACCCCGTGCTGCTGAACAATCTGGGCATGTGCTGGATCGTCCGGCGTGACTATGAAAAGGCTCTGGAAATGTTCAACAAAGCGGCGGGGCTCATGCCTGAAAACACCAGGTACAGGGCGAACATGGCCGTCGCGCTGGGCCTGATGGGCCGCGAAGAAGAATCACTGTCGCTATTCAAGCAAATATTGCCCGAAGACCAGGCCAATCACAACCTGGACGTGTTGCGGCAGGCTAAGGAGAACACAAAACAAGTTTCCACGCCGCCGTCGCTATAACCTCCTGCAGAAAAAACCGAAACGGCCGAAACCAAGAGCTTCCGATTTGGTCATTCGGAAGATTCTTGAGCCTGTTTCCATGGGGGGTCTTCGCCCGGCGGCTGAGCCGTTTTCTTCCCCGTAAGGGTCCAGAATAGTTGATACCCTGCGCCTACGACCGCCATGAAGACCAGCGAGGAAAACAGGACCATCGACATCAGCATCGCCGCCGGCTTTTCCACGCCATAGACGGCCAGAAATCCAACCAGTGACGCCTCTCTGATACCGAGACTGGCCACGGATACCGGCAGCCTGCCCAGAACATATATGCCCGCGCAAAGCCATACGAACACGGAGACGGGCGCGATGATGTGCGCGGTTCTGGCGGCCAGCACGTACGAGACAACGCCGCCGATCAGAGTATCCACGACGGTCAGGAGCACGAAAGTAAAATGGAACCGCCACCCCACGGCCTGAAAGACCGCAATCTGATCGAGTATTTCATTGCCTTTTTGACGGCCTTTTTCCGGCAGCGGCCTCAGCAGAAGCTTGAGAACATCAATCACTCTGCCGCCCGTGCGACCGTTCAGCAGCAGCAAAGTGACAAGCACCACCACCGCCAGCACGGCGCCGCAAACGGCCGGCAACAGCCATTGATTCTTTGAGCCGGGCATCAGCAGGGACGCCGGATTTGAAATCATCAACGCCGCCAGTCCGAAGACCGTCATGATAATGATCGTTGAAAGCTGGTTGTACACCATGCTGCTGAAAACGTTGCTGCCTTTGCCCGTGTTCTTTTTCAAGACGTACCATTTGACCCCCGTGCTGAGTATGCCCGGCAGGATCAGGCTGTAGAGCGCGGTCATTGTGGTTGCACCGAAAATCGTTCCGGTGCCGACGTAGCAGTCCTGCCTCTTCAAGACAAGCCGCATCTTGACCGACCGAATCCAGAAGAGTATTACCGTCAGCCCCCAAACCGCGATCAGAAACTCCCATCTTGCTTTCTGAACGGCCTGCCGGAACTGCCCCAGATCGATCTGGCTGAAAGCCCAGACCAACAGTCCCGCTGTGATCAGCAATCTGACGATGAGCTTGACAGTTTGTCTGCCGCGTGTGGTCATATCGTTCTTCAAATGCCCGGAGAAGATGGCTCGCGTTTATTTCTCTCCCACGATGAGGACCTTCCTTGAAAAGGTCAGTTGCGCCTTGTAAAGCTTGTAGAACACTTTGCTGTTCGGAAACACCGCGTTAAGGAGCCCGAAAGGCAAATGGGAAACCACGGGCGTGAGGATGAAGCACAGCAAGCCGCTGATGGGGCCGCACAAATGGCAACTTCGTGCGACGCCAAAACCGCCATTTACCAGGAGCTGATCGAGCCTGCGTCTGGTGGTTACGTAAGCGTGGGAGAAATCACAATTGAAAAAATTATGCCGCCAGTTCAAATAGTCCGGCGAGCAGATTACAAACCTGCCTCTCGGCTTGAGGACCTGCCTGATCTGCCGGGTGATTGCCAGGGCATCCTGCGTGCTGTTCATGTGCTCCATCACGTTGATCATCACGACGGCGTCGAATTCCCTCTCCAGCACGGGCAGCGGCGGGACCATGGCCATAACGACGCCGGCTCCTTTCTTCTGGAGCGATTCGGCCATTTGCCGGTTGGCTTCGATAGCAAAGTATTCGACGCCTTCTCTGAGACAAATATCGGCGAAATCGCCGCGGCCGGGCCCAATTTCCAGAACGCTGTTGCCGGGGGCAATCTGGGCGTACTTGAAGATTTTCCGGGCCAGGGCCGTGACAAAACGCCCCCCTATCCTTGTCGGCTTGTCCGCCCGGCTGAAATGATCGAAAAAAGTATCGGGGTCTTTCTTTTGATTCTCCATATCGTGCTTCCTCTGCCCAAACGGACAAAACTACGCCGCCTCACTCGAAAGGCAATCATCGTTTTTTCGCAATCAGCACCCTCTCGTCGGCACACTTGTCTTTGTATTCGTTATAAACGTTGAGGTCGTACTGACTCCTGCAAAGCAGATAATCCTGCTTCAGGACTACGTCCAAACCTTCCGAAACCAGGAGCCGCTCGATTTTGTCCCATTCCACGTGGTCGTCGGGCCATACGTGGATGTCACCCTCTCGTTTGTAACGCGGATTCATGATTCGCCTGACGATGTGTATGTAACCTCTGACGTTTAACAGCAGGCCCAGATAACGTTTGACATTTACGATCGGCCGGGCCTTTCTCAAAAACTCGACATACTCTTTGGGTCTGTTGAAGTAGGACTCATTGGCTTCGTGGTCGATATAAAGAACGCCGCCCGGTTTCAACACTCGGCACATTTCCCTGACGATGTGCAGATAATCCGGTACATGGTGCAGCACTGAGTACGTCGCCACCAGGTCAAACCGGGCGCTGGGCACGTTGGACAAGTCTCTGCCGTTCACCGCCAGTACCTCCGACAAACCCGTCTGAGCGAAATTGCGGCGGATCAAGCTCAGGAAACCTTCTGAGATGTCCGCCGAGACCGTATGAACGCTCAGCTCTATCAAATGCCGGGTCAGATTGCCGGAGCCGCACCCGTAATCAAGGGCTTCGAATGGCTTTGCCCCGGTCGCAATGGCTTTGACGGCCGTGTTCAGAGCGTCACGGAGGCGCTGCTGCTCGATGGCGTTGAAAATCTCGCCGTGCAGCCGCTCGTATTTTCTGCTGACCTCGTCATTGACCTGTCTATTGAACTGGATTTGGTCTTCAGCTTGCATAGACAATCTCAAGCCCGCAATGCACATCCGACATCCGGATTCTACGAGCACAATTTCTCATATATCTCTACTATCTGTCTCAGTTGTTCCCGGCCGTCAAACTTCCGGGAGAATGCTTCGGCTTCGTTTACCAGACCTTCGCGCAAAGCCTTGTCCTGCACAATCTTGCCGACTGCTTCAGCAATCGCCTTTGGGCTCAACGGGTCTACCAACATTCCGGTTTTTTCGTGTTTCACCACCTCCACCAGCCCCCCAACGGCCGAGGCGACCACGGGTATTCTCATCCGCATAAACTCGACGGCGGCGATGCCAAAGGCCTCGCGTCTGCTTGGGACCACGGCGACGTCGAACGTAATCATAACCTCCGCCGGGTTTGTGCACAATCCGGCGAAGGTGACTTTCTCTTGCAGCCCCAATTGACCAGCCAGCCGTTCGAGTTGCGACCTTTGCGATCCTTCACCCATGATAACAAAATGGAGCTGCTCACTTTCCCTGCATAGAAGCGCCGCCGCACGGATGAGCACGTCCGCGCCCTTGCACGGATCAAGCCTGCCCACGAATCCAACGACCACCTGATTTGCGCCAACGCCGAGTTTGTCCCTGGTCTTGTCTCGGTCATAGAGATTCCTGTCGAACCGGGCGAAGTCAATGAAATTGCTCACGACCTGAACCGATTCTTCGTCAAAGCCGGCCGTCCGGATCAAAGCCGCCTTTGTTGCCTGTGAATTCGCAATGGCGACGGCCACCCTTGAGCGCAACGCTTTGAGCAGCAAACGATAGAGGATACCCGTGCCGCCCCGAAAAATCGGGCCATGTTCGTGAACGACAATCCTGGCGTCGCAGAAAAAGCCTGCAAGCAGGCAGCTTATCACCGACTTTTGCAGGTGGGCGTGGATGATGTCGATTTTGTGCTCCCTGCAGAGTTTCGCAATTGCCGTGACGACAAAAGGATTGTACTTACGGTATCCGAGGTTGACGAGCCTGACTTCGATGGGCATGGCCTGGGGATTCGTCCTCAGCGCGCAGACAATGGTCTCGATGCGCTCGCCGTCTATCCTCTCGGCTATGTTCTTAACGGCCACAGGCGCCCCGCCGTAGCCAAGATGGTCGATAACGTGGAGGACCCTTATTCTCATTTCAGTCTTTCATAGAGGGCCAGGTAGCTCTCGGCCGCCCGGCTCCAAGAGAACCGCTCAGCCCGCTTTCTTGCCGCAAGGGCCATCTGCCTGCAAAGCTGCCGGTCGTCGGCTAATTTCTTTATCGCTCCGGCGATTGTCCCCGCCTCAGCCCGCTCAACGATAAGACCGTTGTCGGCTATCAGCTCGTCCAGACCCTCACATCGCGTGGTGATGATCGGCAATCCCGAGGCCATCGCTTCGAGCATGGCATTGCTCATCCCCTCCTGCATACTGGCGCTGATGAAAATATCGCTCTGCCGGTACACCTGCGGCATATCTTCTGCGTCTGTTCGGCCCGTTATCCCGATGACATTACCGAGATTCTTCTTTCGTACAGTCTCGCGCAACTGCGGCTCCATAGCCCCCCCGCCGACAATAGTGAAATGAAGCTTATAGCCTTCTTTGTGCAATATCTCGACGGCGTCGATCAGCATCTCGACCCGCTTAGTGACCGATAATCTGCCGACTGTCAGCAGTCTGAGCCCATCCGGCTTCTGTTCGGCTTCGGCGGGATAGAACCTGTCCAGCTCGACGCCGTTCGGTATGACCTCAACAGCGACCGAAGGCAAAAACCGCAGTGCTCGCTCTTTCAATCCCTCGCTGCACGCCACCAAAGCGGACGCTTTCTTCCATATCGCCCGAAACACCGGCCCCAGAATCTTGTAGTCAAGCTGCAGCCGGGCGTGTTGCCCCGGCACATCGGAGCCTCGCAGCGAAATTATGTATGGTATTTTGCCGGCGCTTCGGTAGCAAAGCCACCCGGTGGGAAAACCGAAAAATGCGTGGACTAGGTCGTAATTGTTCTGCCGCAGCAGCCTGCGGTAATGAAATCCGGCCTTGACGAGCCATTCAATCACCTCGGCCCTTCGCCAATAGTGCAGCTCCTTCTTGTGTACGCCGACTTTGTAGATCGTGATGTTCTGGCTGAAGGTCTCCGCGACGGCGCCGGGCTTCGGCGCCGAGGTTAATACATGTACCTGAAGGTCGCGCCTCCTGGCGTACTGCCCCAACAGGCACAGATGGGCCTTTGCCGCCCCGCCGCCAATCGGCGGGAATTCATAGTTGAGCATCAGGATTTTCATTCTTACGGCGTTTGTCAGTTTCCCTTTTTGTGGGCAACAACGTAGAGATTCGTCTGCAACACAAGCGGCAGCCTGCGAAAATCCACGTGCCGGAGCACGGAACCGATGGGCCCGAGCTTTTGCAGTTTTAGCAGGGTGAATTCGTTCATTGGATTCATCTTGACGAATCGCGTCTCGAATCCGTGCCGGGCCAGGCGCCGCCTCAATTGGCCGGGCGAATGAAGCGAAGGATGATACCGCCGCCATTGAAGTGACCTTGTCCAGAGCGTCTCGTAAATAACGTTGCTGTACTTGTTCGGCGTTTGGAAAAGATAGTGGCCGCCGGAGCGGAGAACCCGCCCTACTTCGCTTATGTGTTTGTCGATACTCGCAATATGCTCGAACAGGTCAAAGCTCAGCACGGCATCGAATGATTCATCCTCGTAGGGCAACGTCTCGGCCGCCTGGACTTCCAGACGAATGTCGCCGTATTTCTTCCGGCCGTATTCAATTGCTTCGCCCGATATATCAATCCCCGTAATATCATATCCCTTCCCGCTCAGCTCGAAGACGACGCTGCCGATCCCGCAGCCGATCTCCAAAATTCTATCGCCGGGCTTGAGTACGTTTGTCAGGGCCAGGAACTCCAGGTTCGTTTGCAGGTTGCCGCGCTCTTCCTTGCCCGCCCGCAGCTCCGTGCGCCAGCCTTCATCGTAAAATTCCTGCTGCTTTTTGAGAGCCTCGTCCATGAGTCCTGTCTTGCGTGTTTACTTGCGTTGGAAGAGAACTTGATCGGCGAACGTGCGAACAACCCTATAGTTCTTCATCACGTAGTCTCGAAACGGCTTCATCACCTCGAAACGCCTAACTTCATCAGGGTCGCTGATGTTTTCACGAAGCATTTTGGCGTACTCCGCCTCGTACCGGCTGACAATCTGCTCATCTGTAGGCAGGAATCCTTTTGATGTTCGAGGCCACAGCTCCAGCGGCGGTCTGTCCCAGGGGAAGTGAATCTTGTACGTATCGACCATGAACTTGGGAGGCTCCTTCTCAAACGAGCGTAGCAACTCATCGACTCTTTTAGAGAGTTCCTGCGGTACCAGCGTGTGCATTGTCCCTTCGAATGCCTTCGGCGCGGGGCTCATCCTCTGGGCCTGAACATAAATACCAGGCACCCAGCCCCAGACATAGATTTTGTCGTTGGTTGAGGAGTTGTCCTTTATATATGCAGACAGAAGCTCCCAGGGCAATCGTTCACCTTCAAAGTGTCTCGAGGCTATAGCCAGTCCCTGGCTGTAGCCGCGCTGTCGATCAGGGTTTCTATATTTTCCGCCTGAGTGAGGGCTTCTTGCTACGCCAAAGAATACGTGCCACGACAGGACGATCATCAGCAGAAGGCCGAGCGCCCCGATAGCCATCCACTTCGGCCTGGACGCGGCGTTTCTTGCCTTCTCGGAGTAAATGGCTATCAAGTACCCGCCTGCCATTGCCGCCGACGCGTTCAGCGGCAGGTAATACTGCTCGTACGAATGCGGACTGATCCACACAAAAGTCATATCCAACAGCCACCAAATCGCAAAGATCAAAACAAAGCCGTCACGGCTGGTTCTCGTATCGTCCTTTGACTTGGCGAGCCTGCTGCCGATCAGCTTGATGAGCCTGATAATGACCGCCCCGGCTGCAAGGCTCACGGGCAGTATCAGGACCCCATACCAGCGAAACACTCGAAGCTTGGCCTGTCTCACCTGTTCAGGGGTCATTACCCGCCAGCTATCGCGAACGTAGGCCGGCATGAGCTTCATCAAAAACCCCTGTTTGTCAGCAGCATTTTGAACCTTGTTGTTATCCGTATCGGCCGTGGCCGGCGCCGGCTCGACGGCGGGCTGTGGCTTCTCAAACGCGATGACAACCGGCTTGTACAAGAACCAATACGGGTAATAGTCAATCGGCGATCCCGATGAGGCCAGCCACACGCATATCGGAGCGACCACCAGGATGGCTCCCGCCAACAGCAACATAATGGCCGTACCGGCCATCTTCCAGGTGCTGTGCCCGAGCAAAGGCTGCAATATAACAAACAGGCCGACGGCTCCACTCGCGGAAACGCCGGTTTCTTTGAACATCGGCGCGAAGACCAGCGCCGCCCCCGACAGCACGGCCCACCACCACTTGCCGGACAGCTTATACTGCACGAAACAGCACACCCCCAACACCATGAAGGCGATCATGTGTTGTTCTTTTACGTTGCCGAATTTTGCGACAAGCGGGGCGGAGAGATATGCAGAAGCGATAATAACCCCCACGGCCGCAGCCAGAGTCCCGAACAGCTTCCGCATCGTAATGAACATGAATACCAGTGCAGCCGCCTGAAGAATCATCTGAATCAGCTTCGGGCCGGTTTCGTCGAATCCAAACAGGCGAACCCCCAGAATATTGACCAGCAGCGTCCCCATTTGAGCACTGGGCCTGTCGTCCACACCGATTCTGGCGCCATCAATCGCCCGCTGGGCTGAATAGACATAGCCGCCGCTGTCGAACGGGTCCGGCGTGTTGAATTCAATGTACTTGCCCATGGCAAACGGAATCAGAGTCAAGACGGCTATCAAGACGGCTTTATCGGCACAGACTACACTATCCGTGATTTCAACTGGCTCAGTTCCGTACCGATTGGGGCCGACCGTCCCCTTCAGAAATCCCAACTCGACCAGAGACCATATCGTTCCAACGATGGGGATGAAGTTGATTAGAACCATGCCCCCCGATCTGCCGCGGTCGTGCCATCGCTTGAAGTTTATGGCCAAGCCTACCCATGCAAGGATTGCCAGATACAGGGTGAAAACTAATATCAGGCAAATATAGCCCGTTGAGCCCACAGCAGATATAATCTCTTCGTCTGGGGCTGGGGGCAACGCTTGGAGGATTTCACTGAATATGGCAGACAGAGCACACCATGGAATCCATATGCCCAAAAAAGTGCCACGCCCTATTCGTCCAGTGGAGGAGAACAGGATCTTGTGGAAGGGCATCTTGTGTTTAACTTCGGACTGTGGCTTGTGTGATTGCTTCTTCATTAGTTCGCTCTCTCTTTTGCCCTCTCATCCGAGACATTGAGACTGGTTTTAATCATCTCCATGAATTCCGTGCAGTCAAAATTCCTTCGCTACTGTTTCCCGATGAGATGTGCCTCTTGAGGGGCTTACTCATACGTCGCTCCGTTGCTTGTCTTCTGGGGGACATGTAGTGGTAGATTCGAGAGTCTCTTTGATGACGTAGGTCGGGCGGTTCTGCGATTCGTGGTACGTCCGGACCAGCAGCTCCGCAAGTAATCCCATCAGGATAAACTGAATTGTCGTGATGATAAACACGGCCGCCAGAATCAGCAGAGGATTCCCGCTCATGTCCGTCTTGAGATAGATTTTCTGATAGACGACGATCACCGCCAAAGCAACCGCCCCGAGTCCACCAAGCAATCCGAGGCCGCCAAAGACGTAGATGGGCTTGGTGGAGAATGAGCCGAGGAAATTGACGGTGATCAGGTCCAGCAGAACCTTCCAGGTCCGCGCCAGGCCATATTTTGCCACGCCGGAGGTTCGGGGCCTGTGGTTGACAACTATTTCGGCGATCTTAGCTCCGCTCCAGCTTGCCAGCGCGGGAATAAAACGGTGCATTTCGCCATACAGTCTTGTTTCAGCCAGGACCTCTCGGCGATACGCCTTGAGCGTACAGCCGTAGTCGTGCAACTTGACGCCGGTAATTGTGGAAATCAACCAGTTGGCGATTTTCGAAGGCAGCCGTCTTGTCACGGCGTTATCGTGTCTGGTCTTTCTCCAGCCGCTGACAACGTCAAATCCTTCGTCGAGCTTTGCGACCATCTTGGGTATGTCCGCCGGATCGTTTTGCAGGTCGGCGTCAATCGCGACGACGATCCTTCCCCGGGCGTGGGCAAAGCCGGCGCTGAGCGCGGCCGTCTGGCCGAAGTTCTTGCGGAAACGAATCACCCGGACTCTGGCGTCGTGCTTTTGGATTCCTGCCAATACAGTGAAACTATTGTCACGACTGCCATCGTCGACGAAGATGATCTCGTAGCCGCAGTGCCCGGCCAAGGTTCGTGAAAGCTGCTCGTAGAGCGGACCGATGTTGTCCTGCTCATCCAACAACGGCACAACGATCGAAAGTTCGGGACCCTGTTTGTCCATACTCTACGTCCTATACTGGCGCCTACTATGATAATAGTTAAGATATCGGCTGTAAAGCCGAACATAAGTAGTCAAAATCGGCTCGAAAGGCAGGTACAATTTGCTTGAACAAATTCCGTTATTCTGATACGCTCCCGGCCTATGAAAACACAGACATCCAACAACACGATAACGGCGCCGAAGGGTTTCCTGGCCGCAGGCTTGTACTGCGGGGTCAAGAAATCCGGTAAATTCGATTTAGGGCTCCTTGTCTGCCCGACCCGTGCAAAGGCCGCGGCAGTCTTTACGACTAACAAAATCGTCTCGGCCGCCGTCACGGTTTGCAGAAAACACGTAAGAAGCCCCGGCATCTCGGCGGTTATTGTCAATTCTGGAAACGCCAACGCCTGTACGGGCCAGCTCGGACTCGACAACGCAATCAGAATGTGTGCCGCAACGGCCTCACTCGTGGCCGGCCAGGGTACTAAACGGGAAAACTATGAGCCGCGGAATGTTCTGATCGCTTCCACCGGCATTATCGGACAACAACTGCCGATTCAAAAAATCATCATGGGCCTTTCACGGGCCCCCGCCAAGCTCTCCGCCTCAGCCCAGGCGGGCCTGGATTTTGCCAGGGCGATAATGACAACCGATACAAAACCAAAACAGGCCGTCCGCCGGCTCGATATCGCCGGCGCTCGTGTAACGATAGCCGGTGCGGCCAAAGGGGCCGGCATGATTGCTCCGAATATGGCAACCACGCTTTGCTTCATGACGACGGATGCCGCCATCAGCAAGCGCATGCTGGCAAGCGCCCTCAAGGCGGCCGTCGATGACTCGCTGAACCGGCTGACCGTTGACGGCCACCAGAGTACGAACGATACCGGGATTATTCTGGCCTCGGGCCTCGCGGGGAATCAGCCGATTGTGAATCCGAGCCCGCAATATGAGAAATTCGCCGACGCCCTGGGTGAATTGTGTAAAGATCTGGCCGGGCAGATGGCGCTCGACGCCGAGGGCGCGACCCGGATGTTCAAAGTCGTGGTCAAAGGTGCAGCTACAGAAGCGGACGCGGCAAGAGCCTGCAGGGCTATCGCCGATTATCCGCTGGTCAAATGCGCCATCCACGGCGGAGATCCCAACTGGGGCAGAATTATATGTGCGGTCGGCTCCGTCGGTGTGAAGCTGAATCCGGCAAAGCTCTCCTGCAAGATCGGGCAAATAACGGTTTTTCGCAACGGCGCGCCGACGAAATTCGACCCCAGGAAGGCCAGCAAGGTCATCTCCCAGGCGAAACACACCATAACCGTGGATCTGGGTGCAGGCAAGGAAAGCGATTTCTGCTGCGGCTGCGATTTGGGCGCTGGATATGTGACCATCAACGCGGACTATCACACGTAAGGGACGAGGGTCGAGGGTCGAGAGACGATTGAACAATCGAAAATCGCAAATCGACAATCGTAAATAGTCAATCCGTATGGTTGTCATGTCAAAGCGCTTCGGCTATAATCGTTTTTGGGGTTCGGGCGGGGTGTAGCTCAGCTTGGATAGAGCGCCTGCTTTGGGAGCAGGAGGCCGCTGGTTCGAATCCAGTCACCCCGATTGATTACCGCTCTGTCTTGACGCCGGCAATGGCTTCGCCCTTGCCGATGAGGTAGATGTTGGGACGAGGCGGCGGTGCCATCCCGTCGCCAAGGAAGAAGCCCGGATGCGGCGGTTTGTTGTAAACGACGTTCTGCCAGGCGATGGCCAGCCGGTATTGCGGATCGTGCATCAGGCTGTAGATGCGGTGCTCGGTCGGGGCCGTTGTGGTGTAGAGCCGCAGGGACTGACCGTCCGGAGCGGTCATAAGCAGCTCCTCTCGCCAGTCACCGATGAAGTCGCCCATGATGTTCGGGCCGCGCGGGCCGCCCCGAGAGTCGGTCTCGAAGAGCCTTTCCTCCATCGCCTTCTCCCAGTCCCATTTGCTGATAACGGAACGGTTGAGTAACTCGCGCAGCAGATCGCCGTCCCACCAGATCACAAAAGCGATCGAGCGAGGACACGGACCTATCTCGTTGCCCTTTGAGTCGCGCAAACCTCCCGGCCCACCCCACGCCTCGTAGCCGCGGTAACGAGGGTCTATGTCAGCCGCCATGCCGCCGGTAACGTCCACACCGGGGCTGTGCTTCCAAAGAATCTCACCGGTGCGCGCATCGTGCATCGCGACGCCGGGGGTCTTGAAACGAACGGTATTGTCTTCGTTTTCGTGGATGGTGAAAACCTCCTGACCGGGATGGTCTGGGTACATGTCACTGATGTGCATCGAGTCACCATGCCGCAGCCCGGTTGAGTAAAGTCCTTTGCCATCATCATCGACAACCATCGAGTGATAGACGATCTCATCTTTGCCGTCTTCATCCACGTCGGCCACTGACAGCGAGTGGCCCCCCATGCCGGAGTAGGGCGAGGCATCATCGAATGGGGGGTAGCTGCTGCCGGAGTCAAAGACCCAGCGGCTGGTCAGCTCGCCGCCGCGCCAGTCCCATGCGGCCAGGACGGTCCGGCCATAAACGCCGCGGCACATCACCACGCTCGGGCGCACGCCGTCCAGGTAGGCGACACAGGCCAGGAAACGGTCGCAGCGGTTGCCGTAGTTGTCGTTGCCGCCGTTGCCGCCTTTGCCGCCCCAGCCGTCGATCGGGAAGCGATTGGGTATGTAATCGACCGTTTTCAGGGCTGCACCGGTCCGGCCATCGAAGATGGTGAAATACTCGGGGCCGTCGAGGATGCGGCCGTCAGTTCGGTCTCCTTCCTTGTGGGTACGCCAGTCCTTGTCTTTCTCGCCGATGACCCGCCCCGTCCCATCCGTCGTGCCGTCGGCGGTCTTGCAGGCCATCTCGGCTTTGCCGTCGCCGTCCAGATCATAGACCATGAACTGTGTATAGTGCTCGCCATCACGGATGTTGATACCCAGGTTGATGCGCCACATCAGCGTGCCGTCCAGCTCATAAGCGTCAAAGACCGGGGTCCCGGTCACGCCGGCAAAGGCGTTGTCCCGTCCGTGCGAGACCTGATGCAGAACGATCTCGTATTCGCCGTCCCCGTCCACGTCGGCAATGGAGGCATCACCCGGCTGATATTCGGCAATACGCTGGATGGGAATCTCAAGGTAGTTCTTGTCCCACGCTCGCGCCGGCCGCGATGGCGCCAGCTCCTCACCGTTCAACACCGGCCGAACGAAATACTGCAACGTCTGGCTGGCATCGGCACTGTGGTCAACATAATTTGTGGCTCCTGTTATCGGCGTTTCATTGACTTTGACGGGCGCCCCACTACCGGAGATGCGGTAGAGATCGAAAGCAATTGTTTCGGGATCGGTCCCGAACAACCGCCAGCCGACATAAACGGCGCCATCCGGCTGCCTGACGGCCACAATCCCGCGAGTCAGGTTCTCCATCTGGCGATGGGCCGGGGCGGCTGCGGTCAAACACAACAGCAGACCAGCAACGATTCGGAACGAACAACGCATCATGATAGCTACTCCCATGAACAATCTATTTTCTCAAAAGCAGAGACGTTTCATCATCCAACCGCTTGCCTTGCTGCACATCGGCTATCTCCTTCCAGAGCTGTTGAGTGAATCTCAGGTTGTGAAAACCGATCTCGCGAGCCTCCCCCATCATGCGTTCGATCTGAACTCTGCGTTCGTCGTTCGGGTCCGGGATTTCCCTGAGAATCCGCTCCGCCCGGGCGCGATTCTTGTCAAAGGAAGTGGACCATGCGTACGGCAGCTCGCCATAGCGGGTACTGTGGCAGCTTGTGCACTTTTGCGTGAACTCGCTGAGCGGCTGCCTCGCATCCCCGGCATTATGACAATCGGTACAAGACAAGCGGCCATCGTGGAAATCCGAATCGCCCTTCAGTGTCTGGGCAATCCCTTGCATGGCCAATGCCTGCTCCTGATGACAATCTCCGCACTCATGAGCGACGGGGCGATACCGCTTGTCCTGTTGGCCGTGGCAAGCGTCACAGGCCAGCACCGAGTGAGGCCCCTCCAGCTTGAACGACGCCTGTTGATTGTGGGAGAATAAGAGATTGCTTCCCTTCCATCCCGTTTCGCTGTGGCAAGTGCTGCACGAAGCCTGCATCTGTCCCTGATGAAGGTCCTGGTGGCAATTCAGACAGTTGCCGGCGATTTCGTTCACGTCCGTTCCGGCAAAATCCTGGGCTTTCAGTTGTTGATTGTGACACTGCCGGCATTGCAGAAAGGCATGTTTTCCCCGCAAGGGAAAGGCCGATTCCGCCAGATGATGATCCTTGACCCACGGCCGTTGAAATCCCTGCTCGTTGTGACATTTGTCACAGGACAGAGACATCTGCCCCTCATGGGGGTCAGGGTGACATTGCTCACACGTCCTGAGCAATCCCACAAAACGGGCCTGAGCGAGTTTTACACCGGTGTGGCAGCGCGCGCACTCGACGCTCTTGTGCTTGTCCGCCAGAGGGAACGCAGCGCCTTCGCCGTGAACATTGGCAACCCAGCGGCCGTTCCAGCCGTGCTCACTGTGACATTGCTGACAGGCTTTGGTAAACTGGCCGGCGTGCGGGTCGTTATGACAGAGGCCGCATTCAGCCGGCAGCTCGATAAAATCAATCTCAGCAAGTCTCGCGCCCTCGAAGGGAATCGCATGGCACTGGTCGCATTTGCGGCTGGTGTGATGCCCGTCAATCGGACTTTTCCCGTGTGCCATCATTTCGTGGCAAGCCAGGCACTCCACCTTGTCCTTTCCGTTGTGCATGGCGTGCAGGTCTGTCGCGACGTATTTTCCCTGGTTTCGAAATTCATGACAGTCCAGGCACCGGACATCCGCGACGCGGTTATTCGGATCAATTTGCCTGGTGTGACACAATTGTTCGCAACTGAGCTGCGAAGCGACGAATTTGCGGTGGTCGATCTCCGCCAGGCCCTGCTTAAAGACTTCCGCAGGAACGTCGTGACAATCCAGGCACTTCGTTTCGACCAAATGAGCAGGGCTTGTTTGGGCCTTTAGGAAATGGCAAATGAAACAGTCCTGTGTGTTTACCTTGAAATGCTCGTCGCCTTCGAAGCGGCTGTGACACGTAGCACAGAGCAGCCGGATGCCGCCCAATTGCGCGTCAATGTGCCCCCGGTGACTGAATTTGTACTTCTGATCTGCTTGTCCGACCGGCTCGGATAACAGAGACTCTTTCGTGTGGCAGCCGTCCCGCAGACATGACACATCCTCGACCAGAGCATTCGGCTTGGGCCCTGCACGGTCCAGAAAATAGTCCACCGCCTGAGCAAGGCCATTGAGTTTTGCTTTCGCGAGTCCGGCCAAGCCGGGCTGAACGTGGCATTCCAGACAGTTGACTTCGGAATGCTTCGACTGCTGCCAGCTCGCATAATATGGATTCATAATGTGGCACGAATTACAGAAGCCGGTCTGCTCGGAAATCGCGAAGAATCCGCCTGAGAATGCCAGGAAGACAAAGACCAGCAGCACGGCAATCTTCTTCGCCGTACTTGCCGGCCACAGCTTACTGACAATAGAGCGAAATCGCGCCATGTGTTCTCTCTGAAAGAATCGCCTGAATTCTACAGCCGTACAAACGTCACGTTATGGACCTTCACAAGGAAATTTCGACATTCGCCAATATGACAATATCCGTCTGGTCGTAAGATCGCCGTCGAAGGCTGACCACGGCCTTTACAGCATCCGCCGGCACTTCGAGGCTGCGGGTCAGCGTGCCGCGAGCGATAATCGCAGTGGACAATTCAGGCGCCAGCTCTCGCCGCTCAAGGACAGTGCGTTCGCCCTGGCCGTCCACGGCAATCACTTCGAGATCGAGAACCCGGAACCCGAAATCGCCGGTGGGCAAAGCGTGAGGCAGATTGTTTGTAATCTGCAGCGTCAACACGGAATCTTTTCTCTCGCCCCGCACGGTAAGGATCTTGCCCTGAATATAATCACCCGCAATGGAAAAACTGTGTCGTCTCAAAGCCACGGTCTTTTCCATCGCAACAAGCAGGTGCGATATCCCTTCTGTCGGCTGCGTAACCTTTCGCACCACCACGTCCATGTGGCACTGCTGACAAATTTCCTTTTTCCCCGCGGCGGCGTTCCATTCTTCAAACGTCCCCTGATGACAGGCGCCGCACATTCCGCTGCCGCGATAAAACTCGGGACGAACACCAACCGGATGCGGCGTGACCTTGCCCGTTGGCTCAATCGGCCCGACGAGCCGGCCCTGATCCAGGTGGCAGCAGACGCAGGTGATTCCCTCTTCTCTGTCGGATGCGCGCAGGCGCGGAGGCTGGCTGGCGGCGGAAGGCTCCGGGGCGTGACAGCTCAGACAACTCTCGAATGCGTAGTCGTCCGTGGCTCTCCGGAACTCAGGATTGACGTATGCCTTTGCGTGGTCGGATTGGGCCCATTCCTGATAAATCGCAACATGACACTTGCCGCACTCCTTCGCCTTCGGGATTCCGTCCGTGACTGTAGTAAGGTGCTTGAACGAGGTGCAGCCGGCTAAGCCGACAAACAGAGCCGCCGCCCATCGCCACATGGGGCGATGGCCGGACGCGCCCGATGCACTACCGGATTGTACGCAAAACCTTCTCAAATGCCTCTACAGCCTCGATAAGCTCTTCTTCGCCGATCATCAAAGGGGGCATCCACGTGACAACGTTCCGGCCCGGCCCGGTCTTGCCGAGAAGATACCCCGCGTCTTTCATGTTTTCCAGTATCCGGTCCGTACAATCGGCCGCCGAAAGCGGTTCCCGTCCGATAATCTCGACGCCGACCATCAGCCCGAGACCTCTGACGTCCGAAATTATATCGTACATCCCGGCAAGCTCCTTGAGCCGATTCTTCAGCCGCTCTCCGGTCGCAGCGCTGCGGGCGACCAACGACTCCCGCTGGAGGATTTCCAGAAACTTCAGGCCGGCCTGAGCCGTCACGGGATTGCCGCCGAACGTCGAGGCGCCGGCTCTCGTGTAGCTTGCCGCAATCTGGTCGGTTGTAGAGAAAAAACCCACCGGCGTACCGCCGCCCAGGGCCTTGCCGCCGGTAACAATATCGGGCACGACGTTCCAGTGCTCCATCGCAAACATTCTGCCGGTGCGCCCGAAGCCCGTCTGCACTTCGTCTGCAATCAGCAGCATTTTGTATTTATCGAGCACTTCACGCAGCTTCGGATAGTACTCGGGCGGCGGCACCATCACGCCCCCGTTGCCCTGGATCGGCTCGACGAACATCGCGGCCGGTTTCCCGCTCGTCGCGGTCAGAATGGCCGACTCGACGGCCCCGACGCATTCAAACCGGCAGCTCCCGTACGTCCGTCCGAAAGGGCAGCATCGACAATAAGGCGGTGGAACGTGGGTTATCCCTCCGACCGGGTGGGGGTCGGTTCGCCAGAAGGCAAGTCCCGTCAGGCTCATTCCGAGCTTGGTGCGACCGTGCAGGCCGTTTTGAAACGCGAGGAATTCATTCCTGCCGGTGTACAACGTGGCCAGTAACGCCGCTCCTTCATTCGCTTCGCTGCCGCTGCAACAAAAGAACGTCCTGCATAGTTTCCCCGGCAGGACGCCGGCGAGCCGTTCGGCAAGATTCACGATAGGCTCGGTCAGATAAATCGTAGTAGTATGCTGCAACGTCCGAACCTGCCGGCATATCGCCTCGGTCATCTCCGGATGGCAGTGGCCAAGTGCGTGAACGCTCACGCCGCAGTAGAGATCCATGTACCTCTTGCCCGTGGAATCGTACAGATATATTCCCTGCCCTCGCACGATTTGCGGCGGATCTTTGTAGAAATGGTACGCGCACGGGATAAGATAGCGCTGTTTCTTTGCCAGTATGGCCTCTGGTCCTATGAATTCACGTTCGGGCAAGCTTCTTCTCCTTACTCGCCGCGTCGAAGGCCGTTGCCGCAACAGGATGAGCCGGGCGGATGGAACGAAAGTCAAAGGCGCCATCGCTCAGCGGGCGACCCGTCGCGGCGGTGATGCCTGACAGCGCCTCTGCAACGTTGATCGATCCGCCCGCCCTCAGCCGGTCGATGGATTCACGATAGATCCGCGTGATGGTTCGAATCGTTTCGGCTTTATCCAACTGAGCTTCTATGCGCAGACCCGAAACGCCAAGCGAGGCAATTCTCGAAAGGTTTGGAAGAACGCAAACATCCGCCGCCGTAAACAGGTGGTTTCGACACCGACGGTCGCACTCGAGCGGATAAACCTGTGACGCCGCATCCTCAAGCGCGTAAGCGCCGAGACGGCATCGCATGGAACACACGCCTTGCGGATTCTCGCCGATTGCCGCCGCCAGAACGCAATGCTCCAGCAACATTCCGCAAATCGGCCCCTGGCCGATGACTTCGATGGGCATCCTGGCGCTTCCTGTAAACGCTGCCAGTTGTCCGTACGACAGCTCGACCGAGGCTGTGATTCGGGTCGCTCCCATCGTGGACAGCTCATCGGCTGCGACCGAGTTGGTGGTATTCCGCGGATAATCTGTAAGGATATCGCGAAACCGGATGTCCCGGGCCATTTGCAGCCCCCCAAGATTGGAGACGCCAACCGTGACGTTCTCCATCGCGACGAGCTGATGCAGACGTTGTCTCCATTCACTCATATCTCGCTCGTCGCAGACATGCGGCATCATCACACCAACGCGGGTGCGACTTTGGGTGGCCTGTTGGGCAAAGCGGAGGATCTGTTCGACGGCGGGGATTCCGCCGTGCAGGCAGAAGCCTTCGCCGCAGAAATAGACGGCGTCCGCGCCGGACTGCAACGCCGCCTCCGCACCCTTCAAGCCCGATACATTTACAATCAATTCGAGGTTGGTCTCAACCGGCTGCACGTCCTCGCTATGGCCCACGGTTAGTTGCGGTGGCCCAGAGGCATAACTGAAAAAACGCGGCTCGCGCCGGCCGGATATATCGACGCCCTCATGCCCGGGATTCGAAAAGCTGTGCGCGGTCGTCAGCTCGCGCACCCTTTGGGCAAAAAGCTCCTGCATATCCGCCGTGTTCGTGGCATAGCTTACAGGGTCTTCGGAATACTGATCGACCGCCCGGCGATACATGGCGACAACGGGCGCGAGAAACTCAGCGGTGCGCATCCTGCCCTCAATTTTCAATGCCGCGATGCCGTTTTGCACCAGCGCGGGGATGTGCTGAAAAAGGCACATATCTTTGCGAGCGAGCAGGTAGCCCTCGGCGGGATCCGGCAATTGGGCATTTTCCCGCCTGGTTATGAGCTTCCATTTCCATCTGCAGGGCTTCATGCACCGGCCGCAATTCGAGCTTTCGCCGAACAGAATCCCGCTGAGGTAGCATAACGAGCTTTGAGAAATACACATGTCACCGTGAACAAAACACTCCATTTCAAGACCTGACTGCTCATGAATACGGCGTATCTGGTGGAGTGGTATATCACGTGAAGGGATGATCCGTGCAAAACCCATCATTCTCAGAGCCATCGCCGTTTCTACATTGTGCACGTTCATCATCGTGCTGGCGTGCAAAGGGATCTGGACACATATTTCCCGGGCCAGGCCGGCCACCGCCAGGTCCTGAACGATAATGGCATCCGGGCCGAGATGATTGAGCATAGTCAGGATCTCACGCGCCTGGGCCATCTGCGAATCGAGGATCAGACTGTTCAGCGTGAAATAAAGCTTCTTACCTCTGCCGTGGGCGAATTCGACGGCCTGACCGATTTCCGATTCCGTTAAATTGTAGCTGGAGCGATGCTGCCTCATATTGAGGCCCTTGCCGCCGACGTACACGGCGTCCGCACCGGCCTCGATGACCTTCTGAACCGCATCCACCGTGCCGGCCGGAGCCAGTATTTCCGGTTTCTTATTGAAAACCATGTACCTATCCCCTACCTTACACTCCCCGGGCTCTCCCGGAGAAATTCGTCTACTTTCTGAGCCAACTGATCCTCATCCCCTCGAAAGAAGTGGTCCGCGCTCTCCAGGACCACGACTCTTGCCGCCGGGCCGAGCATCCGGCGGAACGCTTCGACTCTTTCTTCAGAATACAGAAAATCCTTCTTGCCGACCAGGTGCAGGCTTGGTTTGGAGTCCGGCAGCCCTGGGGGCTGACGGAACAAAAATTCGAAAGAAACCTTGCCCAACGGCGGCGCTATGGTCACCATTTTGTGCACGTTGCCTGCCTTGTGGGCGAACATCATGCTCGTCGCCGCCCCGAATGAATAACCTACAATAGACAATTCCACGTCGAATGATTCGGCCGCATGCTTCAGCACCGTCGCGGCCGACTCGACGTCTTCAATGGCGTCACGATAATCCTTCTTTTCTTCGACCTCGGTCCAGTAGTCGAAAACCGACAGGTCGGAATCCAAGTCGATTTCGCTGTCTCCGACGCCGCGGTAATCGAATCGAAGAACAGCCGCGTGAACAGCAAGCCGCCGGGCGATGGCACAAATGACGTTGTTGTTCATGTCCCCGGCAAAATGCGGATGCGGCGAACACATCAGGATCGCCCGTTCGGGCGCCGTCTCTTCAGGATACGCCAGAACACCCTGCAGCCGGAGCGCCCCGCTCGAAAAGGTTATATATTCTTCTGCTATGGCCTGAAGCATCAATACAATCCTATCGCAGGCTTTATGGCGTCACTAACGATCGGCTGAGGGTCGCGAAGACCATCCTGAGCGAAGCCGTCGGCGATTGCCTCATGAGCCGGTCGGACGCGAATCGCAGTGTCCCGTTCAAGCACGTTTGCCAAAAACTGCATTTCGTCCAGCCGGTGCACCATGACCCGGCCTCGCCGGCCATACTCGACGCGAGCCGTAATGTCCGGTTCGCCGTCATCCTGAGGCATCGGAACAAGGCGAACAACAAGCCGATCTCCATACGCAAAATAGTCGAAGCCGGTTTGACGTTCATAATGCAACTGAGGCATCATCCCGAAAAGCGTATTGCCGTACCCGGATAGTACGACGGCGTTTCGAAAGAGTTCCGTCATTCTATCCATAAACTCGGCGGAGGCCGACATTCCTCCCAAATGAATACCGCGAATCGCCGCACGTTTGGTTTCGTCCATCTTCTCGGCGAGACTGCTGAGCACCGCAGGGGTGGCAAAAAGAATCCCGATGTTTTGAACTCCAAGGACGTGCAGCGCCTGCGCTTCGATATGTTGCAGGTAGCGCATCGCCGCAAAGCTGCCCGCCGGAAGTTTCTTGGCCCAGCGGGGATCGAAATCTACTGTGAACGCATCCGCAGCACCAAGAGATCTGGCACACTGCCGAGCAGCCCTGCCGATGATGTGAGGCCCTGTCGGCCCGATGAACAACCAGTGGCCGCCTTCAGGGAAACCTGCTCTTCTCGCGGCCTTGACGAACGGCACGACGAAAGCCGCCTCGAATTCATCGGTTCTGTGGACGGCGGTTTTTGGTCTGCCCAAAGTCCCGGCCGTCTCAGCGAGAAGATAATCGTTGTTCTCCTGAAATACGCGGGGAATGAAGTCCTCGATGGGTCGCTCGGCCAAAGCACGCTCACTCATGGGCCCGAGGATAGCGAGGTCCTCAATAGTTTGAATCTGCTTGACGGCGTCGATCCCAAGCTCGTGCTGTTTCTCCAGCCAATAAGGCGTACCGTGATGGACATCGAAGTGAATTCGAAGGATATGCTCAAGTTTGATGACAAACGATGATCTCATACTCACGCCTTTCGCCCCCGTCGATCCCATAGGTTCACGAAAGCTACACAGGCCGGCAGCACGAGGAAATCGGCCGCACTGGCCGTGAGCATGGTCACGCCGGCCAGAAGGCCGAAGTACTGGATCGGCTTGAACTGGGCCAGCAGAAGAATGACAAACCCGGCAGTGGCGACAATAGACGTAAACAAGATAGCTCGTCCGGTCGTACGAAAGCTGTTGTAGATTGCTGTCGGGCCGTCCTGCCCGGATTGCCTCGCCGCGCGGTAACAGGAGAAAAAGTGGAACGTATCATCCACGGCGATGCCGATAGCTACGCCTGCGATCATGACTGTCGCAGCGTCCAGCGGTATATTCAGAACCGCCATCGCCGCAAACAACATTGCCGTCGGCAGCAGATTGGGCAACGCGGCCGCGATGAAGACTTTCCAGGACCAGAAGAACAGGCCAACCAAGGCCAGCACTGTGATGGCCGCTGAGGCGAAACTGCGGACCTGCGTGGTGATCAAAGATCGCTGTGCCGCGTTCAGCAGTGGGACCACGCCGGTCAGTGTGTATGTCGCCGGAGGCGAAAGCCGCTGTGCCGCCTGCTGCTGTGCGAAATCCATCAATGCGTGGAAGTCCCCGCCCGACATCGCACGCACCAGGATCGACATACGCAGCGAGATTCGACCATCATCCGTGTGCCGGTACTTCCTCGCCAAAACCTTGAGCGGATTCTCTGAAGCCCCGGCGGTCTCGACAGCAATAGATTGGCGAATCGGATCGAGGGCGGCGGCGATGCTCTTGTAGTGAATCGCCTGTGCCACCTCGGGGCGCGCCGTCAGATCAGTGCCGAGCTGTTCGATCTGTTTAAGCAGAACGCTCCCGTTTTGCGAGTCGGTTACAGCGTCGAGCTCGATTGTGTACAGGCCCGTAAGCCGTTGGGCGATGAACTGGTAATCCCGGCGAACCATCGAATCGGCTGGGAAGAACTCCAGCACGTTCGACTCCACGCGAAGTCCCGTCATAAGCAGCAGTGAGACGACCAGCGCCACCACCGCAGAGCCGAGGAACCAGGTTCTCCGTGACGCGACAGCCCGCCCCAGAGGCGAGGTCCAGTGCGTCGGCCTCGCAGAAACCGTAATAGCGCCTGGGCGCAGCCAGGAGAGGATTCCCGGTACGATGGCCGCATTGAAGAAGAAGGAGAACATCATGCCAACGGCGGCGAACAAACCGAAGTCTGAGACGGGCCGCATGTCCGAGATCATCAAGGAGCCGAACCCGATTGCCGTGGTGACATTCGATAGAAAGACCGCCGGCAACACTTCCCGAATAGTCTGGCGTACAGCAGCGCGGCAGTCCCCCACGTCAGCCAGCAGCGACTGGATTCGCAAGACGATGTGAATCCCGGCCGAGAGCGAAAGAACCGTCAGTAGCGAAGGGAGGGTCACCGTTACCATATTGAAGGTTCTGCCGGCCAGAACCATCAGGCCAACAGTCCAGAGCGTGGTCACGCCCACCGCGCCCATCACGGCGATGACTCCACTGGCGCGTCTCAGAACGATCACCAGAATAATCAGGGAAACAGCCACGGCCGCGGGCAGAATTCGCCGGGAGGCTTCCTGGGAGCCGCGGTCGAGGGCTACGTTCAATAGCGGGGTCCCGGCCAGATGCACCTGCCTCTGATCGCCGACAACCTGGGCAACCGCCGACTCGATCTGTTCGACCACGACCTTTCTCAAAGGGGGATCGTCAATCTTCCGGAGCCAGGCGATGACGCCGAATGTGCGTCCATCTTCGCCGAGCAGCAGATTCCGAAAAAAGCCGGTGCCGCTGAGAGACTCCTTCCAGTCGTCGGGCCTGTACTTCCTGAAGGCTGCGGCCGCCTGTGTGATATCCAGAACGCCTTCCACCCCATCAATCTGTCGCAGACGCGACGCCAGGTCGCCCTGAAAGGCCAATGCCTCCTCTGAAAGTGGGTCCTGAGCCTCGCCGGCAATCACGACGAACTCCTCGTTCCCGTATTTCTCCAGGAATTGCTGATAGCTGCGGTGCACCTCATTCCCTGTCCCGGTCCACACCTCAATCGAGTTGTCAACGTGGGCGTGCCTGAGCCAATAGGCAGGGACCGCGGCGCTGCACAGGCAGACCACGGCGATCCATCGGGATCTGTCGGCAAGAATGTGCGTAATTCTATCGTACATGACACATTTGCGCCCGATAAGGCCACTTCCTGAAAAATGCCGCCAGCACAGTGGCCAGCCTCAGGCCCGTTTCGATGTCCCCTTCGATATTCACACTCTTCTGGAAAAACGCCTGTTGAGGGGCAAGCTCGCCGGAAACAATCGAAGAAAACACATCGCTGGACAAGAAAAACACGCACTGACAATCCTCGCCGTTTTCCGATATTTGCTCCAGCCGGCCCTGGTCGATGCTCAAAGACCACGACCGGGCGGGTATGTCCTCCACAACGATTCGGCACGTCGCCGAAAGATTCTTCAGGTTGGGCAGCAATTGCTTGTGCATCTGGCCCGCGAGAAAAGTTCCGAAGTATTGCTCTACGAATCTTTCCTTGTTTTCAGCAGCTATGGCGTCTTCCTGTCGCAAGACAGACGCCGGGACCGGCCGGCACGCTCTGCCCCAGTTGACCTGCCGAGCATAGCCCAGCAGCTTCTGAAAAAACGCGGCATTCATCTGCGGTATTTCCGTACGCCCGCCGTTCAGGACCGCATCCGTGCACGTGCGGTCAAATTCCGGCTCCACAGCCAGATACGGCGCATAACAATCAGCCGCTTTTCGGTACATCCATTCCAGCTTGCCGGCCTTCTTTCTGCGAAATTCTTCTTCGTCCACGAGCCTCGCCCCGGGGATCGCGAACAAGTCAACGAAGATATCACGCAGCGCCGACAGGGGCATGGGGTCGGGGTTGGTAATGTGATAGGTTCCGGCACGGCCTGACCTGACAATATTCCACGCCACGTCAGCGACATAATCCACGGGGACGAAATTTTTCGTTGCATGAGCGTTTGCCGCAACACGAAATTCCTGCGCTCCGACGGCGCCGGCGATGCCGTCAAGCAGACGCATCAAATTGTACAGCCCATCGAAGTTCACAATACGCCCTTCTGCGGAGTCGCCCACAATGATACTCGGTCTGAATATGAAAGCATTGAGGCCGGTACGATGGGCCCAGTCCCGAATCAGCATCTCAGCCTGACACTTGGAAGATTCGTAAGTATTGTGAAACTCCTGTCCCACGTCGATTTGGTCTTCGAATACGCGCCCCTGGCGTTTGCCCGCAATGTAGGCGGTGCTGAAGTGGCAGAAAGGAACTTTCAGCGCCTCGGCCAGCCGCAGAAGGCTTGCCGTACCCAGCACATTGACCCGGTGGTTGAGCTCGGCAAACTCCGAGCCAAATTCCAGCACGCCGGCGCAGTGAACGATAAGCGATGCGTCTCGGCATCGCGTAATCAGACCCGCACAGAGATCGTCCTGGCAAAGATCGCCTTGAAGAACCTCCATCTGACCTGCGTACTCTTCGGCCCCTGCGATGCGCAATGCGTTCTGCGCTCTGGCTTTAGCGGCAGACAAACCGTCGGCCCGAACGAGGGCGATGACGCGCCAGCCATCCTCCAGGAATTTTCGGGTCATCCAACTGCCGATGGAGCCGGTAACGCCGGTCACGAAAACTGTTCGGTTAACGGTCATATCACGACATCACACCTCAATCGTTTTTTTACTATCAAACGTTTCCAGTATTTCGTATTCGGTATTTCGCTGCGCGGGGATCATTCCCGTCTCGGCGATCAGAGCAATGACCTGCTTAGCCGTCACGGCGAAATTGACGCCGGTCGCCTTGACCACGCTCTCTTCCATTAAGACGCCGCCAAAGTCATCGGCCCCAAATGTCAGCGCCATCTGCGCCATCTGCGGCCCTTCGGTGACCCATCCGGCCTGGATGTGCTCGACGTTGTCCAGAACCAGCCGGGCCAGAGCCACCATGCGGAGATAATCGACACCCGTTTGGGCCCGTTCCGGGAGCTGCGTATGATTCGACTGAAAGCTCCAGAGTATAAAGGCCCTGAAGCCGCCCGTGCGGTCCTGGAGATCGCGTATGTTCAGGAGGTGGCGGACGCGGTCGGCCGTCGTCTCCCCGAGACCATACACCATCGTGGCCGTTGTGCGCATCCCCATGCCGTGGGCCGTCTCCATAAGCTCAAGCCACTCGGAAGCCGTGATTTTTGCCGGGCTGACTTTTTTCCTGATCCGGTCCACAAGGATTTCGGCTCCTCCGCCCGGCAAGGAATCCAGGCCCGCTTCGGCCAGTTGCCTCAGCGCATCTGCGACGGTCAGATTAGAGCGGCGAGCAAGCCAGAGAACCTCCGCAGGGGACAAAGAATGCAGCCATATTCCCGGAACTCGCTCCTTTATCGTACTGAGCATCTTCTTGTACCATGTAAGGTCCAGAGCCGGGTTCAGCCCCCCCTGAAGCATGATCTGCGTTGCGCCGAGCCGGGCGGCCTCCTCCACACGATGAACAATCTCTTCAATCGACATCACAAATGAATCCGAATCCCCGCGGTTCCTGTGAAACGCACAGAATTTGCACCCAACAGTGCAGATATTTGTGAAGCTGATGTTCCGGTCGATGATGAACGTGGAATACTCGGACCCGACAATTTGACGCCGGCGATGATGAGCGGCGTACCCTAATTCGTAGAACGGCGACGTATCGTGAAGCTGCGTCGCCTCCTCGCCGGTCAGACGCCTGCCGGCCATCGCCTCGCGCAGAACATCCCGGCACAGCTTTGTCCGCCGGGGAGCTCGCTGAAGCGAAGGCGAGGAGGGAGTATTGTAGGTGCTGCTGGTCAATATGGGGACCAGGCCAAGCTCTTGTATGAAAGCCGCCAGCTCCTTGGCGGTATGAAACACGGAGTCATCCGGCGCGCCTGCGGAACGAGCAATCTGCTCGTCAATGCTCGTGCCGCCGACGTCATCGGCACCGCTGAACAGCAGGACTTGCAGGAGCTTACGGTCGAGGAAATTGGCCAGAATTCGGATGTGAGGAAAATTATCAAGGAAGATTCTGGCCAGCGCCACCACGCGGGCGATGGAGTGGCCCCCCGGCCCCCGAGTGACACCCACGCGCGTGCCGGCGGCGTGAAAAGGAAGAGGGCAGAATGCCTGGAACCCTCCGGTCCGGTCCTGAAGAACCCTCAAGCGGTCAAGGTGATCGACGATTTCCTCCGGCGTCTCGACGTGGCCGAAGAGCATCGTGGCATTACTGGGGATACCCAGAGAATGTGCGGTTTTGTGGACGTGCAACCATTGCTCGGCGGAGATTTTCTTAGGACAAATGTTCTCTCTGACGCGGGCAGAAAAAATCTCCGCCCCTCCTCCGGGGATGGCGTCTAACCCCGCCGCCTTCAAAGATTCCAGCACCTCAACCACGGATTTGCCGGCGATCTGGGAAAGCCACTGGATCTCGACGGCGGTCAGCGCCTGCACGGTCACTGCGGGCAATATCTCCTTCGTGATGCGAAGAAGCTCAAGATAGTAATCAAGATCGATTTCCTTGTTGAGCCCTCCTACGATGTGAACGTCGGTAAGGTTCCACCCTTTTGCCTTTTGCAGCTTGCGTTTCATCTGGGTGAGGCTCAGCGTGTACGCATCCCGGTCTTCGCGGTCTCGCCAGAATGCACACAGCCCGCACTGGTTCTCGCACACATTCGTGGGATTCAGATTTAGGCTGTGTACGTAATAGACACTCGAACCATGTCTTCGGCAGCGGGCGTCGTCAGCCAGCGACATCAGCTCGGCGGTGTCCGCGCTCTGCAGCAAGCTCAGTGCCTCTTTAGCTGGTATCCGTCCATCCAACTTACGCATCATCTTAACCCCGTTCAAGAACCGGCGTACTTCGGCTTTTTCGGTTGTTCGCAATTGCCTGTATGAAACGGCCCGTTTCCGGCTCCAGAAGGTCCACGGCGAGTTTGCGGAACACGTCCAGACCCTCCTGCTCCTTCGGGCCTAAATCGTAATGTATGCAATTCGTCAGGTAGTCGAAGCAACGATGTTCCGCCAGCCCCAGGCGTTCCGAGCAGATTTTCGCCAGGGCAGGTCGAGAGCAACACCCCATTTGTTTTGCCGAATGAAGTATCCGCAGAATCTCCTCCCGACGAGCGTCAGACCGGCGAAAAGCCCAGACGGCAAAGACAAACGGCAAACCGGTCATCTTCTTCCATTCACCTGAAAGATCGTATGTCTCCTGTGCAGGTTCGGCACATAAAGCCCTGTCTCCGATGCACACGCGCGCCGCCCAACCATTTCCATCCGAGGTGTACGTCACACGGCCGGACAGGCCAAAGTGGTCGCGTATGAGAACGTATGCCAGCACGTTTGACGTTCTGGAGTCGGGATCAAGCTCAACCGTTCCAACCTCGCGCAGCGGACGACGGCACTGCAGCAGAACACTCGTGACGTTACCGTCGGAGCAGATACCCAGATCCGGAACCATTTGCAGCTCAGGCCGCGTGAACAAATCAACAACGGGAACCAGCGCAGCATCCACACTGCCTCTCAGCAACGCCTCAAGCGACCATCGAGGAGTGCGATACAGCAAATCCGCATCGGGACATACATCGGGGATATAATGAACAAGCGGCAGGGCATTCGCATAGGGCAGGACCAGGAACCTATACATGAAACTTTCATCCTTGAGCTAACACTTCGGCCATCCGACCATTCCAAACGTCAATGCCGGCAAGAACAATCCCTAATTGGTAACGATCAGACGGTCAATCGTAAACCCCATTTGTGCACACTTCTGGGGCGGTTCCGAGGTCGTGGATGGTCAAAACACCTTACCGAAGCAGAATCGCCGACAACCTTAATATGCGAAATACGGGCTACAGTTCACAGCAACCAGTTTATATCGTCGAGAACGAAGAGGCAACAGAAATCTCCTCTTCAAGCAAAGAATCATCACTGCACGCTATCTCCATATTTCAAAGGGGTATTTGCGTCGCGGAATTCTCTGTATCCTTGCTGCTCGGTTCTCGATTCTGGATTCTCGTCGGGTGTCGCGTATCGAAAATCGAGGCGTCTTCCCGACGAGGCAGGTGGGAGTAGCACTATCTCCGCCGCTGAATACGCCGGCACTCACGGCATCTTTCGAAGGCCTTCCCAGCGGATCATCCATTTTCCATTATTGGGAAAACCAGGAGCATACCTGTCCGGAGATCCGTCCCAGCCGGCGGCCATCATCGCAACGGCCGTCAGTAAGCCGCCGTTGCCGGGCAGATAAAGCGGCAGGCGGGAAGACTGGTAGTTATGCCCGTTGGCAAGATACCGGTTCTTTTGGGACTCGACAAACAAGGCATCAACCGCCTTCTGCGGCTCGCCGAGACGGGCCGCCGTTATGGCCAGCATCGGATAATCCCAACCCCACGTGCTGGACCAGTCCCAGGTTTGCAGAACGTGGTCATACGTTCGCCTCATGGTTTCGGCGTCTATGAGCGGGCCCGGCGGAACCAGTCCAAACGCCGCAACCATCGACGGATGATCGCGGTAAATGGTGTAAGGCGGTGTTTCGATGCCCGCGTAAATCCCATCGAGAATATGAGGACGGGACAGATGGTCAATCACGTGATCCCATTTCGGGTTTCGTTCCATATCCAGCCGCTCTCGCCATTTTTGTGCCGTCTCAAGACCCCAGCGCCAGTAGGCCAATTCAAACGTCGGGTTCAGATTCTCCCGGCGCTGTGGCCCGTAACTCTCCTGGGCGGGGATCATCGCAGGCCCAAGAACATAGCGGCCCTTCTGCCGGTCCCAAACAGGATAGGACGCCATAAACTCAGCCGTCTCGAAAACGATCTCCTTATACTTATCGAGCGTCTGTCGATCTTTGCGGGCACGATAGCATAATTCCGCATAGTAAATCGGATGCGGCTGCTGCCAGATAAGAAACACACCGACGTTGCTCGGACTTTCTCGCCCGTCGGGAGACGTCATCTTCGGCCAGCGGACTCCCTCGTACCCCTGCATTTGTGCCGTCGCCTTAGCAGCAGGTAAAATCGATTGATACCACGGCAGGCTGCGTTCCAGCAATTCCAGCCGATTCCAGAGGGCAAAATGCACCGCGTGCCACCAGTGCATCTCCAGGTGGAACTTCCCATACCAACTGTTACACACCAGACCCGTTTCCTGGGGAGGCCGCGAGCCTGCGCACTGAATCGCTGTCAGGTATTGTGATAGAACGACGCGCCTTTCCAGCTCCCGCGCACGCGGATCGGTGCACAGAGAGAAATCAATTGCACCACCGGTGTTCCAGAAATCCTGCCAATGATTGGCGGCCGCGGTTCGAACTTCGTTGAAATCCGGCAGCGATTCAACAATCTTGTCCGGCGAAAAAGTAAATACGATATCCAACGAGTCACCATCGGTCCGGCTGATTTGGTATTGATGTTGTGAAAGTGCCCGAACCCGGGCTCCAGCCGAACAAACCACGGTAACATAGTATCGATCCGAATCGAGAATCCTGACAAACTCCGCTCTATTATCATTGATTTGGGCTTGCGTCGTATGACGCTCGGGATTTGACCAATCGGCGGAATCTCTCCAATCCAAACTGCCGTAGGGAAACGCCAGCGAAACGGTCAGGCGCTCTTGTTCGAATAGCGAGGACTCCACGCGCACGGCCAGGATGTCGCGTGCCGGATGGCAGACGGTCTGAACCGATACCCTTTTCCCGTCCAATTCGAACCGACTGCTCAGCAGCCCGCCCCAGAGGTCCAATGTCTGGCGGGTCTCTTTGAGATCATTAATATCTGCCGCTGAGCCGTCGGCTCTTGTCAACTGCAGCCCGATTTTTCCCAGATGCAGCCGATGCGGATTGGCCCGCAGCCACGTCGCGGCCTGCGAATATCCCTTTGGGGAATTCCCATCGGAGGCATAAGGCACCTTGCGGCCCGCTGCGGCATATTCTTCCAGAACATCCGAGAGTGAGTACGCGCCCGGACTGGAGATGCTGTGCCATCCCCAATGTGACTGTGTCCCCAAAGGCATGCCTTTTTCGTAATATTCAGGAAAAGTCTGAAGGCCGGTAACGTCGGCGGTGAAGGCAAACTCTCCGTTGCCGACACTGATCGGATTCAGCGGGTCGGGGCGAGTAAGCGTGATATTGTGTCTTTCCACCAGTGCTCGGCGATCGATTTTCCCCCGTTCACTCGTCTTGATTCCAACGTCGGGCGCCGACCGGGCGAGGCAAACAGCCGCATGAAGAATCAGTACGACCAGTATTCCGCGAGCCAACAGCAGTTTACAGATTCTCATCATAATGCCACCTGAGATTCGATTTCGAACAACATGCGACGAATATTGTACTTTATTCTCCTTTTTGCAGCCCGGCAAAAAAGTGATGGACAATACTCGCCGTTTCGCCCAACAAATAAAGGACCTGCGATTTAACGCAAGTCCTTTATCTGCAAGCAATAACGGGAACATCACATAGGAATCAAGAGACGCCGGGTACTTGGCAAAACGTGCCGAAATTTGATGGCACTTTTGTCACTTTTTGACGGCCTCTGAACGAGTCTTTCTATAGTACAAATTCTTCCCGATGGTCCGTGTCAATTGTCGAGGATTTCTTCTGCTCGCCCTTCATCCACGTCCATAATGTACCGGACGCCTGTGATCGCTGCGGCCTCAGTTGTGAGCGCCGCTATGTCATCACGCGACACATGTTCCAGGGAGAATTTTCTGCAGCCGGCCATCAGTTGCCGCAAACCCTGGGCAAGCCGTTCGTAGTACGTGTACAATCCGATGGCTCCGGCCGGGATCTTCTCGAAATCGCCGTTGCCGAATTCCTTGCGCAGCTCACTTGCGGTGACGAATATCTCTTCCTTTGTTGAGCCGAACCGCTCCACATAAACCGGAATCTGGTGTGCATCAATAGCTCGACCGATTGTTTTGCCCACCATGGCCGCCGCGACCGGAGCACGAGCCATTCCGATGAGCTTAACATACGGAGCCCCAAGCGCCAGGCCTTTGAAAATCAGATCTTCGAAAGTGAAACCTCCCCCTACGGCAATCGCCGGCAGGTATTGGTTTCTGTCCGCGAGCCGCTTTGCATACCTGTAAAGCAGTGAATGCAGATGGATCGGCGGCACACCCCACTCATTCATCATCCGCCACGGGCTCATTCCTGTTCCGCCTGAGGCGCCATCAACGGTCAGAAGGTCCAGTTTGCACTTGGAGCAAAAACTCAGCGCTCGTGCCAAATCCGCAGGCCGGTATGCGCCCGTTTTCAGAAAGATATACTTTGCCCCGGCCTTGCGAAGCTCTTCTATTCTTTGGGCAAACGACTCTTCCGTAACCATTCCCACACGGGAATGTCTTTCGAATTCTTTGAAACTCCCCTTTTGGAAGGCCTCTATGACAGAGGGTTTAGTCGGGTCGGGCAGCACGATGTAACCTCGCTTGTGCAGAAGCTGCGCCTTCTTGAGGTCCCGTATTTTCACTTCCCCGCCGATGTTCTTGGCGCCCTGTCCCCATTTGAGCTCCACGCACTCAACGCCAAGCTCGCTTATCGCGTATTCCTGCACCCCCAGCCGGGTATCTTCAACGTTTGCCTGAACTATGATTGCCCCGTAACCATCTCTCTGATGCTCGCGGTAAAGCTGCACACGTCTCTTGAGGTCAACAGTGTCAACCACCCGCCCTTTTTCGATGACGGCTTGCACGTCCATTCCGACAACATTTTCTCCGATCGTCAGTCCGGTCCCCGCCAGCGCCGAGCCGATTGCCAATCCTTCCCAGTTATTCTTGGCTATATCCGTGGAGCCTATTCCCGATATCAGCCAGGGATACTTGAACTTTATACTCTTATCGCGGCCTATACTGACCTCAAGATTCACGGCAGGAAAAATCGCCTTGTCACTGTCAGGCTCGATTCCATGCGCCCCTACACATGTTCCCATGATGTTCAGGTGAGAATAGTCAACGGGGTAGCTCTTCTCCGCTGCCGTCGTTATGACGCCAAACGGCTGAGGGTAGATAACCTCATGGCCGCGATAAGCGGATTTGCCTATCTCGCACATGCCGATGCAGCCGTCAACGCAGGTTACGCACATTCCCGAGCTGGGCGTCACCGAACCTTCGGTTCTGTTTTTCGTAAGCGTCGCGGCGGAAGTATTTACTCTGGAAAAAGACATAGTATGGTTCTCCTTTTCTTATTCCTTTTTTATCTCACAGGCAACACATGGGTTCATATAGCACATCAAATCATCGAACGAGTCTTTCTGAATGCACGGCGCGCTGAGATTCGCGCAGCCGCCGCATATCGCTTTTTCCGGCTCCGTATATGTGCATCGCAGCGTGCAGGCCGGACAGACATAAATGCAGCCGCCGCATTGGCGGCAGACATCCGAGGGCACATCGAAAGGCGTTCCAATGCTGCGTTTTTGCCCTCTTCCTCTAAAGCCGATAGCTTTCGACATCATCTGTTCTTCGCACATTCGCACGCACCGGCCGCACAGGATGCAATCTTCATATTCCTGTCTGAACCGCTGTTGTTTTACCTCATACTTCGAAGCCAGGTCCTGTATAATTTTCGATTGCGGACAGGACGCCAGCAGCAGCTCGATTATCATCGCTCTGGCTCGAACAACCCTCGCGGATGCGGTTCGCACCTTAAGACCCTGTTCCGCCCGATATGTGCAGGAGGATACGAGTTTGGCGCCGGGACCTTCGCCAATCTCAACAACGCACAGCCGGCAAGCCCCGTAAGGCGTCAGCCCTTCCATGTGACACAGTGTAGGGATAGGAAAGCCCAGAAATTCCGCCGCCTCAAGGACAGTTGTGCCTTCTTCTACGGATACCTCCAGCCCATTGATCGTTAGTGTTATCATTACTCTTTGCCTCCGATAGCTGCCGGCTGCCTGCAATTCTGCGTGAATGCCAAGTCGCATCTGAGACACCGTCGTGCCTCAGTCCTGGCCTGCTCTTCGGACAAGGACGCTTCTACTTCGCTGAAATTCTTTTTTCTCGCCTTCACGGGCAGTACGGGCGGCACGGCTCTGGTTGCGTTTTCCAGCTCATCATCGCTGACGGCGGCCGGCTCAACGAATACGGTCGGCAGTTTCAAGCCGAGCGGCTCCGCAAGCGGCTCGCCTCGCAGGTATCTGTCTATGAACCGCGAAACCTTCTTTCCTGCCGCTATCGCGTCAATGACGGTGTTCGGACCGGTCACAAGATCGCCGCCGGCAAAAACGCCTTTCATATTAGTTTCAAGCGTATCAGGATTGATCTTAACTCTTCCACCCTTGTCTATTTCCAGACCCATCGACGCCAGGCACTGGCTTTGCGGCCGTTCCCCTATGGCAACTATCAGCGTATCAAGATTCAACGTAAAGTCGGTTCCCGGCACAGGAACGGGTTTTCGTCTGCCGGTTGCATCCAGTTCGCCCAGGCGGTTGCGGATGCATTTGATGGCCACTAAACGCCCCGCCTGCGAATAAATGCTGACGGGCGACACCAGCGTCTCCAGCTCCACTCCTTCCCTTATTGCCGCCTCGATTTCTTCCTGACGCACATGAATTTTAACCGGTGAAACCAGTGTCTCAATCGTTACTCCTTCTTCGAGGGCCGCTTCGACTTCTTCTTCGTAGGCAGGCATCTCATCGCGTGTGCGTCTATATAGAAGCGTAACACTGGTGACTTCCTTCTGACGCAGGGCTACTCGTGCTGCGTCAACAGCCGAGTTCCCGCCGCCAACAATCCCGACGTGCCCACGCGCAATCTGTTCGCCTCTCAGATTGAACGCCTTGAGGAATAGCATGGACGGGTAAACGCCTTCAACGTCCTCCCCTTCAAGGTCGAGCCGCCAGCTTTCGTGGGCGCCCATAGCCAGGAATATCGCTTTGAATCCATCCGCGAAGAGCGCTTTGATGTTCATATCTTTTCCCAGCGCCAGACCGGGCCGCAGGGTGATATTCTTGTTCATCAGCGTTTCGATTTCTTTTTCGACTATACGCCTGGGCAGCCGATAGGCGGGCAATGAGCTTACGAGCATGCCGCCGGGCTTATTTTCCGCATCAAATACGGTGACTTTGTGACCGAGAAGAGAAAGGCAATGAGCCGCCGTTAAACCTGCGGGGCCGGCGCCTATAACCGCAACCTTTGCTGCATGGCCTTTTGCCTTGGCAGCTATCGCGGGTTGATATACAGAGGGGGCCACGCGGTCGGTTACGAACCGTTTCAAAGGACGTATGGCGATGGATTCTCCTCCCCCGACGCCGAGACCGCAGCGGTGCTCGCACTTGCGGTCGCAAACCCGGGCACAAACGGACGGAAACGGATTGGCCTGGCGGATAATCTTGTACGCCTGCTCATACTGTCCCTTTTCGACATAAGCCACATAGCGCCACGGTTCCGTATCAACGGGGCAGGCGGCCTGGCACGGCGCGCCGACCAGGTTCTTGCAGACAAATGCATCGCAACGCTTATCCTCTATGTGCCGCCGGTATTCCTCGCGAAAATATCTAAGCGTGCTCAGCACCGGGTTCGGAGCAGATTGGCCCAGCCCACACATTGTTGTGTCTTTAACAACGCCGGCCAGCTCCTCAAGCAGCTCCAGATGACTTGGCGTTCCTTTACCGAGAGTGATATCTTCAAGAATCTCGTGCATCCGCTGGGTGCCTTTACGGCACGTAAGACACTTGCCGCACGATTCATCTTTCAGGAAATTCATGAAGTACCTTGCGACATCCACCATGCACGTATTCTCATCCATCACAATCATACCGCCGGAGCCCATTATCGAGCCGGCCTTGGTTAGACTGTCGTAGCTGATAGGAAGATCGAACATGGATGCCGGAATGCACCCGCCGGATGGCCCGCCTGTCTGCACCGCCTTTATCCGCGTCTTTCCAACCGCCCCCCCGCCAATCTCATACACCACTTCTTTCAACGGCGTCCCGAGCGGCACTTCAACAAGACCCGTGTTGCGGATCTTCCCAACCAGGGAGAAAATCTTGGTGCCCGTGTTGCCTTCAATACCTATTCTGGAAAACTCGTCACCACCATGACGGATAATGTAGGCCACGTTGGCCAGGGTTTCGACGTTATTGATGCAGGTAGGACGACCCAATATTCCTCTGGAGATCGGGTATGGGGGGCGCTGGCGAGGCTCGCCCATCCGTCCCTCAATGGATTTTATCAGCGCCGTCTCTTCGCCGCAGACAAAGGCTCCGGCGCCTCGAACTATATCTATGTCGAACTTTATCCCGCTGCCGAGGATATTATCACCGAGCAATCCCATACTGCGGGCCTGGCGCAGTGCTATGAGGGAGTGTTTTATCGCAAGAGGATATTCGGTGCGCACATAGATGACTCCGTTGGTTGCGCCGATGGCTATAGCCGCGATTATCATGCCTTCAATGATTGCATGCGGATTGCCTTCGAGCAAACTTCGGTCCATATAGGCGCCCGGGTCTCCTTCATCCGCGTTGCAGACGACGAATTTCTTCCCGGAGCCGTTACCGGCCTTGCTCGCAAGCTCCCATTTTCTACCCGTGGGGAAACCCGCCCCGCCCCGGCCCCGCAATCCTGACTTCTTCACTTCCTCAATAATCCATTCGGGGTTTGGCCCGTCGAGTATACCGAGAAGAGCTTCGTATCCGCCGACTTTTATATAGTCAACGATTCTGATTGGGTCTATTCGCTGGTTGGTACCGAGGATGATCCTTTTTTGACCCTTGAAGAAAGGAATCTCCTCCTGGCAATTGGATTTTCTGGTCGTGCCGGGCTCCCGGTAAAGCAGCTCCTCGACCGTTTCGCCCTTGACTACTGCGTCGATAATCCGGGGAACGTGCTTCATTTCGAGCTTCGGGTAAACCGCGTGTTGCGGCTCCACAAGAATGAACGGGTCCATTTCGCAAAATCCGAGACACCCTGTGATTCTCAGGGAGATGCGACTGCCGAGCTTCTTTTCGAGTATCTGCTTTTTGATGATGCGAATAATGTCGTTTGAGCCGCTGGCCTGCCCGCCCGTTCCCGCACAGATGACCAGGCACGGCTTGCCGTTGTCATGCTCGCCCCTGATCGTTTTACAGAATTCCCTGAAATCGGCGATTGATTTCATACTATCCTTTATAGTTTTATCCATTCGTCTCTTTCGAAAAGTCCTGCGTTCGTGCCGTAATATCCAGCATATGTCCATGACATCCGCGTCTTGAGCAAACGTGCAGAGTCGCGTATTTACCGGCGGTCATCATCGCCATCTTTGCTCCGCATTCAGGGCAATCTGACACACTGGGTAATTCCTCTTCGCAATGGGGACAGGACAAAGAGGTCACAACGCCCTGTGGGAATTCGCCGTCAGAATCCACGTTAGCGCTTCCGTACAGGCCGGAAAGATGTACTATGCCTTTCCTGTCGGCAGACGATACAGCAACCTTGATGGAGGCGCAGCCGTTCATCTCGTGTGTGGTATCCATCAATATATGATCGCACTTGGGACAATTGACCTGGATCGGAAATACCCGCTGGTCGATGCGAGGGTCTGATTGCTGAAACCCCTTGCGGGCCTGGTCTATAATGTGCTGCACTCTGGCAGTTGTAACATGTCTGAAATAATGATTATCAACCACAACCGTGGGACCCAGTGCACATGCACCGAGGCAGTTTACTGTTTCGAGTGAGAACTCCTTATCCTGAGTTGTTTCACCGGATTCGATGCCTAATTGCCGGCTGAATTCATCCGCAATTCGTGGAGCGCCTCGGACGTGACACGCCGTCCCAAGGCATACCGAAACCAGGTGTTTTCCCCTGGGTTTAAGACTGAATGCCTTATAAAACGTGGCTACCGCATAGATATCCGTCAGAGAACAATCCGTCGTTGCGGCCACTTGGCGCAATGTATCCTGCGGTAGATACCCGTATTTTGACTGTATCTCCGTAAGAATTGACAGCATGCCTCCCAGTGAGCCGTGATGTTCGGCTACAACTTTTTCAATAACTTGCTCATCCATTGGAATCTCTTATCAGCAGAAAATATCGATTCGTGCGGTGATTACGTTCTCTCAACAATACGCCTCACAGTGCCATATACCTCCGGGTGAGTGACGCAACTTGCAGGAGTCACGATTTTCACAGTTGCAGCACAACCCCATACTAATATCAATGTCAGATTTCTCTGCGGGCAAAGCCGAAATCTTCAGCCCTTTCGCACGCAGTGTCGTTGTATCATCGAATTCTTCACAGTACAGAACGGGCAGTTTGATGTTTTCTCGCTGAATGCATATTTCCTTTCTGTTACACGTCAAGCAGAGTCCTAAAGATTGTTTTTCCATCGACATGGACAAACCTGCCTTTCTGTCTGCTTTCTCAGAAGGGTCACACTTGGTGACGATTCCTGGAAGGAGCATTATCACCGCTGTCTTTTTTCTAACTGCACTTAGTCATTTTCATCACCTGCAAGCTCCGTTAGGATTAGCAATGGATATGCCAACAGCCGCGAGAAACGGCATTTCTTACAGGGTTTTCTGTCTTAACTGATTTGTTAATATATGTTTGCAGAATTTAATTTGGCCGTCTTCAAGGGCAAGAACGACCGCTCCGGACCGGCTGAGAGGGCTATTGATGGTGGGGAAATAAGGGCCACTGAGGAGCTTTTCCCCGGTGGTTGTTTGGGGGGGGTGAAACTTCAGTCCAGATTTGCCTGTTGCATTTTCTTCCGCAGGGTCTTGCGGTCAATCCCGAGTATTTCGGCCGCTCGTGTTTTGTTGCCGCCTACGTTTGACAGAACGTTGCGAATATGGCCCGCCTCCACCTCGGCCAGGGTCCTGTTCACGCCGGTTGTGCGAATGGCCGAAAACCGGGCGAACACAGGCAAGTCCGGAACTTCAACAACCAGCTCATCATTCATAACGACGATTCGTTGGATTGCGTTTTCCAGCTCTCTGACGTTGCCCGGCCAAGGGTAGTTCTTCAACGCTTCAAGGGCCTTCTCGGAAAAACGCGGAACCGCCCTGCCCAGTTCTCCGGCGAACTTCCTGGCAAAGTGTTCTACCAGCAAGAAAGTATCGCTGTCCCTGTCCCGCAGCGGCGGGACTTCGATTGTTATTACGTTGATTCGATAATACAACTCCTCGCGGAACACCCGGCTTTGAATCAGCACGGGCAGGTCCTTGTTTGTCGCAGCAATAACTCTTATGTCAACCTTCCTCGGGCGGGAATCACCAACCATACAGACTTCTTTCTCCTGAAGGACCCGCATGAGCTTCACCTGCATCGCCAGGCTCGTCTCGCCTATCTCGTCCAGAAAAATCGTCCCGCCGTCAGCGGTCTGGAAGAATCCCGCCCGTGACTCATAGGCACCCGTAAACGCGCCTTTGACATACCCGAAGAGTTCGCTTTCGAGAAGCCCCTCCGGGATCCCCCCACAATTGACCGGCACAAATGGAGCGGATGCTCTTGGGCTTTTGTAGTGAATGGCTCTGGCCACCAGCTCTTTGCCGCTTCCGCTCTCACCGGTAATGAGAGCCGTCGCCGAGGTTGACGACGCCTTTTGTATCGCCGAGAAGACCTTCTGCATAGCCTGTGATTCACCAATAAGGCCGTGACCACCCGCAAGCTCTTGGGCAGGTTTCGTCGATGACTCGCGTCTTTGCTTCAGCTTCTCAAGCACGCGACGAACAGCGGCTAATATCTCGCCGTCAGTGAACGGCTTGGGCAGATACTCCTCGGCCCCGCTCTTGACCGCCTCGACCGCGTTCTCCACCGTCGCATATCCGGTTATCATCATCACCTCGGTGTTTCTGTAGTTCTCCCTGATGTGTCGAATCAGGTCAATGCCGCTTATCTTAGGCATCTTCAAATCCGTAATGACCAGGTCAACTGGTGTTCCTTCAAGGAGTTTCAATGCCTCCTCAGCGCAGGGAGCGGTATATGTTATGTATCCCTCAGCGGTCAGATTTCTTTGGAGAACCTCCAGCGTCCCGGGGGTGTCATCAACAACGAGAATGGTCTCTTTTCCGCTGTGTGAATTCATAATTTCTCTCTGTTCTCATGGCTGGCGCCCGGCTCAATAGGCAGTCGAATAGTGAATTTCGTCCCTTTTCCGGGCTTGCTCTTGACCTCAATTGTCCCGCCATGAGATGTTACTATTCCGTGGACCACAGGCAAGCCCAAACCCGTCCCCTGGTTTACTTCCTTTGTCGTAAAGAAGGGCACAAACAGCCGGTCCAGAACATCCTCGGTCATTCCCACTCCAGTGTCCTCCACCATACAGACGACATGCCGGTCCTGAACGTCCGTCAGCACAGTAAGCTTTCCCCCTTCCGGCATTGCCTGAATCGCATTTACGACAAGATTGACCATAACCTGCGTTAGTTGACCTGCATCAGCCGTCATCTCAGGCATCCGGGGACAAAAAGTGCAAACTAACTTTATCCCATCGTTTTCGAAACGGTGCTCAAAAAGACCGAGTGCCTCTGAAACAATGTTGTTAATATTTGTATGTCTCTTGAAAGTGGGTGTCTGTCGTGCAAACAACAGGAGTTTCTTTATAACCTCCCTGGCGTGCAGAGATGCCGTCACAATTCTCTGGATGTCGTGCACCGTTTCCTCGGGCAATCTCTGATTCCGTTGTGCAAGCTGCGCAAAACCGAGGATACTGCTCAGCGGCTCATTAAGTTCATGAGCAACGCCGGCAGCCAACTGCCCGATAGTGGCAAGGCGGTCGGCGTGCATGAGCTGCTTCTGTAACTGGGATCGCTCTTCTTCTGCCTGCCGACGCTCAACAATAAACGCTATTTGCCTTGCTATTGCGTCTAATAAACTCTGCTCTTCCTTCAAGAAGAGGCCGTCATTAAGGGGCAGCTTTTCCTCTGCATAAACCACTTCAACGCTACCCCTGGACTTCCCACCTAAAATCACATCGGCTGACTGCCTTTGACGCCCCTCCCGAAAGCCGGGCGTTTCGTATCGCCGGCCGTCCAAAACAATACGAGCCGACGCCATATCGGGGTATTGCCATGCCGGCGGTATAAGCTCAACAATCCGCTGAAACACTTCATCCGGGGAGCCGCCAAAAGTCTCGAATATCTGATTGATACGGTAGAGGCAGCTCAACTCTTTCATTCGTTCCTTGAGCGCTATGGCTGTTTCTGCGCCCGGTCGCGCACCGGCCCGACTCTTATCCGTCGCTCGTCTGCCTGCCACCTCTCACCTCGCCTGTGCAAGTGCTGTACGGTTCTCTCACGAGACATCCTGCCTGATTTCGTTCGGCCCAGGTATCTATATGGGCCTTGCGACGATACCATATCATTAGCGATAACGCGCCAAAAATCAAGTCCTTGAGCGACCGTTTACCGTCCAAAACGCGGCTCTGGGGATATTTGCTATCGCAATCATAGTTGTGGCTGCTGAGAATTGTATCCATGATAAACAAGTCATGTATATATCTACCCCCTCCAAAATCAAATAATGGCGCAGCATCACCTACCCCCGACTTTGAAATAAACAAGGTACAAGATCAGCGGTTAATAACGGGCTAATTGGGGCCTAAAAAAAAGAGATAACTACCTGTTGACAAGGAAGTTATCTCTGTAATCCAATAGCGGGGGCATCATAGGGGGAACTGAAGATACTTTTATGTAACATTTTATGTTACATTTTGAAGAAGTTGATTTTTTGTAAGTCTTTACAATACAGGCACTTATGCTGTTTTTGGGACGAGTTACGTAACACCACATAAAACTCGCTTTATTGCCGTCCTACCAACCTCTGGTACCATTGGGAAAACAACGGGAACTGAAGATACAGCCGGGCAAAATTTGGCGGTAAAAGCCCAAATGAGTGGCGGATTTGTCGGTATTTTGAACCGCCAAAAGTACGTAAGTCTTTACCTTACAAAGCTTTATCTACTGTCGCCCCTCCATACCCCGACAGGCATTATTTTCGCTTGATAAGCAGGACAGTGCGGATGGTCGGGTTTTGGAAGTGGACACCAAAGAGACAACCGATGAAAGGTAGTTAGCGTTTTCATCTCGCAGTTTGAACTCGGCCGGCTCCTTCCCGCCTCTTGCCTCTCGCAGAAAACCCGCAACCCCAAGCCCTGGCCTTGCCAACGGTTGCTCTGTATCCGGGTAAAGGGGAAGAAAAGAGCCGATTTCTGTGAGGAGTGTTTGAGGCCTGGGTCAACTGCAGCAGTGGGGAAATTGGCTGGTGTGACGGGAACTGCTCTTCCTGTCAAAAATCTGTTCATCGAACCCTCTGTCAAGAATGGCTGTGCACTTTTCTTCGAATCGATTTTTGCTGAGTATGCCGCCACAGCCGACTCGAGCCGGGTTGATCCACTGCACAACGAACTAACGCTTATGGCTGCTCCGTCACCGGCCTGACCAGGTTCACGCCGTTCGCTTGCATGGGACCCGGCTGTCAACGTCACTTATGGCGGTATTCGAAGATGGAAGTGCGAAGAAGCCATTCGATTCCTCAAGAGCCAAGTCAACCTCGAGAAGATACGAACGTTCCGTTGGTCTGCGATTCGTCGTTTGGTTTTGCCGGCGGTTTTAGTGATGATCTACTGAGGCCGGCTTGTCGAGGCCCATACCCCTCTTATCGTCCAGAAAACGGCCAAAACCGGTGAGTGTTTTGTCTTCCGCTCACCCTTGTTCTTGGCCCGAAAACGCAGATTTTTGCGCATCGTATTCAATGAACGGTGTGACCTTTTGGGGTGATACTGGAACATTCTTCACCAGATTGGGCAAATGAGGTGGATGCGAATGTTGATTTCGTCTTGCGGTTAGCCACAGGTCAAGTACCGGTGACGAACTAGCTGCAACGAGACATCTTGGACCAACTGCTCTCCTCTAATCTCCTTCATAAACCAGAGTAACTTTGAATGTGCCCAAGTCACCTCGCTCGACTCGATATTCGACGATTCTTCCCTGGAGTATCCCCAAATCACCTGTCTGAGGTTCGGGTTCAGACGAAACTCTCTGAGTCTCAGGGCTCATGCCAAGACCGTCCAAGACCCAGTACTGCCCGGATCGTGCAACGACCTTGATTCGCTCACGGCCTCGTGGCAGCTCCCTCGCATCCACGTACTGGTATCCCCTATTCTGCATGCACACTTCGGGACGACCCGACGCAAGGCACTGGCGGAGATCTCGCCTACATTCCTCAAGACTCTTGCCCGCCTGATAAAAACCCGGTTGGGCGCATCCCGCAATGAACACGGGTAAGGTGCACACGATCAGTCGAAGCATTCGTTGTTTCATTGCTACCTTTCCTGCCATTTGGCTGCTAAGTCCGACGAAAATACCTCAAACATCCATCACAGAGAAGCTGTCCGGATTCGATTCGGCTGCCTGTGCCTTTCGTGATTATCGTACCGCAGGCTTCACACATTGGTGTTTGCCCTGGAACCATACCAGCTAACCCGTTGCCTGCCTGCTCCGGTTGGTTTACATCGCCTCCCGCCGCATCGCGGCATGTCTTCACGACCTCGGCGATTGACCTTCGACGGCTATAGCCGGCCTGCTCCTGGACATATCTCAGGTCCTGCTCGGCCTGGTAAAGCTGCTGAATATAAGTGCGCCGCAGGGCAGCAGGGCTCAATTTACCTATTGCCGCCTCTTGACCAATCCTGCGCACCTTACTGTATAAGCTCATATAGCCTAACGGGCCGCCCCTTTCGCTCTCCAGAAGCAAATCCTCGTCCTGTGCTCCGTTCCGGTGGAACCTGACGAACCTCGCCATCCGCTCGGCCAAGTCCTCGCTGATATGCACCTTTCTGCCAATGCCGCCGGTCGTGTCCCGAATCCAAAGAGCCATCTCGCCGTGTGTTCCCGGGAGATCTCCAATTCTCAGCGAGCAAAGTTCATGCGGCCGCAAGCCTGCTGCGGCCAATAACAGGACAATCAATTCATCGACCACGGCTCGCGTCGTTCCCTTCTGCCTGGATAGGTCGGCCCGGGTCCTCGCATATGATAACACCGCGCCAAGTTCTGCCGCCGAGAGATGTTTTCGGCCATTTTGGTTGGTCATTGCTCTCCTCCTACCGATGCCGGATGCCGCTCCTCCCATCTTTGCGCTGTCCGGTACAGAGACATATAATATCTTAGCATACAACATATAAAATTTCAAGCATGTACTTATAAAATCCTGGACTATTATGTGCAATTCTGGCGCCCCTTCATGTCCCGGCTATCTGACTTCAGCAGTTACGGTGAGAGGGGCTCGTGCGTCAGTTTTGCCCTTTCCATTGTCTCTGCCAGAATCGACAGGCGCGGGCGCCAAATCTGTGCTTGTGTTGGGCAAGAGGTGCAAATTGATAAAAATACGTATTTACCACAATAGACAGCAACAACCTCCGATGCGAACCGCAGTTTCAAAACGAAAAACGCTTCTCGCGTTCCACGCCAGGTTTGCACAGGGAGCAAGAAGCTAAACCAAAACGACTTGCGGGTTCAGTGTTTTTATTTTTTTCCAAATTTTTTTCTTGACGTCACCTGCATAGTGTTTTAGAATTCAGTCATCACCTTGCTCAGGAGGAGGTTATATCTTCGAGCTGTGAAGAGGGTGGTTGTCGTGCTATCGCCGTTGGGGATCTGGCGATATTAGCATTGAGGCCGTCTGTACGGTGGAGAGCAAGGTGTTGGGCATATTCAAGCACATCAAAGGCCGGCAGTTGTCTTACGATAAACCGTCCGATAAGCCGTCCAAGCTGACCGTACCCCCACTGTTGGAGAAGCTTGAACCGCGAATTCTACTCTCGGGGGATGGTATACTCCACGCCGCGGCTGAACTGCTTGATGACCCCCTTGACCACAGTACGCAGCAAGCCATCCAGTACGCTGAGTTGCCGGAAGCGAGTGACCAAATTGGGGAGCAGACACTGGCTGCCGAGCAAGTGACTGACAAGCATCTGGATTCATCCGATGCCTTTGATATGGACCTTTGTCAGCCGGTTATGATCTTGTCTGTTGTTGAAGATACTGGGATGACCGAAGCCGACGAAAGCATCAATACAGATGGCAATACCTCGACACGTCTCAACGGCACCCTGAACGCAGCAAACTCCGATGACGTCGTTTTCGTACGGGCTGGCGAGAGCGTTGGCGAGATGGTCAACGATTCGGTCAGTGAAATCAAGAACAACGCAACGTTGGTTAAAATTGCCGAGACAAATATTGACTATGAAGTAACGAATAGTCCTGCCGTTCTAACTGAGGACGGCAGCACGTCGACATATGTAAGCGATGCTGATTTAAGCATCGAATACGCCACGTCCATCGAGATCAGAGGGCCTCCGGCGGACACAGTAGACTCTCTAACTACCTATGTTTTAAGCACTTATGCCATTTCAGATGAAATTGTGGAATCGTCTGATGTGGAAAGTACACATACCTTTACCGCTCCCGAATTACCCGGCCTTCAAGTCGTTGACCCCGATATCAGCACCTGGAATGGGCAAATTACCTACCTCGACTTCGATGGCGAACAGAATGTCACATACAATGGTCCTGTGACCGTTGGCTCATTTGACGTTCCCACTTTCTCGCTCGATCGCACTGCTCTGGCTGGCCAGGAGGGGGCCGTCATCACCGAGGTCTTGTCCCAATTGCAGCGGACCTTTGCTGGTTCCGGCGTCATCTTCACGACAGAACAACCCGAGGAGGGAGCACACTATTCCACAATCTGGATCGGCGGAGATGACTCCTCTTTTTCGGCATACGGATCATTCCGTGGTTTGGCGGAGAAGGTGGATGTGGGCAATGCGGTACTGACCGATGATGGCTTTGTGTTCAGCGGCCAATTTCTCGGTACGTTCGCCGGGCCCGGTGACCTCGTAGATCAACTATTCCAAACCATCGCTCACGAGGCCGGGCATCTGCTCGGATATGCACATAGCACACTGCCGGACCACCCGGTCCAATCACCGATTCTGTCCGAGGTCGCGTTAGCTGAGGTTACGGTTTTGGGCAATGGAGTATCGATCGATGACAATGACACGATTCCCAGCACGGACGACGGGACCGACTTCGGCACGACAGTGCTGGACGGCACAACGCTCAGTGGCTGGTTCCAGGTTTGGAATGATGGCAACGAAACCCTGACGCTGGGCCCGGTAACTGTCCCAGAGGGTTTCAGGTTAGACACGAGTGTTTGGCCGAGCAGCCTGGCCCCTGGGACATGGCGCTACCTCCACATGTGGTTGGAGCCGACTACAGTGGGGATTTGGGGCGGGGATGTTTCCTTTGCTACCAACGACCCTGATGAGAACCCGTTTAACTTCCGAGTCACAGCAATCGTGACCAGGCCGGCAGGACCGGAGATTAAGGTCCTGGGCAACGGGGTCTCGATTGAGGATGGGAGCCTAACCGCGACGTTGTTCGATGGTACATATTTCCCCAGTGTGGTCCAAGACGGCACGCCGAGCAGTCGCACGTTCACCGTGCGCAATGATGGCAGCACAGTCCTGACCCTGGGTACGTTGGTCGTCCCGACGGGCTTTACGGTGACAGAGGGCCTATCCGGCAGCTTGGCAACGGGAGCATCAGATACGTTCACGGTCCGGCTGGATACTGCGGAGGCGGGCGACAAGAGTGGGGACGTGTCCTTCGCGAACAACGACTTGGACGAGAATCCCTTCAATTTCCAGATCTTCGGAACCGTGCAGATTCCCACGCCGGCGATTACGGTACTGTGGAATGGGAATTCGGTGCCCAATACATACCCACCAAGCACTGGTTGCGGTACAGTTTTTGGCGATGCTGTTCAGGGTCAGTCTCCGATCAGTCGTACCTGGACAGTTCGCAACGACGGGACCGCCACCCTGACATTGGGGTCTGTCACCGTTCCGACAGGCTTCACGCTGATGGAGGGTTTGCCCGCCAGTCTGGCACCGGGGGCGTCGAATACCTTTACGATCCAGCTCGACACAGTGGCACTGGGGACGAAATCCGGCTATGTTTCCATCCCGAACAACGACAGTGATGAGAATCCTTTCAACCTCCAGATCACGGGAGTGGTCATTCCAGACTGGGGACCGGAGATCACCGTTCTCGGCAATGGGGTTTCCATCCGTGATGGAGACGCTACCCCGGACTATTCTGACGGTACAAACATGGGCGGTGGTGTGGTGGGTGGGCCGCCAGGTGGCCATGAATTCACCGTTCGCAACGACGGCACTTCCACCCTGACGCTGGGCCCGATCACAGTGCCAAGCGGGTTTGTGTTGGTAGAAGGTCTATCCGCCAGCCTGGAGCGGGGTGAATCGGATACCTTCAGCATCCGGTTTGATACAGCGACCGCGGGCGTCAAGATCGGTGATATCTCTTTTGCTACCAACGATAGCGATGAGAATCCGTTCGAATTCCGGGTCACAGCAACGGTCCGCCTTCGCCCAGAGATCACGGTGCTGTATGAGGGAATCGTGATTGCAGACGGCGATATGACGCCCAGCACGCTGGACGGCACTGACTTTGGCAGTGTCGATCCCGGTGCCTTGCCGGTCGTCCGGACCTTCGTAGTGCGCAACGATGGCGGGAGCGGTCTATGGGTGGACACGATTAATGTGCCGAGCGGTTTCCAGCAGACGAGTCCGTGGACGCTGCCCGGGGACATAGCGCCGGGAGAATCCAAAACCTTCACCGTGCGACTGCAAACCAGCGAGGGAGGAATCAAGAGTGGAGAGATTTCCTTCGCGAATGGGGACGCCGATGAGAACCCCTTCAACTTTTGGATCACCGGAGAGGTTGTGCAATCCGTGATAGCAGCGCCGGCCGAACAGTTTACAGGCGGATCGGACAGCTTCGATCTGACCAATAAAGCGATTCTGTTCACGCCGGGCGGCTCGGGCTATACGTTCACGGTGCGGTCGATCACGGACTTGCCGACGAATCCGGCGGGGGGCACGGAGCTGACGTTGAGTGATGATGATTCCGTGGGTGTGAGTGTGGGATCGGGCAGGACGGTGGTCCTGTACGGGCAAAGCTACGGCAGCTTCTACGTGGGTAGTAACGGCTACGTCACCTTTACGCAGTCGGATACGGACTATTCCGAGACGTTGGCGGACCATTTCGACACGCCGCGGATCTCGGTCTTGTTTGACGATCTGAATCCCTCGGCAAGCGGGCGGGGCACTTGGAGACAACTGTCGGATCGCGTAGTCGTGACATGGGAGGCCGTGGCGGAGGTCGGGTCGGGCAATCCGAACACGATGCAGGTGGAGATGTACTTCGACGGGCGGATTCAGCTGGCTTGGCTGGGCGTGGCGTCGCAGGACGGGATTGTAGGGCTGTCCAACGGCCTGGGGGTCCCAGGCGGCTTCGTCGAGACGGACTTCTTCACAACGAGACCAGAAATCACCGTGCAGGGCGGTGGGATGACGATTGTGGACGGTGATACTGCTCCCAGCACCGGTGACCTCACGGATTTCGGCACGGCGGCAGGGCCAGGATCGCCGGTCAGTCACACGTTCGTGGTGCGCAATGACGGCACGGCTACGCTGACGCTCGGGACGGTGACAGTGCCGACGGGCTTTACGTTGACCGAGAGCCCCATGACTAGTCTGGGCGCCAGTGGGGGATACACCACCTTTACGGTCCGGCTTGATGCGACCGTACCAGGGATCAAGAGTGGGGACATCTCGTTCTCGACGAACGACCCGGACGAGAACCCCTTTAATTTCCGGATTACTGGAACCGTAATTGCAGCACCGGAGACGATCGTGGTGTATGACGGGCGCTTCATTTTGGATGGAGACACGACCCCGGACACAGACGACGGGACGAGCTTTGGTCTTGTCGCTCTGGGAGCTGCCGCGAACCATACCTTCATGGTTCGAAATGACGGCAACGCGACACTGACGCCGGGAGCGGTCACGGTTCCGACAGGCTATTTCTTGACGGAGGGGCTTGCGAGCAGCATAGCTCCGGGGACGTCGGACACCTTCACGATTCAAGTGGACACGGCCACGATAGGAACCAAGATTGGCACTGTCTCCTTCACTACCAATGATCCGGACAGGACCCTTTACGACTTCTTGATCGATGCGACGGTGGTTGTTCCCCCGGAAATCACGGTCTTGTGCAACGCAGTCTCGATTGCCGATGGGGACGCGACTCCCAGCATGACCGATGGGACGGACTTTGGCTCTGTGGTTGAAGACACGGCGCCGGTTGTTCGGGTGTTCACGGTTCGTAACGACGGCGGCTCGCCGCTGACACTCGGAGCCGTCACAGTCCCGCTGGGGTATACGCTGACCGATGGACTGTTGGCCATTCTGCCTCCTGGGATGTCGGATACGTTCATCGTCGCACTGGAGACAAGAAATCCAGGGACCAAGAGCGGAAGTATCTCGTTCCCGACAGGTGACTGGGATGAGAACCTGTTCAACTTCGCGATCACGGGAACGGTGATGACTCCGCCGGACATCACCGTGCGTGGCAACGGGCTGATGATCGTCGATGGCGATACGACGCTGAGCTTGGTGATAGGTACGGACTTTGGCAGCGTGCTTCAAGGTGGCTCCGGGAGAGAACGGACGTTTACGGTTCGTAACGACGGTGGCTCGCCGCTGACGCTGGGCGCGGTGACGGTTCCGGCGGGCTACACGTTGACGGAGGGTTTGTCCACCAGTCTGGCGGTGGGCGCCTCGGATGCGTTCACGGTCAGGCTGGACACGGACGTAGCCGGGACCAAGAGCGGAGATATTTCCTTTTCCACGGATGACCCGGATGAGAATCCGTTTAACTTCCTGATCACGGGGCAAGTCTTGCCTGCGGTCCCGGAGATCACGGTTCTGGGCAACGGGGTCTCGATTGCGGACGGGGACACAACTCCCAGCACAGCCGACGAAACGGACTTAGGTTCCGTGGCTCAGGGCGACACCGGGCGCACTCGCGTGTTCATTGTTCGCAACGAAGGGGGCGCTGTTTTGACGCTCGGAGCGGTGACGGTTCCGGCGGGCTATACGCTGACGGAGGGCCTGTCGGGCAGCCTGGCGGCGGGCGCCTGGGATACCTTCTCCGTCCATCTGGATACAGCGACAACGGGTATCAAGAGCGGCGATATTTCCTTCTCCACAAATGACACAGATGAGAATCCGTTCAACTTCCGCATTACCGGGCAAGTCTTGCTTGCGGTCCCGGAGATCACGGTTCTGGGCAACGGGGTCGAGATCTCGGATGGGGACAGTACTCCGAGTACGGCCGATTGGACCGACTTCGGCTCCGCGGCGCAGGGCAGCGCGGGGGTCAGCCGAATCTTTACAGTTCGTAACGATGGCACGGCGGCCTTGACGCTGGGCGCGGTAACGGTTCCGGCAGGCTATACGTTGACGGAGGGGTTGTCGGGCAGTCTGGCGGCAGGCGCCTGGGACACATTTACAGTGCGGCTGGATACGGCCACAATGGGGACCAAGAGCGGAGAGATTTCGCTGCCCACGAGCGACGCGGATGAGAATCCGTTCAACTTCCGCATTACCGGGCAGGTCATACTTGCGGTCCCGGAAATCACGGTTCTGGGCAACGGGATTTCGATTGCAGATGGGGACAGCACCCCGAGCACAGCCGATAGGACGGACTTCGGTACTGTGGCGCAGGGCGGGGCAGCGGTCAGCCGGGTCTTCACGGTTCGGAACGACGGCACAACAACCCTGACGCTGGGAGCGGTGACGGTTCCGGCGGGCTATACGCTGACGGAGGGCCTGTCGGGCAGTCTGGCGGCGGGCGCCTCGGATACGTTCACGGTGCAGTTGGATACCGTGACGGCCGGCACCAAGACCGGAGATGTTTCGATTGCGACTAACGACTCTGATGAGAGCCCGTTCAACTTCCGGATCACAGGCCGAGTAATGGGGGCCCCGGCGTTCCCGCCGACCGAGCAGTTCCTGGGAGATACGGACAGCTTCGATCTGGCCAATAAGGCGATCCTGTTCACGCCGGGCGGCTCGGGGTATACGTTCACCGTGCGGTCGATCACGGAATTGCCGACGAATCCGGCGGGGGGTACGGAGTTGACGTTGGATGATGATGATTCCGTCAGTGTGAGTGTGGGATCGGGCCGGACGGTGGTCCTGTACGGGCAAAGCTACGGCAGCTTCTATGTGGGCAGTAACGGCTACATCACGTTTACGCAATCGGATTCGGACTACTCCGAGAGCCTGGCGGACCATTTCGACACGCCGCGGATCTCGGTCCTGTTTGACGATCTGAGTCCCTCGGAAAGCGGGCAGATCGGTTGGAGGCAATTGTCGGATCGCGTGGTCGTGACGTGGGAGGGCGTGCCGGAGTACGGGTCGGGCGAGCCGAACACGATGCAGGTGGAGATGTACTTCGACGGTCGGATTCAGCTAGCCTGGCTGGCCGTGGCATCACAGGATGCGATTGTAGGGCTGTCGGATGGCCTGGGTCTGCTGGGCGGGTTTACGGAGACGGACTTGTCCGCCGGCGGGTCCACGGCCCCGGAAATCACGGTTTTGGGCAACGGGGTCTCGATCCCTGATGGGGATACCACCCCGAGTACGGCCGATGGGACGGACTTCGGTTCCGCGGGGCAGGGCGGCCCAGCGATCAGCCGGGTGTTCACGGTTCGTAACGACGGCACAGGCATCCTGACGCTGGGCGCGGTGACGGTTCCGGCGGGCTATACGCTGACGGAGGGCCTGGCCGCCAGCCTGGCGGCAGGTGCCTCGGATACCTTCACGGTCCGGCTCGATACGGCGACGGTAGGTATCCAGAGCGGGCATGTTTCGTTTGCGACCAACGATAGTGATGAGAATCCGTTTAACTTCCTGATCACGGGGCAAGTCGTGCCTGCGGGGCCGGAGATCACGGTTCTGGGCAACGGGGTCTCAATCGCGGATGGGGACAGCACCCCGAGCGCGGCCGATGGAACTGACTTCGGTTCCGCGGAGCAGGGCGGGACGCCGATCAGCCATACCTTCACAGTTCGTAACGACGGCACGGAGATTCTGACGCTGGGCGCGGTGACGGTTCCGGCAGGCTATACGTTGACGGAGGGCCTGTCGGGCAGCCTGGCGGCGGGCGCCTCGGATACCTTCACGGTCCGGCTCGATACGGCGACGGTAGGCATCAAGAGCGGAGATGTCTCGTTTGCGACCAGCGACAGTAATGAGAATCCGTTCAACTTCCGGATCACGGGGCAAGTTATGGATCCGGAAATCACGGTTCTGGGTAATGGGATCTCGATCAGTGACGGGGACAGCACACCGAGCGCGGCCGATGGGACGGACTTTGGCTCCGTGGTGCAGGGCGGGGCTCCGATCAGTCATACCTTCACGGTTCGTAACGATGGCATAGAAAACCTGGCGCTGGGGGCGGTAACGGTTCCGGCGGGCTATACGTGGGTGGGGGGCGGTCTGGCTGGGAGCTTGGCTCCAGGTGAATCGACTACATTTACAGTGCGGCTCGACACGGCAACAACGGGGACCAAGAGTGGAGATGTTTCGCTCCCCACGAACGACCCGGATGAGAGCCCCTTCAACTTCCGGATTACCGGGCAAGTCATACTTGCGGGGCCGGAGGTCACGGTTCTGGGCAACGGCGTCTCAATCGCGGATGGGGACGCAACTCCCAGCACGGCCGATTGGACGGACTTCGGCTCCGTGGTCCAGGGCGGGGCAGCGGTCAGCCGGGTCTTCACGGTTCGGAACGATGGCACGGACCTCCTGACGCTGGGGGCAGTAACGGTTCCGGCGGGCTATACGCTGACGGAGGGCCTGTCGGGCAGCCTGGCGGCGGGTGCCACGGATACCTTCACGATCCGGCTGGATACGGCGACGGTCGGCGTCAAGGGCGGAGATATTTCGTTCTCCACGAATGATGGGGATGAGAATCCGTTCAGCTTCCGGATCACGGGTCAGGTGACGGAGGCCCCGACGTTCCCGCCGGCGGAGCAGTTCCTGGGCGATACAGACAGCTTCGATCTGGCCAATAAAGCGATCCTGTTCACGCCGGGCGGCGGGGGTTATACGTTCACGGTGCAGTCGATCACGGGCTTGCCGACGAATCCGGCGGGGGGCACGGAGCTGACGTTGAGTGACGATGATTCCATGAGCGTGAATGTGGGATCGGGCCGGACGGTGGTCCTGTACGGGCAAAGCTACAGCCGCTTCTATGTGGGCA
>Ga0210377_10000055_pt1 | contig 100512 bp, 87 predicted proteins | sample PLM4_65_b1redo_FD_155480 | JGI IMG/M metagenome (GOLD analysis project Ga0210377, IMG submission 155480) | Groundwater sediment microbial communities from an aquifer in East River, Colorado, USA - PLM4_65_b1 redo | ecosystem: Environmental > Terrestrial > Soil > Riparian zone | place: USA... | reverse complement strand
GAGCCGTCCCACACCGCCGGCCGAGCGTCTCCGGGACATCAGCGCGCGCGCGGATGGCGCGGGAAAGCTCTCGCCCCGCTTGAGCGCGGCCGCCACGTCGCGATAGGCGCGGCGAAACGGCACCCCGGCCTCCACCCTGCGCATCACCTCATCGGTGGCCAGCGCGCCTCCGGACAGCGCCGCCAGTCCGCTCGCCCGATCCACCTCGAGCCGGGGGATCGTGATCGCCAGCATCGCGAGCACCGACTGGGTGCGTCCCAGTCCCCGAATCAGCGGCTCCTTCAGCAGCTGAACGTCCCGGTGATATCCGCTGATGAGCTTGGACCGGATCGCGAGGACCGCGGCGAGATCGCCATCGACCGCCGCGACACGCGCCCGGGTAAGCTCGAAGAGGTCGGGATTCCGCTTGTGGGGCATGATGCTCGAGCCGGTCGCGAGGCGGGGCGGAAGCCGGAGAAGTCCGAATTCCTCCCCGCTGTAGAGGATCACGTCGCCCGACAGTTTTGCGAGCTCGTGGCCGAGCTGCACGCACCAGAAGAGGACGTCGGCCTCCAGCTTCCCGCGTCCGTTCTGCACCGTGGCGACATTGTGGTCGAGGCCCGCGAATCCGAGGGCCCGGGCGGCAGCCGAACGATCGAGCGGCAGCGGCACTCCATAACCCGCGGCGCTTCCCAGTGGCGAGCGATCGGCCCGGGCCCAGAGGCCCGGCAGGGCTTCCACGGTGTCGAGGATACCTTCGGCGAACGCCGCGGCCCAGAGTCCCGCCGACGAAGGCATCGCCCGGCGCGTGTGGGTGTACCCCGGCCAGAGCGCGTCCCGATGGAGCTCGGCGAAGAGGAGAAGCGCGGCAACCACGCCGAGGGCGCCGATCTGGAGCGCGATGAGGTTGTCCTTCATGTACAACCGCAGATCGCAGGCGACCTGGTCGTTGCGCGATCGGCCGGTGTGCAACCGTTCGCCCGCGGGTCCGACCCGCCGGGTGAGCCAGAGCTCGACCGCCGAATGGGCGTCTTCATGCTCGGGTCCGATGACCAGACGGCCGTTCCGCACCGCGTGAAATGCGGAGCGGAGTCCGGCGCGGAGCTTCTGATGGTCCCGCTGGGTGACGAGGCCGGACGCGCGGAGCCCCTCCACGTGACCGAGACTCCCAAGCACGTCCCAGGGCAGGAGGTGCCTGTCCCATTCCCGATCGTCGCCGATCGTAAAGGCCAGCATGGTCTGGTCGAACTCGCCGCCCGGCGACCACAATGTCTTGGGCGGGAGGGCGGCTGGGCGGGAGGGGCGACGACGCACTCGCTTCATGCCAGGTACTCCTTTGCCACGCCTGCATAAAAGGACCGGGCCGCGGTGACTTCGGGCACATCGACGTACTCGTCCGGCGTGTGGGACCTTCGGCTGGTGCCTGGTCCGCACTTGATCGCATCGGCGTGCCGCACGAACACCCAGTCGGAGCAGGTCGGGCTGCCGAACGTGGCGATCGAGGGGTGCACGCGGCGAACCGCGCCGAGGAGGGGTGAGTCGGCCGGCGTCTCGCAGGGCACCAGGCGATCGGAGGTGATCACCAGCTCGCACTCCAGCCGGGCCGCGAGGGCGCGGGCGAGCTCGTCGTGCGGCCATGACGGCGTACTGCGAATGTCCAGGACCGCCTTCGCGGCGGGAGGCGTGACGTTCCGGCTCACCCCGGCGGTCAGCATGGTCGGGGTCACGGTCGTGAGGCCGAGTATCGGGTGGGTGCGCTCGTTCACCAGGCCGTCGAGGCGCGCGAGATCCCTGGCGAGCACCGTGATCGCATTGGTGAAGGCTCCGTCGTCTCCCGCATAACCCGCATGGCGCTGGTCTCCCCGGCCGATCAGATCGGCCATCATGAGCCCGCGCTGCGCCACCGCGGCGCGCAGATTGGTGGGTTCCCCAACGACGGCGGCATCGATCCGCCCGACCCGCCCGACCGCTCCGCCCATGGTCGTATTCCGGGTTTCCTCTCCGTAGCCCATGATCACGATGAGGCGGCCACGCCCGAGCGCGCCGACGACGTCCGCCGCCGCGAGCGTCATCGCGGCGACCGAGGCCTTCGCGTCGCCCGACCCGCGCCCGTACAGCCGGTCTCCCTCGAGCACCGGAGTGAACGGATCGCGGGTCCATCCTTCGCCCGGAGGAACGACGTCGAGATGACTCAGAAAGGCCAGCGTCGGCCCCGGACGGCCGCTGTCGACCGTCATGGTGACGGACGCGTCGTCGCGCACGACGTCGAGCCCCGCCTGGCCCGCGGTCTCGGCGAGGAACCGCGCGATTCCCTCCTCGGTACCGCTGACCGACGGGATCGCGACCAGGTCCCTAAGAAGCTCGATCTCCGTCGGCAAGATCCACTCCGAGGTAGGTGGCCTTCTCTTTTCGGCCGACGATCATCGTCCCGGTGCCCGAGCCGGTGAACACTTCCAGCAGCAGGGAGTCGTGCACCCGGCCGTCGATGATGTGGGTGCGCTCCACCCCCCCCGTCGCGGCTCGGATGCACGCCTCGACCTTGGGCCGCATCCCGCCGGCGATGACGCCCGACTGGAGCAGCACCTCGAGGTCGTCGGGGTCGGCAAAGGTCACCAGGCTCGAGGGGTCGTTCCGGTCCCGCAGCACTCCCGGCGCGCCGGTCAGAAAGACGAGCTTTTGCGCCTTGAGGGCGATCGCGAGCGTCTCCGCCACGGTGTCGGCGTTGACGTTGTACACGTTGCCGTCCCCGTCACCGGCGAGGGATGCGACGACCGGCACGAACCGCGATTCGACCAGTGTGAAGATGACCCGGGGGTCCACCCGATCGATGTCGCCGACATGCCCGTAGTCGACGATGCGCGTGGTGCCGTCGTCGGCGGTGACACTCCCCGGCGACCGGCGGTGCGCGGTGATGAGATCGGCGTCCACGCCCGAGACGCCGACACCCTGTACCTGGTGACTGCGGAGTGCTGCGAGCAGCCCGGTCGAGAGGAGGCCCGGGTACACCATCTTGGCGACCTCGAGCGCGAGGTCGTCGGTGACCCGGCGCCCGGCGACGATCACCGGCTCCTGCCCGAGCCGCCGCAGCAACGCGGACGCCTGCGGGCCACCGCCGTGGACGACCACGATCCGGATACTCAGCGAATGGAGCAGCGCCAGCTGCGCCGCGACGTGATCGAGCACCTCGGGATCGCTCAGGACGTCGCCGCCGAGTTTGACCACGAAGACGTGATCCCGGTAGGCGCGGACGTAGCCGAGGGCGCCCTTGAGGCCGCTGATTCCTTGAGTCGAGTCGATCATTGGTCTTCCTCGCTAACCGCTAACTGCTAACTGCTCGCGGTTGTTTGCGGTTAGCGGTTAGCCGTTGGCGTTTAGCAGTTCGAGTAACAGCGCTCTCTGGACATGCAATCGGTTCTCCGCCTGGTCGTACACCGCGCTCTGTGGCCCGTCGAGCACCGCGTCGTCGATCTCCACGTTGCGGCGGACGGGGAGACAGTGCATCACGATACTCCGGCCCGGGTCGGTCATCCGCCACGCGCGGAAGGGCGTCCTGAGCGCGCGTTCCTCGTCGGGACGCCCGAACGCCGAGAGGGCGCCCCACGATTTGACGTACACCGCGTCGGCGCCGTCGAGCGCTTCCGCCCGGTCCGCGGTGGTCCGCACCGTCCCGCCTCGCGCCTTCGCCACGGAGTGAATCGCGCCCATGTCCTCGACGTCCAGCTCGAATCCCGGCGGATGGGCGATCAGCACGTCCATGCCGAGGTGCGCCGCGGCGAGCGCAGCACTCACCGGCACCGCGGTCGGCAACGGCTTGGGATGCCAGGCCCATTGCAGCACGAACGTCCTGCCGCTCGGATCTCCCAGTCGTTCCTGCAGGGTGAGGGCGTCGGCCAGTCCCTGACAGGGATGCCGACGCACCGATTCCAGATTGATGACCGGCTTGGGACAGTATTTCGCGAAGTTCCGCATGATACGGTCCTGTCGCTCGACGACCCAATCGGGGCCCCTGGGAAAGCTGCGCACGGCGAGCGCGTCGGCATAGCGGGCCAGGACGCGCGCCGCGTCGATCAGGTGCTCGACGCCGGTGCCGTCCATCACCGCCCCCGGCTCGGTCTCCAGGGTCCAGCTACCCTTCCCCGGCTCCAGCACGAGGGCGTGTCCGCCGTGCAGGAACATCGCGGTCTCCATGCTGGACCGGGTGCGGAGACTCGGGTCCAGGAACATCATCGCCAGGACTTTCTTCTCGAGTCCCCCGGACAGCTCTCCGCGCTTGACCCGCGCCGCGAGCGCGAGGAGCCGGTCGATCTCCTCCGGGCTCCACTCTTCCGTGCTGATGAAGTCGCGCTTGGTCACGCCAGCACCCGTGCGAGCGCGTCGAGCAGGAGGTCCGCTTCGCCCACCGAAATGGAAAGCGGCGGGAGCAGCCGGATCGTGCCGGGATCGGAAGCGGTGCCCACCAGCACTCGCTCGCCGAACAGCGCCTTCTGCACTTCGGCCGCCGGCCGGGGCATTTGCAGCCCAAGCAGCAGGCCCCGGCCCCGCACCTCGCTGACACCGAGCCGGGTGGCGCCGGCATGGAGGTAACCACCGACCTGCCGGACGTTGAGGAGCAGGCGTTCACGCTCGATGACCTCGAGAGTCGCGATCGCGGCGGCGCAGGCGACCGGCCCCCCGCCGAAGGTGCTCCCCAGATCCCCGATCTTGAGCCCGCTGGTCAGCGTACTCGTGGCGATCATCGCCCCGATCGGAAAACCCGATGCGAGGCCCTTGGCCATCGTGATGATGTCGGGCGTGACCCCGAATGCCTCGGCGGCGGTGAAGCTCCCGGTCCGGCCGACGCCGCACTGCACCTCGTCGAAGATCAACACTGCCCCGGCACGCGTGCAGGCGCGGCGCGCCGCCTGGAGGAATTCCCCGCTGCAGTCGCGCGCGCCGGTCAAGCCCTGCACCGGCTCGACGATGACCGCCGCCGTGGCGCCGTCCACGGTCCGCTCCATCGCCGCGGCGTCGTCGAAGGGCACCTTGACCGAGAGGGGCAGTCCCGCCCGCCGAGCGCCCTCCTCGTACTTTGCCCCGTCGGTGACCGCGAGGCACGCCGCGGTCCGGCCGTGCCAGCCGCCGGCAACCGACACGATCTGCTGACGACCGGTCATTTTCCGGGCCAGACCCAGCGCGTTCTCGTTGGCCTCCGCTCCCGAATTGCAGAAAAAGACCTTGGAGAGATCGCCCGGACACTGTGCCGCGATGCGCTCGGCCAGCGCTTCGCGAAGCGGGTGCGGAACCGCGGTGGAGTAGAAGATCAGCGTCGCCGCCTGGCGCTGAATAGCCTCGACGACATGGGGATGACAATGGCCGGTCGAGGCGACAGCGTGGCCACCGTACGCGTCGAGCCACTCCTGGCCGTCCTCATCCACCAGCCAGGAGCCGTGACCCGAGGCCGCGACGAGCGGCATCTGGGCATAGACGGGCAGCCAGGCTCTTCCGTTCAGCATGGGAAGGCTCCCGCGAGCCGGAGCCCCGCTGTCTCATCGAGTCCGAGCGCAAGATTCATTGCCTGCACCGCTTGTCCTCCCGCTCCCTTGATCAGGTTGTCCAGCGCGACCATGACCTGGACCTCACGCCCATCCTCGGACGCGGTGGCATGCATCAGCGCCATGTTGGTCCCCACCGCGTGGGTCAACTCGGGCGGCTGATCCAGGAGACGGACGAAGGGCCGGCCGGCAAAGGCGTCGGCATAGCGCTTCGCGATCGCCGAGGCACTGGACGGCTCGGCGAGGGTCGCGTGCAGCGTCGCATGGATCCCGCGCACGAACGGCCCCGAATGGGCCAGGAGGCGGGGAGAGGCGGCGGCATCACCGCTCCACCGCCGCCATTGCTCGACGATCTCGCCCTCGTGCCGGTGGCCCATCACCGAGTAGGCAAAGAGATTGTGCGCCCGCGCCGGGTGGTGGGTCGTTGGCTTCGGATGGGCCCCGGCGCCGCTCGAACCGGTTACCGCGAAGATGGCGGGCGGCGCGGCGAGCGAGGTACCAGCGAGCGGATAGAGCGCGAGCTGTGCGGCGGTGGCGAAGCAGCCGGGCGCGGCGAGCGCGGTGGAGCCGCGCAGCTCGCTACCGAGCACGTCGGCGAGCGCATAACGAAACCGGTGCACCAGTGCGGGCGCGGGGTGCTGGCCGTAGTAGCGCTCGTGGAGGCGGCCATCGCGAATCCGGAAGTCGGCCGCGAGATCTACCACCAGTCCGGGTCCGGCGTCGAGCAGCTCGCCCATCACCTGCGAGGACTGTCCGTGCTCCAGCGCGAGAAAGACGACTTCGGCGTGCCGGGCCGCTTCCGCCGCCGACGCGCCGGAGAAGCGTGCCTCGGTAAGCAGGCCCAGGCCAGGATGCGTGGATGCGATAGGCTTCCCCGCCTGGCTCCGGCTGGTGGCGACGCACTCGCGCACGTCGGGATGCTGCAGGACGACCCGGAGCAGCTCGCCGCCGACGTAGCCGGCGGCGCCGATGACGGCGACTCGCATCAGGCGCCCGCCGCGAGCGCGGAGTCGAAGGCGTGACGCACCGTCCCCACGAGGCCGGCGGCATCGCGAAGCGCGTTGTGGGCCGGAAGGCCGAGCTGCCGGCCAATGTAGTCCCGCCCGACCTGGTTGTCGGTGGCGGGTCCGGTGATGCAGGTGATCGGCAGTCCATATTGCTCGGTGTAGAGCTGCTGAGCGCCCCAGCATGCGACGGGGTCCGGGGCCGCCATGACGTGGCCGACCGCGAGCGCCATCAACCCCGGATCCCGCAAGATGTCCTGCACCCCGTACTCCCCGAGGATACCGTCCCCCAGCTCGGCGACGATGATGTCGGGCCGCCCGCCGCGCTCTTTCGCGAGCCGGTTGAGAATGCCGCGAGCCACCGGCACGGTCATGCCGGGGTGGGTGCTCGCGGCGCCGGCGTCGTTGAAGGTGAGGGCACTGACCGCGCCGGCGTCGAGCATGGCGAGGGTATCGCGCATCAGCGAGACGCCGGTGAGCTTGCAGGCGCCCACCCGAAGCCCGGCCCGCGACAGCCCGCGAACCAGCTCGGTGGCGGCGACCGTCTTGCCGGCGTTCATGCAGGTACCCGCCACGAAAACCACGGGGACATTGCATTCGAGGATGTCCGCCGGCGGGATTGCGCCGTCCACGATCGTCGCCGGCCGGCCGATCCGGTCACCGAGCTCGGGAAAGGCGAGAATCGCGCCGAGCACTTCGGCCCGGAACGGCGGGCCGATATCCGGATTGGACGAGGTGCAGCGGCCCAGTATCCCGCCCAGGTTGAGCACGTTGATCACGTCGCCCACGGCGATCGCGTCCGGCACCTCGCCGGCGTAGCCGCGCAGCGCTCGGCGGGAACCGAGTGTGCCGGCCAGGACGTCGCCGCCCCGGAGGGCGACCATCCGTCCCGCCAGATCCTCCACCGTGTTGTAGGAGGCCTTGTCCTCGAGGATTCGCACCGCGAGGACGTAGCCCTCGCGCGCGACGACCTCCTCGCCCACGATCACATCGGGAGCGAGCCGCGCGTTGCGGGTGGAGGACGCGATGCGGTCGAGGCGGACGCGCGTGGTTCTCACCATGGCTAGGACTCCCCCGCCCTGCCCGCACGCTCCGCAAGCAAGGACGGGATCGCGCCGATCCGCGCGAAGGCGCGGGCTTCGTCGCCGGTCCAGAGGCGGTTCTCTTCGCCGTACGTCGCCACGGCGCGGTCCATCATCGAGAAGGGGCTTCGCGCGCCGGTCACCATGAACCGGCCGGGGGCAACACGGACGCGAGTCTCACCGTTCACCCGCCGCTGCGAGCTGGTGAGCAGCGCCTCGATGTCGCGGAGCGCCGGATCGAAGTAGTGACCCTCATGCAGCCGGTCGCCATAGAAGCGGCCCAGCTGATCCTTCCAGAAGACCTGCCACTTGGTCAGCACCAGCTTTTCGAGCTCGCGGTGCGCGGCGATGAGCAGCAACGCCGCACCGGCTTCGAAGCCGATCCGGCCCTTGATGCCGAGCGCCGTTTCGCCGACGTGGATGTTCCGGCCCAGCCCGTATTCCGATGCGAGTGCGGAGAGCCGCGCAATCAGGTTGGGCCCGGAGAGGGGCGCCTCGTCGAGGGTGACGGGGACACCCCGTTCCCACCCGATCACCAGCTCGACGGGACCGGGCGCACCGGCGGGTGGATCGAGCAGCTCGGCGGGCGGCCCGGCCCAGGGATCGTGGGTCCAGCCGCCGCCCCAGGTCGTGCCCCAGAGCCCGGCATTGACGCTATAGGCCGACGCCTTGGCCGGTACCGGGAGTCCGCGGGCCTCGAGGTACGCGATCGCGCGCTCGCGGGTGAGTCCCTCGTCGCGGATCGGGGTCACGATCGCAAGCTCGGGAGCGAGGACGCGAAGGGCGATGTCGAAACGCACCTGGTCGTTCCCGGCCCCGGTCGAGCCATGCGCCACCGCCCCGGCTCCGATGGCGCGCGCTACCTCGATCACCGAAAGGGCCTGCTGGGTGCGCTCGGCCGCGACGGAGAGCGGGTACACCTCACCGCGGAGGACGTTGCCCTGAATGAGGAAGGTGACGAAGCGAGTGAACACCTCGTCCCGCGCATCCACCTCGTGGTGCTGGACCGCGCCCACCCGTTCCGCCTGCCGTCGAATGGCGGCGCGCTCCTCGGGCGACGCGCCGCCGGTGTTCACGTAGACGGTATGCACGGCGAAGCCCTGCTCCGCCAGCCGGGGGACGCAATAGGAGGTATCGAGGCCGCCGGAGAAGGCCAGGGCGAGAGTAGGTTTTTGCATAATGCATAATTATGCAAGCCTCCGGGCCGCGGGGCAAGGGCCCGGTCCGGCCCGGCCTCCCCCGGCGCGCCTGCTGGAAGCTTTCAGCCGAAGTTCATGCTCCCTTCCTGCTTCCCCCCCGAGACTGCACCCATTGCACCGGAGGGAGCGCATGGCATCGGATACGGGTAGGCGGCTGGGGGACCTGCTGGTCGAGGCGGGAGCGGCCACGGCCGCCGACGTCGAGCGGGCGGCCGAAGAGGCGAAGCGGGATGGGCGCCTCCTCACCCGCGTGCTCCAGGAGCGCTACGGTGTGGCCGAGCGCGACATTTTCCGGGTGCTGGCCCGGAAGTTCGGGCTCCGCTTTGCCGAGGGCGACGAGTTGCTGAACCAGATCGACCGCGACCTGGCCGAGCGAGTGCCCCAGCGATTCCGCGAGTTCAACCGGATCGTGCCGGTTCGCCGCGACGGGGCGTCGCTGATCGTGGCGACCTGCGATCCCTTCGCCTACGTCCCCGATCTCCCCCACGCCTTCGAGGCCGAGACCCTCGACCTTCGCCTGGTCACCCCGACCGACTATTACCGGCTCAGTTCCGCGATCGAATTGAATCAGCTCGGCCGGGCACCCGCCGAACCGGGCCGGCCGCGCGACACCCGGCCGCCCTCGGTGGAGTCCATCGACTCCGCCACTGTGGCCCTGCTCGACGCGATCATCCTTGATGCGGTCGCCGCGCGGGCCAGCGACATCCACCTCGAGATCTACGGCGAGCGTCCCCGGATTCGCGTCCGGGTGGACGGCGACCTTCGGGACGTGGGACACTTCGTGCTCACGCCGGCCCAGCTTGTCGGCATTGTGAACGTCGGCAAGGTTCGGGCACGACTCGACATCGCCGAGCACCGTGCGCCACAAGGCGGGCGCTTCAGCATCGAGGTACGGAAGCAGTCCTTCGATGTACGCGCGCAGACCCAGCCCTCGCTCTACGGTGAGCACCTGGTGCTCCGGCTGCTGCCCCAGGAGCGGAAACCGCCGGGAATCACCGACCTGGGATTCTCCCCCGAGCTCGCGATCCGTTACCGGCGGTTGCTGCAGAGTCCGGGAGGGCTGGTGCTGGTGGTCGGGCCGACGGGAAGCGGCAAGTCCACGACACTCTATGCCGGCCTGCTCGTCCTCGCCGGCGATCCGACCCGGAAAGTCATCAGTATCGAGGATCCCATCGAGTACGCGATTGATGGGGTTCAGCAATGCCAGGTGCTCCCGGAGATCGGGTTCGTTTTTGCCCAGGCGATGCGTGCCTTTGTCCGGGAAGATCCCGACGTCATTCTGGTCGGCGAGATCCGCGATGCCGAAACCGCGCTCGAAGCGCTGCGGGCCTCGCAGACCGGACATCTCGTGATGTCCACCTTGCACTGCAACGACACCGTGGACGCGGTGCAGCGCCTCCTCGACCTGGGCATGCACCCCAACTCGATCGGGAGTGAGCTCCTCGCGATTATCGCCCAGCGACTGGCCAAAAGAATCTGCACCGAGTGCCGTGAGGAGGTGACGCCCGATCCCGAGCTTCTGGCGGAGGTCTTTCCCGCGGGTCCCCCGAGCGGGTTCCGGACCTTCGCGGGCCGCGGCTGTCCCCGCTGCTCCGGCGTCGGCACGTATGGCCGGATTGCGGTCGCCGAGGCGCTGCCCGTGACCGCGGCGCTTCGGCTCGCGATCGCCAGACAACTGCCCCTCGATGAGCTGCGGGCGGCGGCTCGGGCCGCCGGGCTACGGCCGATGCGGGAAGAAGCGCTCGAGATGGTGAAATCGGGGGTGATCGCGTTTGGGGAACTCCGGGACATGCTCTCCCCCGACTCCATCGGCGGAACCGAGGCGACGGTTCCACCCCGAGGGCGCGTCGGGGCGGGAGTCTGAAGACCCTCCCGGTCTACGAGAGCGCGGCGCGCCGGATCCGGCCGAGTGGAGCGCCCAACGCACCCGCCACCGAGCAGGTGATTACGGCGACGGGCACGAGCTGAAATGGCAGGTGCCCGAGAAGGGCAAAGAGCACGGTCCCGAAGACGCCGCCCGTTCCGGCCGTCAGCGCTCCGCCCTGGAGTCTTCGCGCCATTGATGCGCCACGGGCAGCGCGCCCATACAGGAATCCCGTACCGGCGCCGGTCAGGGTTGCAAGCACCGGGTAGAGGTTGCCGGTGAAGAAGACCGGGATGAAATGCACCAGCAGCGCGCCGAGCACTTGCAGCACCGAACCGATGACCATGGACTTGAATGACGCCCGGCGTAACCGCGCCGCTGCCTCATTCGGTGCGCCGGCGATGCCGCTCAGCGCGTCGTAGCCGTGCACTCGATCTCCACCCGGGCGCCCATCGCCAGCCCGGATGCGCCGAACGCGCTCCGGGCCGGCTTGGGCCCGGGAAAGAAGGTCACGTAGACCGCGTTCATCCTCGCCCACTCCGCGATGTCGGCGAGCATCACCAGGCAGCGGACCACCCGGTCCATCCCCGAGCCGTTGGCATCAAGGACCCGCTTGATATTGGTCAGGACCTGGCGCGTTTCCGCCTCGATCCCGCCGGGTACCAGTCGGTTGGTGCTGTCGCTTCCGATCTGCCCCGCGAGGTAGAGCATGTGCCCCACCTGGACGGCGGGAGAGAAGGGGAGGGTCGCCGCCGCACCGGTCGGCACGATGTGCTTCACTTGAGGGGGCTTGTCCTGGGCGCTGAGCACGGGAGGAGCAGCCAGGAGGATCACCAGGAAATGCTTGAGCGAAGGGGGCATGAGCCCGTCATGGTTGGAGTGGGGCGTAACTTCCGCCCGCGCACCGCGTGTGTCAACACGTGTACCGGGGCCGGGGGCTGGGACGTGGGGGTTGGGGAAATGACCCCCAACCCCGACTCCCAGCATCCAACCCCTCACCGTCTGATCAGATAGCTCAATTTGAGAAAATACGAATCCCGCTCGCGATCGAGCCGGCTGAACCGGAAGGACTCGGGCTCCTGGTGCGGGAATCGTCGCGGAGGGAGTCTTGTTCGAGACCGGGTCCGGCAATGAGGGCGGCAAGCAGTGCAAGCGTCACGCGGGGTCGCGCTGGATGGTCAGCGGCCTCCTTGCCCTACGGCGAACCGGACTGGCAGATTCACTCCGGATTGACCACAGTTCTGACATGGCGCACCGACTTCCTCCCGCCGCCGCCCCGTTGATGGTTCTCGCATTCTCCGCGGCCCTGTCGCTCGGCCTTGCCGCGCAGCGCTTCGGGCAGCGAGGGATGCGGTTCGAGCCGAACGTCCCCTACGACGGCCGCTTCACCTTCGCGCGGATCCGCTACACCGTCTACCGCCGGAGCGGGTGGGAATACGACTACCCGACGATGGAGCGCAACCTGATGACCATGCTGGCGGAGATCACCTCGCTCCAGCCGCACATCTCGGGCAGCAACATCCACACTCTCGACGACCCCGAGCTGCTCAAGTACCCGATCGCGTACCTCTCGGAGCCCGGTTATTGGATCCCGAGCGAGAGCGAGGTGGAGGGGCTGCGGACCTACCTGGCCAAAGGCGGATTCCTCATCGTCGACGATTTCATGCGGGGGGAATGGTACAACTTCGAGGAGCAGATTCGGCGGGTGCTTCCCGAGGGGCGGATCGACCGGCTCGACGCCTCCCACCCGGTGTTCGATTCATTCTTCCGGGTGGCGTCCCTCGACATGAGCTACCCCCACGACCCCGGGCTCAAGGCCGGGTTCCTGGGTATTCACCAGGACAACGATCCGCGCCAGCGCCTCGTCGTGATGATCAACTACAACAACGACATCGGCGACTATATGGAGCACTCGGACCAGGGGTGGTGGCCGGTGAACATCAGCAACGACGCCTACAAGCTCGCCACCAACTACATCATCTACGGGCTCACCCATTGAGCGGTGCCGTCTCCAGCCAGGCCTCGGCGGAGGCGGTATCTCGAAAGATCTCCACGCGGGTGCCCTCGAGCTCACAGAAGACCTGAAACATCCTGGTCAGGCCGTAGTGAGAGTCCTGCACGGCGACAATAGCCCGCTGGGTACCTGGAGAAAAGATTGACTGCCGGGCGAGCTGGCGGAGCATCTCCGTCGTTGCTTCGATGCGCGTGACCTCCATCATGTCGCAGAGCTGGTGAAAGGTCGACTTGAATCCGGGATCTTCCACGAGGCGCTTGTAGTGCGCGACGATTTCGTCGTCGGTGAGAACACCCCAGGCGCGGCTGACCACCAGATTCCGCGCCGGCTCGAGTCGGTAGGAGACTGGCACGCGGAGCTCCCTGAATCTTCCTTCTCGACACTACCTATTACCCGGAGAATTGTCGAGGTGCCGGGGGTTCGAGCCTTCACAGGAACCGCGCGATGCGGTCCACCGAGTGGCGATGGTGCGGGAAGCCAGGCTCATCGCCCTTCCCGATCGCTATCAGTGCGGGAATCGTCACGTGGCCGGGCAAACCGAGCAGGTCCTTCACCTGCTCCGGATAAAACTCGAACATCGGGGACGTGTTGTACCCCATCGCCTGGGCCGAGAGAAGCAGGTAACCCAGCGCGAGGTAGGCCAGCCCGTGCGCGTAGCGCTGCCGCTCCTCGACCGGTTGGGCGCCGAAATTCTCGAGGAAGCCGGACCGGGCGCGGGCACGCTCCGCCTCGTCAACCCCGGGGTGGATCATTTCGTCCACCGTCGCCAGCACGTCCTCCATGTCGGCGTACAGCACGATCAGCGCGTGCGCCGACGCCACTTGCGGCCGGTCCATCGCCGCCGGGAGCATCCCGGCCCGGAGCTCGGGATCCCGCACCACGACGAAGCGCCAGGGCTGGAAGTTGTCCGGCGAAGGCGCCAGGCGGGTCTGCCGGAGGATCTCGCGCAGATCCTCCTGCGGCACATCCTCCTGGACGTATTTGCGGATGGCTCGGCGCGATTCCGCGGCCTCGCGGACAGTCAGGGTGGAGGGAGCGGGCATTTGAGGCTCCATATGGTTCGAGTCATCGCGAGCACAGCGAAGCGATCCCATCGATGCGGCAAGATTGGTTCGGGGCCTGCGGCCCCTCGCAACGACCCTTCGCTCCGCTCGCGATGACTACGGGTTGGACATCACCTCAATTACGACTTCGTCAAATTGGTTCCCCGCCCGCGCCCGGATGCGGTGGCGCCCTGGAACCAGCAGGAGCCGCGACCCGGAAACCGGTGCGCCATCCACCCACCACCGGACCGACACCGATCCAGCTGCTCTGGTCGTGCGGAGCCCGATCGAGGCGTAGCGCGGGTCGACCCCCGGTACGAAACGGTAGACGTCGCCCGCCGCCGGTGAGGTAATGCGAAACGACGAGCTTCCCGTGTCGGCGGATGCGGCGCGGCGCGCGGTGTGCTCGCCGGCGTCTCCCGCCAGCCTGACCGAGGCGGCCCAATCGGCGTATTGCGCAGGCAGCGTCACACCGCCCTCCCGGTGCCAGTCGCACCGATGCGGGGTACCAGTGCCGGGCAGGAACCACTCGGTGGACGCCGGGCAGTGCGCCCCGGCCTGGAGTCCCGAGAGGCGGCAGATGGTGACCGGCCGGGCCCCCAGGCGCTCGGGGGTCGGCAGCACACCCGGCTCGTGTCGTCGCGCGGCGAGCAGGGTCGCCCGATGCAGGAGCGGTCCGGCGCCGGTGACCCCGCTCACGCCCTCCATGGGACGGCCGTCGAAATTCCCGACCCAGACCGCCACCGTGAATCCACCCGTGATCGCGACCGCCCAGTTGTCGGTGAAATGCCGGCTGGTGCCGGTCTTGGCCGCGGCGGGAAACGGAAATTCGAGCGGCGTGACCGGTCCGAAGCCGGGAATCCGCGCCACCGGATCGGCCAGGATGTCGGTGACGAGCGCCGCCGCGCCCGCGCTCATCACCCTCCGGGAGTCGGTGCCGGAACCATCGTCGGAAAGCCAGCGCACCGGCCTCCACAGTCCGCCGTTCGCGATGGCGCGGTAGCCGTTCGCGAGCTCGAGCAGGGTGACGTCGCCGTTGCCCAGTGCCAACCCGAGACCATAGTGCTCGGCATCGCGATCGAGCGACGCGAACCCTGCGCGGGCAAGCGTCGCCATCAGCTCGGCGGTACCAAGCCGGTTCGCCAGCTCGACCGCGGGCAGGTTGAACGAGCTGCCCAGCGCCTCACGCGCGCGGACCGGTCCGTGAAAGCGTCGGTCGTAGTTTCGAGGCGCGTAGGGACCGGCGCCGGTCTGATAGACGGTCGCGACATCGGGGAGAACGCTCGCGGGAGTGTACCCGCGATCGAAGGCGAGTCCATACAGAAACGGCTTGAGCGCGGAGCCGGGCTGGCGTGGTGAAATCACCATGTCGACCTGGCCATTGCCCGCCGCGAAAAAATCGGGGGACCCGACCCACGCCAGAATGCCGCCGGAGGCGTTATCCAGCACGACGACCGCGGCGTGCCGGACGCCCGACGTGCGCATCGTCTCCACGGTGTGGCGCACATCACCCTCGAGGGCTTCCTGGAGCGGGAGATCGATCGGCGTGCGCAGGCGTCCCGTGGGGCTCCGGCCGCCCCTGGCAAGCCGGCCGAGGAGTGCCGCGGTGAAGTGCGGTGCGCGGAAGGAGCGGCTCGCCGACGCGATGAGCGGTGGCTCGAGGGCGGCGTTTTCCGCCGCCCCGGACGTGAGCGAACCGGACTGCTGCATGCGCGCGAGCACTGTGCGCCGGCGCGCGATTGCCCGCCTGGCGCTCACCAGGGGATTGTCCCGGCTCGGCGCTCCTGCAATCGCGGCCAGCAGCGCCGCCTGACCGGTGCTCAGGTCTCGCGCGGAAGCCCCGAAATAGAGCGCGGAGGCCGCCTCGACGCCGATCGCGCCCTGACCGAGGGGCACCCGATTGAGGTACTGCTCGAGGATGACCTGCTTCGAGACGTGCGCGTCGAGCCTGAGCGCCCAGAGCCCCTGCGCCAGCTTCCCCGCACTCGAGCGTGGCAGGGGACGGAGGAGCCGGGCCAACTGCATGGGAATTGTCGAGGCCCCGGAGACGATTCTCCGCGCACGAATGTCGGCGATCAGCGCGCGGGCCAGCGCCCGCGGATCCACGCCCGGGTGCTCGTAGAAACGGCGATCCTCCGCCGCGACGAACGCCACCAGCACCTCGGGGTCGATGTCCTCGAGCGGGAGCCATTGCGAGAGCGACCCGTCCGGGGTCCGCGTGGTGCGCAGCGGCGCCCCGGAGCGATCCACCAGCTCCAGCGTAGGTCGCCGCGGGGGATCGAGCAGCCCCGCGGGCAGCGGCAGCATCACGAAGACCGCCGCGGCCCCGGTGACAGCCGCCAGGCCGAGGCCGAATCCGACCAGTACCCGGCGAAGACTCATGGAGCTCTGGCCTTCACGGTAAAGACTCCGCCGTCGCTCCGGCCGTAGACCGCGGGGTTGTACATCTCTTCAGCGTGCACCGGCGGCCGGACGAAGACACCCGGCGTCGTGGCCCGCGCGACATAGCTCGCCGTCCAGGCGCCCTTCCACAAAGCGCGCGCCGAGTAGACGACGCGGTCGTCGCGCAGCTCGCGGTGATCGAAGGGCGACCACCAGCCGCCGTCCCAGCTGCCGAATTCCCAGACCGGACTCAGCTCGTCCGCATCCTCACGACCCGACTCTTGATCCACCCGGCCTTCGCTCGTGTCGGCCGCGCCGGGACCCGGCAGTCCGCCGACGGTGCGGAGGCTCAGGTCCACCGCCTCGAGTCCGCCGGGGAGTCCGTCATCCACCACCACGAAGGCGCGGTCCTCAGGAACGGTGACCCGGATTCGCACCCGGACGAGCTCCCCTTCGGTGACTTCGATCACCGGCTTCCCCGTCTGGTAGTTCTCGTACCATCGTTCCACCACGATCCCGCGATAATCGGGGCGGGTGGGAACTTCCCGCGGGATCTGCGTTACCGTCAGCGCGTAATAGGCGGGAGCCAATGCTCCCGCCCGGTTGGCCAGCCGGAGCGTGAGCGTGCCGCTGTCGCCTCGCTGGGTCACCATGCCGGCAAGCGCCATGCTCGAATCGCGCGCCGTGAGCACCCGGCCTCCCCCGCGCACCTCGACCACCGGAGGACCGGCAGGCGGAAATCGCCGGAGCCAGGCATTCACCGCGCGCACCGCCGCGGCGTAGTCCTGGGTGTTCCACCACCACTGCTCCCGCTGGCGCACACGAGACACCACCGTCTCGAAGAGCGGCGCGACAAGCGCATGCCCGGGATCCACGGCGAGCGTCGCTTCGAGGAGGCGCGCCGCGGGACGGACCAGAGAGGGGAAGTAGAACCGGCTGATCAGCGAGTCGGGGACCGTCACGGTGCGGCCTTCGACGGTCACCGCGCGCCATGCCGGCTCGAGCAGCCGGCGCGCCGCGGCGAGATCGTTCCCGTGCGCCAGAAGGATCGAAAGCGTGAGCCGTGACTCCGGCGAGAGTAACGCGGCCTGCCGGGTGAGGTCGTTCTCCAGCGAGCGGTCGCGCTGTCCGGCCCGGCTCAGATACTCGGCCACGGCGAGACGCTCGGTGAGCCGGGCGCGTACTTCACTCTCTCCCACCGAGACAAAGACCGCGGCGACCTGGTTTCGCTTGAGCGATTCCCGCAGGAATTCCGCGATGCCCGCCGGCACCGGGTCCCGCACCGAGAATCCGAGCTCCTTCGCCTCGAGCAACACCGATCCCGCATGCGCGGTGAGCCAGGGGGAGGTCCAGTCGGTCGCGCTCCACATCCCGATACCGCCGTTGGGGCGCTGCCGCCGCACCAGAATCTCCACCGCGCTCGCGATATCCCGGCGAAGCACCGTGGTATCGCCCGCGTCCGCGCCGGCAAGCCGGCGCGCCCGGTAGAGCGCGAGCATCGGCGTCAGCGCGCTCGACACCTGCTCCGAGCAGTAATAGGGATATACGCGATAGTACGACGCGTACGACTTGAGCAGCGCCACCGGCGACGAGCCGATGCTCAGCGTGAGCCGGCTTCGGGTGAGGTCGAGGCCGGAGGGAAGGATGAACACCGCCGTGGTGGTGTCGCGCAGCACACCGGAAATGACCGCGGCGGCGGCACGGCTGGGGGGACGAATCGGGATCCTGACTTGCACCGCGTCGCTGTCGCTGGCGCCCCCCACGTCAAACCGGAACGTGGCCGAGTCGCCCGGGAGCGCGGTGAATCCGAAGCGGGTTTCCCTGCCCCGGCCCGCCTCGAGGGTCACGGTGCGAAGCGCCTGGCCCCCGATGCGTGCGCCGTCGGCCCGCGCGGCGACCCGCACAGTCGGCGTCCCGCCCAGCCGGTGATTCACGACGACGCCGGCCTCGAAGCGATCGCCCGGACGGACGAAACGGGGGAGCGCGGCGCGCGCGAGTAGGGGCCGTGTCACGAGCAGGGGCGACTGCCCGTTGCCGTACCGGTCGCCCGCCGTCACCGCCACCGCCATCACCCGGAACGTGGTGAGATTGTCGGGCAGTGTGACGGTCGCGGTGCCGTGGCCGGTGGAATCGGTCAGCACCGACCCCAGGAAGAACGCGGTGGTGCGGAACCGGGAGCGCAGCACCTCGGCGGCGCCCGCACCGCCCCCGCCGCCCGGATTGCGACCCTTGTCTCCCGCCGGAACTTGCGGGGCCACGGCCACCAGGTTGCTGCCGAGCCGCATGCCGAGACCGCGAGACCGGTATATCAAATCGAGCGGATCCGGCGTCTTGTAGCCGGTCAGGGAGAGCACGCCCTCGTCCACCGCCCAGAGGGTCACCTCGCTGCGAACACCGGTCCCCTCCTGCCGCTTCACCTCGAGGGCAAGGCGGGCGCGCTGGGCCGGACGATACTCCGCCTGATCGGCGCGCACGGTTACCGCGAGCCGCTTGCGCTCCGGCGTGACCCGCACCGCCGCGTACCCCACCCGGATGGTGGGCCGGCCCGGATCGTCGAGAGGACCCGGGGCCGCGCTCCGGCCGCGGGCCACGACGATCGAGATGAATGCGTTGGGCGCCCACGCCTCGGTGATCGGGAACTTGAGCGTCGTCGCCCCGTCGAGAATCCGTACCCGCCGCTGCTCCAGCAACCCCTCGCGCTCCACCGTGATCCAGGCTTCGGCATTGGTAAAGGGCGAGGCGAAGAGCACCGTTGCGGTATCGCCGATTGAGTAGCGGGTCTTGTCGGGGATCACGTCCATTTTGAACTGCGACTCGTCGCTCCAGGGGATCCATCCCGCTCCCGTCGCCCAGCGGAAGAGGCTGGTCACGACGGAATGACCGAGCCGGTCGCGCGCGCGAAGCTCCACACTGTAATTCCCCGGCAGCGCGGGCGTCACGCCGCAGAGCGCGCCCGCCGCGGTCGTGGTGACGCGGCATCGTCCCACCGTGTCGCTCACCCATTCGCCCACCAGCTCCGACCAGCCGTCGTGCTCCCGCCGAACCTGGTGCCATTCCTTCCGGATCAGCACCCCGCTCACCGCGACCCCGTCGAGCCGGCGGCCATCGGGACGCGCCGCGATGACGCGAATCGCCTGCGGTTGCCCGGTCCGCCAGAAATACGCCGCCCCTTCAGGCTTGGCGCCAAGGTAGAACTCCGCCGGATGCACGATGGCGGCGGCGCCGGCATAGACGGTCTGACGATTGACATCGGTGACGACGGCGTCGAGCGTGGCCAGCGTGGCGCGGCCCTCGGCGACCACCTTGAGCGGCGTCCTGACCGTGAGCTGGCCGCCGGCGTCGAGCGTGTCCACATGGCTCTCGCTCACGCTGGTGCGGCTCTCGCCTTCGTACTCCTCCCACCAGAAGCCTTGCGCGCCGACGAAGAAACCCTCCGCATTCGGGATCTCGCTTTCCCATGGAGAGAGCGCCGATTGCCGGAGTGTCCAGGTGACCCGGGCGCGGCCCATCGGCGCGCCGAAGAGGTAGCGCGCGCCGATGTGCGCGACCATCGTGTCGCCGTCGAAGCGCGCGCCGGTATCGGCGGTCACGTCCACCAGGAACTCGGGCGGCCGGTACTCGGCGACCCGGTAGCCGGCCCGCGCGATCTCCTGCCATTGCCCCTGCCGCTTGAGGCTCACGCCGACCTGGTAGTACCCGAGCGGCGCGCCGGCGGGGAGCCGCACCGCCTGCTGCAGGGTGCCGAACGCCGATGGCGCCAGGGTCCGTTCCCGCAGCACGCCGTCGTCGCGGTCCTTGAAAACGATCTTCACCGAATCGGTTCTCGCCGGAATCCTGAGGGCGCCAAGCAGACCGGTGCGGACGATCGCCTTCGCGAAGACCGAGTCGCCGGGACGGTAGATGCCGCGCTCGGTAAAGACCGCGGCCGCCACGGGCAGACGGTCGTCGCCCCAGGCCGACGAGACGTTGAACCGCCAGGGCGACAGATCGGGATCGTACTGGTTGATCCCCACCAGGGCGCGGTCGGTCCCCAGGCGCACGTCCACATAACCGTCGAAGTTCCGCGTCTCCCAGTCGATCGCTCCGTTCGCCCTCGTGGGGAGTGGTGGACGCTTGAGGCCCCGGAAGCGGGCAATGCCGAGAGAGTCGGTGACCGCGCGGGCGAGCACTTTGCCGAAGGCGTCGCGCAGCAGCACTGCCGCGCCGCGCCGAGCTTTTCCGTCGCTCGCTCCCGTCACCCACACCACCCCTTCCTCCACCCCGACGCGCGCGTGGACCCCGAGGTCGGTGACCTGCACCAGCGCAATCGGTTGATTCGGCTCGAGCTGCTCGCGCTCACCCGGCGCGTCGGGTCGGCGGAGCTTCGGGCTTGTGGCGCGCACCAGGAAGAGTGTTGATGTGCCGGGCCGGGTCGCATCGGGCACGGCGAGCTCCAGACCATAGAGGCTCACCCGGTCGCGGGGCGCGCCGAGCGCAATCTTCCTCCGCACGGCGCGGCCGGCGAGGGTGCTCCATTCGTCGCCCCAGGCATACCAGCTCCTGCTCAGGAACCTTCCTTCGAGGCTGTCGGGCACCGCGATCGTGAGCACCTCGAGCGTGTCCACGTTGACATAGGTGATGCCGAGGGTTCGCCGCCCCAGTCGCTCGACCATCGTGCGGCCCTGGACGTACGACACGCTCGGCCGGAACCCGGTAGTGCCGAACGCCTTGACCGGATAACCGGTGATGCGCTGTCCAAAGACGTCGGTGAGGCTCGAATCGAGCGTCACCAGATACCCGGTCCTTGGCCTGAGGGTGGCGTTCACCACCCAGCGATCGCTCACCTCGGCGGTGTCGGCGATCGAGAATTCCACCTTCGGCAGGACGGCGATCCGGCGCAGGAGATCGGCGCCTTTGACCGGCGTCGAGAAGGTGAGCGCGAACGGTCCGGTCGGGCAGAATTCTCCCGGGCGGCAGGAGGCATCGACCAGCTTGAAGTCCCCGTAGGTCTCGATGCTCCACCGGGAAAGCTCACCGGGCTGATCACGGTCGATGAAGGCGGGCGACACCATCGCGCCGGTGCAGCCGTGCGGGAGCGGGCGCTCGGGGGCAAGCACGACCACGCGGCGGAGCCGATCCAGCGACCGGTCGCGCTCCCAGCCACCTGCTTCCTTGAATTGCCACGGCGCATCGTCCGGTACCGGAAGCTGCGGACCCGGCCGGAGCGCGATCACTCCCGGCACCGCGCACGCACGATTCATCTCGAGGTAAACCATACGGGCCAGCAGCGTGGAATCGGCCTCGGTGCTGAGCACCAGCCGGAATCGTGTGCCGGGCTCGAGGAAACGCGCGCTCTGATCCGGGCCCACCGGGAGACCGGAGAGCACCCGCGGCCCACGCACCCGGAACGTGAACTGGTATGACTCCGCCAGACTGCTGCCGTCCATCGCCTGAAAGGCGGTGGTTACCGTGACCCGCACCGGAAGAGAAGGGGGCAGCGGCACGGCGGGACGGAACCTGACTGTTACCGGATCACGCCAGTCGAACGTTCCAGGAAGTACCGGGTCGATGACCAGGACAGTCCTGGGATCGACCGACCGATCGAGGGATCCGGCGACCGGTCGGTCGAAGGTGACTGTGACAATCGTGGCCGGATCCGCGTCACCTGTAGGAGCAACACGGATCACTTTGAGGGGCATGGGCGGGCCGACCGCAACTGCGGCGGCGAAAACCAGGAGTGCGAGGCGGGGAGTTATCATGACCACTTTCGGTGACGTAAACCCTTGCGTTTCAACGATTTTCGTGCTTTATTGAGCTTCCCGGAGACCGAGAATAATCCAATCCGCCAGGCTTTTGGGGAAGCGGCGGATTTGCTGTCAACGTACCGTAAGGAGCGGAGTGTATGAAACGAAATCTGGTAATGACCTCGCTGTTCGCCTTGTCGCTGGCGGCACCGGCCGTGGCCCAGAACAAGGGCACGGTCGAAATCGGTGGATTCGTCAAGTTTACCGATTACGACAATAGTTTTGGGACGGCGGAAAGGAACAGGAATAGTTGGGGCGGCGGGGCGCGGCTCGGATATTTCCTCGGCTCCAAGTGGGCCCTGGAGCTCGACGGGTCTGCCAACGCCACCGACGTCATCCAGTTCTTCAATGGCTTCGGGAGCACGGCGCTCACCTACTATCCGTTCCACCTCCGACTCCTCTTCAACCAGCGGCTTGGGAGCAACAGCCCGTTCACCTGGATTCTTGGCGCCGGTCCGGGCTACAACCGGTATGGTAAGTCGGTGGCCGGAGAGCCGGGCTTCAAAGGAGACGACTGGGGCGTCGGCGCCCTCACCGGCTTCCGGGCCATGCTGACCAACTGGCTCGCGTTCCGGCTCGATGGGACTCTCGACTACATCCCGTCGCCCAACAACGGGAGCGACGAGATCGTGACCCAGTTTGCCGGCATCACCGCTGCCGAGCCGGCCAGCAAGAACGTGAACCTGGGTGCCCAGGCGGGCCTCTCGCTCATGCTCGGCATGTGCAAGCGGGACCGCGACGGCACCACGATCACGCCGACCACCGCCACCGTCACGACTGGAGGTACGGTCAGCTTCTCGGGGACCGCGACCAACTGCGGCAAGGCCGATGAAGTGGTGTATACGGTGAGCGGACCCGGCTCGATCGACCAGACCGGGCGCTTCACCGCTACGACGGCGGGCAACGCCACGGTGACCGCGTGCGGCCGGAAGAACAAGCTCTGCTCGACCGCGAGCGTCACGATCAATGCGCCGGTGCCCCCACCTCCGCCGCGCACGCTCACGCGCTGCGAGATCACGCCGGCGACGTCACAGCCGCGAATCGACCAGCCGGTTTCCTACACGGTCACGCTGTACTACAGCGACGGCACCAGCCAGCCGATGTCGGGTGCCACCTTCGTAGCGGCGGGCGGCAGCGTCAGCGGCAATTCAATCAGTTGGAGCACGCCCGGCAGCAAGACCATCACCGTGAACTGCGGCGACGGCGTGACCGGGACCGCAACGGCCGACGTGCAGCAGTTCAGGATCACGGTACGGGACTCGGCGTTCTTCGAGTTCGACAAGACGGTTATTTACCGGCAGGATGACCAGCAGCAACTGAACGAGATCGCGAAGGTGCTCATCGCGAATCCCGAGATCCGCCTGCTGATCGACGGCCACGCCGATGCCGACGGCACCGTACGGTACAATGAGCGGCTTGGCATGAACCGCGCCACCTCGCTCAAGAATTACCTGGCGAGGCAGGGCGTTCCGGTGGATCGGATGACCATCATCCTGCGCACGTTTGGCGAGTGCGTGCCGGTCGAGCCGAACGCCACGGACGAGGGCCGTGCGATGAACCGGCGGGCCGAGCTTCGCGAATTCGGTAACGAGACACCCGGCCCGGGCAACGCATCCTGCGCCGAAGCTGGACGGGAGAGAAACCCGTAACATGAGGGAGTAGCAAAGCGCGAAGTGCGAGGAGGGGGGCCCACAGCGGGCTCCCCTTTTCGTTTTCCCTTCTTGTTGTCCCGCTTCGCTATTCGCGCTTCGCTCGTTAAGGCTCCGGCCCGACGTCGGAGCGCCACCGAATGAGCATGACCCCACCGATGATGATCGCGGCCGCGACGAGCGTGCGCGGCGTCACCGATTCCCCGAGCAGCGCCCAGCCCAAGGCCACCGCGACGAGCGGATTGACATAGGCCGACGTAGCAACCTTGGAGGGGGTCGTCACCCGCAACAGGTAGGTAAAGGCGCTGAACCCGATGATGCTGCCGAACACGATCAGATAGAGCCAGGCCAGCATCGCGTTCGGCGTGAGCATCTCCGGCGAGACCCGCGAACCTTCGCCCAGCAGCATCCCCGCGACGGTCAGCAGCGCCCCGCCGGCCAGCATCTTCATGCCGGTGGAGAGCACCGGCGACGAGTGCAGCGGAACGGCATGGGAGAGGACGGAGCCGCCTGCCCAGGCGAGCGCGGCAAGGGTGATAGCTGCGGCGCCGGCAAGATCGACGTGGTCCCCGCCGATGATCTCACCCGGCGCCACGAGGAGCGCCACACCGGCGAGGCCCGCGACGATTCCCACCATCGCCCGGAGCGGCGGGCGGCGCCAGCGGTGGTGGCCGCTCTCGAAGATGGCGGTGAACAGCGGCGAAGTGGCCGCGAGCAGCGCGGTCAGCCCGGAAGGGATCCGCGTCTCGGCCCAGGAGACCCCGCCGTTGCCGACCAGGAAAAACAGCCCGCCGAGCAGGAAGGCCGGCATCCAGAGTCGGGGGGCGGGAGACTCGACGCCTCGCCACCGCGCCCAGCCGTAGAGCAATGCGCCCGCGACGAGGAATCGGCTTCCCGCAGCGAGAAATGGAGGGAGCGCCCCCACCACCACGCGGATCGCCAGGTAGGTGGAGCCCCAGACGACGTAGATCGCGGCGAACGCCCAGAAGACGGCCGCCCGCCGCGGAAGGGGCCGGGCGGTCACGCCTCCAGGTACTCTTCGCGGTACATCCGGATCAGCTCGAAGAAGTAGGAGAGCGCAAGCGGTCCGATGAGGAGTCCGATCAGCCCGAAGTAGCTTACGCCGAGCACCGCTCCGACCAGCGTGATCATCGGATGGACCTCGGAGTACCGCTTGAACACGTACGGGCGGATGACATTTTCGACGTTGGCCACGACCACGACGCCCAGGATAGCCAGGCCGATGGCTCTGCCGGCATGGCCGTTCAGCACAAGAGAGATCGCGGCGGGAACCCAGATCAGTCCGGCGCCAACCAGCGGCAGGATCCCGAACACCATGGTGACCACGCCCCAGAAGACCGGATCATTGAGGCCGGTGACCCAGAAGCCGGTCCCCACGATGGTGCCTTGCACCAGGGCGATCAGTCCGGTGCCCACCACGGTCGCGTAGGTGAGCGAGATGAACCGCTGCTTGAGGATATCGACATTGGCCCGGGAGAACGGGATATAGGGCTCGACCGCGCGCCAGACGGCATTGGGATGGAGCAGCAGATAGTAGAGTCCAAAAAACGTGAAGAGCAGGTTGAGGGTGAACCGCGTCGCGGTGCCGATGAAGCCGAGCGCGCTCCCGCCCAGGAAAGTGATGAGCTCTTTCCCGATCGAAGCGATCTGCGGCCCCACCTCGAACTGCCCCACCCGGAGGGTGGAGATCCGCGCGAGCAGGGGGCTGTCCACCAGGCTCGCGGCCACGCTCTGCGCCTGGCCGACCAGCATCCCGATGAGCCAGATCCCCGGGAGCACGATGATGAGGAAGGCCGTCAGGATGACAAAAGCCGCCGCCAGCGTTCGCGGCATGCTCCTGGAGAGCGCGCGATGGAACGGCGCGAAGAGAACGTAGAGGACCGGCGCGCCCAGCAGGCCGCTGATGTAGGGAGCCAGCGCGATGGCGAGCCCGACCGCGAGCAGCGCCAGGACCAGGGCGGCGCGTTCTTTCTTGGTGTCGAAGAGGGCCATGGGGGGGAAGCATACGACGGAAAGACGCAAAGACGCAAAGACGCAACGGCGCCGCTACTCGTGCCGTATCGCGTCGATCGGCGAGAGCCTCGCCGCCCGGAGCGCCGGATAGCAACCGAACACCAATCCGACGGTGAGCGCCGAGAGCGCCGACACCGCGGCACTCGACCAAGCGAACCAGGCGTAGACCTGCGCCTCCGACTGTGCCCGGATGATGGCAGTGACGCCGAACGCCCCACTGAGCCCGAGGATCAGCCCGAACAGGCTCCCCGCCCCGGCGATCGCCACCGATTCCGACAGGAACTGGGTCAGAATGTCGCGCCGTCTGGCTCCCACGGCTTTCCGGATGCCGATTTCGCGAGTGCGCTCCACCACGGCGGCAAGCAGCACATTCATGATCCCGACGCCGCCGACCAGAAGCGAAATCCCGGTGATCGCCCCCATGACCAGCTTGAACACCAGCATGCCCTGGCGGATCTGGGCAAGCCGGGAAGCGTTGAGGCTCACATCCATCCGGTCCTGCCTCGGCCCGTAGCGAGCCTCGAGGCGCTGGTCCACCGCCTGTTTGAGCGCGTGGGTCCCCTCCACCGCCGCCGAGGTCACCACCAGGGTCGGAGTCCGCGCTCCGGGACCCGGAGGGATGGCGGTCGCCGCCGCGCCGAAGGGCACCACGACCGCCGGGCGCTCGCCCAGGGGGCGACGCGGAAGCACGCCGACAACCACGAAGGCGAGGCCATTGACCGTGAGGGTATCGCTCAGGGCACCGGGAGCGGTGCCGTCGTCCGAAAGGCTCCGCCCGAGCGTGTCGGTGACGAGTGCCACCGGCTCGGCGCCCTCGAGCTCGGTGGCGGAAAAGCCCCGGCCCGCCGCGATCGAGTCGGGACCTCCCGTGCCCCGATACCATATGGCCGACACCACCGCCGCGCGCGGTACGCCGGGCCGTGCACTGGCGAGCTCGGCGCCGCCCATGTAGGTCAGTGTCGCCCCGGCCACGCCAGGAATGCCCTCGATGATGGCGCGCGCCTCCCGAATATCGAGGTGGATGGTATCGGCGCGGGAAAACCGCTGGCCCTCGACACGCCGGGTGACCTCGGGGGTGAGAGTTATCGCCTGCAGGTCCGTGGTGCGCTCAATCTCCTTCCGGACGTAGTGATCGAGCCCGTCGCCCAAGGCAAGTACCGCCACGAGCGACGCCGACCCCATCACGATGCCGAGTGTGGAGAGCGTGGTCCGCAGCGGGTTGGCGGCGAGAGTGGCAAGCGCCTCGCGCATGTTGTTCATTCGCGCGGCCGCGCCGTCGCGTCTTCGCGTCCTTCCCGCGTCACGCGCTCCAGCACCCCCCACACCGTTTCCGCGATGATCCGCTGCCCCCGCGCGGTCGGATGAATCCCATCGTCCTGATTCAGGGAGTCGACCCCCGCCACCCCTTCCAGCAGGAACGGAATCAGCGCCGCATTGTTCGCCCTGGCCAGCGCGGGGTAGATGCCGCGAAACCTCCGCACGTACTCGGGACCGAGATTGGGTATCGCCTCCATCCCTGCGATGACGAGCCGGGGGGGTGGATCGGCGCGGCGGGCTCGGTCGAGAATCGACTGAATGCGCGCGCGGACCGAATCGGGATCCTGTCCCCGCAGTCCGTCATTTGCGCCGGTCTCCACCACCAGCACCGCCACACGGTCGCGTGAGAGGAGCCATTCGATCCGGTCCAGGGCACCCGCCGAACTCTCGCCGCTCAGACCCGCGTTCACCACGCGGAATGCTCGCCCGGCGGAGTCGAGCTTGGCCTGGATCAGCGCGGGGTAGGCGAGACTCGGATCGCCGAGTCCATACCCGGCGGTGAGGCTGGTCCCGAGGAAGACGATGGCCGGACGACTGTCTGGGAGGTTGCTGGATGCCGGTTGCTGGATGCTGGAGTCCCCCCGCTTCGCGCTTCGCTCTTCGCTCCTCCCCCGGCACGCAATGGCCACCACGAGTGCAATGAGGGTCGCCGATCTAAGTATCATTCACCCCTCGTTGATATCTCTTCGGAGTTTCCCGCATGCTGCGCTCAGAATCGCTCACTCAGACCTATCTCTCCGGGGGCCGCCCGCTCACCGTGCTGAACGATATCACCTTCAGTCTCGAACGTGGCGGATTCCTCGCGATCGTCGGTCCGAGCGGCAGCGGCAAGACCACGTTGCTCGGCCTGCTCGCGGGGCTCGACCGTCCCGCGAAGGGACGGGTGGAGCTCGACGGCCACGATCTGGGCCGGATGACCGAGGATCAGCGCGCCCGGCTTCGGGCCGAAAAAGTGGGCTTCGTGTTTCAGTCGTTTCAGCTCATTCCAACCCTCACCGCCCGCGAAAACGTCCAGGTGCCCCTCGAGCTTCGCGGAGAGCCCGCGGAGACGCGGGCGCAGGAGCTGCTCGACCGGGTGGGCCTGGGCGACCGCGCCGATCACTATCCCGCTCAGCTGTCGGGAGGAGAGCAACAGCGGGTGGCGCTCGCGCGCGCGTTCAGCATTCGACCGCAGATCCTTTTTGCCGATGAGCCCACCGGAAATCTCGATGCCCGGACCGGCGCCACCATCATCACCCTGATGGAGGAGCTCAACCGCGAGCTGTCGACCACGCTGGTGCTGGTCACCCACGATCACGACCTCGCCGCCCGGGCGCGCCGCACCATCCACCTCTCCGACGGCCGAATCGTCGAGGATACCGGCGCGTGATCGGTCCCCGCTTCGTCGTGCGGATGGCGTGGCGCGAAGCGCGCGCCGCCCGCAAACGGCTCTGGCTCCTCACCGGGGCGGTCACCGCCGGTGTGGCGGCGCTCGTGGCGATCAATTCCTTCACCCAGAATCTGCGCACCTCCGTTGCGGAGCAGGCAAAGGCGCTGCTCGGCGCGGATCTCAGCATCACCGGGCGGACGGCCTTCTCCCCCCGCGTGGACGCGCTCCTCGACAGCCTGATCGCCCCCGATTCCGCCGGGCAGCGCGCGCCGGGCCGACGGGCGCTCCAGGTGAGCTTTGCGGCGATGGCCTACGTACCACGAACCGCGGGAGTGCGCCTGGTGCAGGTCCGCGCCATCGAGGGGGAATATCCCTTCTATGGAGCGATCACCACGGATCCTGCGGGACGCTGGGCGGAGCTGCTCCGCACCGACGGCGCGCTGGTGGATCCCGCGCTTCTCGCGGCGCTCGGAGCGGAGGTCGGAGACACCCTCGCCCTGGGCAACGCGCGGTTTCCGATTCTCGGTACCGTGCTGAACGTGCCCGGGGACGTCGGCGTGATGTCGGCGTTCGGACCTCGCGTCTTCATCCCGGCGCGGACCCTCGAGCGCACGGGTTTGCTGCGCTTCGGATCGCGCGCCGAGTACGCGGCGTTCCTCCAGCTCCCCCCCGGCGTCGTGGCGCAACCGATTCGCGAGAAATACCGCGCGCCGCTCCGCGCGGACCGGGTCAGCATTCGCACCGTGGAGGATGACCGGGAAGACCTCTCCAACGCGCTTTCCCGGCTGGGCAACTATCTCGGCCTCGTGGCGCTGGTCGCCCTGCTCCTCGGGGGTCTCGGCGTCGGCAGCGCGGTCCATGTCTTCATCAAGCGGAAGCTCGATACGATCGCGGTGCTTCGCTGCCTGGGCGCCACATCCCTCGAGGTCTTCGCGGTGTACCTGCTGCAGGCGCTCGCGATGGGCGCGATCGGGAGCGCGATTGGCGCGGTGCTCGGCATCGGGCTGCAGCAGGTCCTGCCGATGCTGTTCGAGGGGCTTCTCCCCATCGACGTCCGGGTGGCGCCGTCGCCCCGCGCCATCGCGCTCGGTCTCGGCCTCGGGCTCTGGGTCTCGGGGATGTTTGCGGCGCTGCCGTTGCTGGCGGTGCGCCGGGTGTCGCCGCTCATGACGCTGCGCCGGGATTACGAGCCGGCCCGCAGCGGCCGGGACTGGCTGAGCAGGATGGTTGGAATTCTTCTCGCGGTGAGCGTCGTCCTCCTCGCCGCGATCCAGGTGGGAGACCTGCGGGACGGAGCGGTATTCGCGATCGGAATCGGCACAGCACTCCTCCTGCTCTGGCTCGCGGCCAAGGCGCTCATCGGCGGGGTGCGCCGATGGTTCCCCTCCCGGCTCCCTTACCTCTGGCGCCAGGGACTCGCCAACCTCTACCGGCCCGCGAACCAGACGGTCACCGTCGTCCTCGCGCTCGGCTTCGGCGCCTTTCTGCTGGCGACGCTCTACCTGGTGCAGGACAACCTGCTTCGCGAATTCCGCCCCGGCGGGTCCAGCCAGCGCCCGAACATCATGTTCTTCGATATCCAGTCCTCGCAGCGCGATGGCGTCGCGCAGGTGCTCCGCGAGGGTGGTTTCTCCGGATCACCGCTGGTGCCCATCGTCACCATGCGGATCAAGTCGGTGAAAGGCGTTCCGGTGCGGCCGGAAGTCCCCCCACCGGACACGGCCGCGAGAAATGACGCGGGCCGTTCCGGCAACCGAAGCCCCAATCAGGGCCCGCCGGGAGGATGGGCGGCGCGCCGCGAGTATCGCTCGAGCTATCGCGACACGCTGACCCGGACGGAAAAGGTCGTGGATGGAACGTGGTGGGACCCCGGCGTCCGGCCTCCCGCCGCGGGAGCGCCTGCGCTCCTCTCGCTCGAGACGGACATCGCGCGCGAGCTCGGCGTCAGACTGGGCGATGAAATCGTCTGGGATGTGCAGGGCGCCGAGGTGCCCACGAAGCTGGCCAATGTGCGCGAAGTGGATTGGGGCCGCTTCGAGACCAATTTCTTTGCCGTGTTCCAACCCGGAGTGCTGGAGACCGCGCCGCAAATGTTCGTCACGCTGGTCCGGGTCGACAGCGCACCGGCGCGGGGGCGCCTCCAGCGGAACATGGCGGAGCGATACCCCAATGTCACCGCGATCGATCTATCGCAGATTCAGCAGGCGCTCGACGGCATTCTCGACCGCGGCGCCGTCATCGTGCGTTTCCTCGCGGGATTCAGCCTGGTCACCGGCGCCATCGTGCTCATCGGCGCGGTTTCGGCGTCCAGGATGCAGCGGATGCGGGAAGCCGTCCTGCTCAAGACGCTCGGTGCAACGCGCGCCCAGGTGCTCAGAATTCTGATTTCGGAGTACACGGCCCTGGGTGTGCTCGCCTCCTTCGCGTCGGTGGTGCTCGCCACCATCGCGGGGTGGGCACTGGCCCGCTGGGTCTTCGAGTCGCCCTTCCACCTCCCGGCTCCGGCCCTCGCCGGGCTTACGCTGCTCCTCGTCGCCCTGACATTGATCGTGGGTCTCTGGAACAGCGCCGAAGTGCTGAAACGCGCCCCGCTGGCCGTCCTCCGCGAAGAGTGACGCCGCGCGCGGGAGCGCGATCCTCGCTCAGCGCCGCGCGTCGCAGCTTGCGACGATTGCGAGGGCGTTGCCGACCGGACGCTCTCCCGCGGGGTCGGAGGGTCGGTTGGCGATGCGAAGCGAGTCTGACCCCACCGCGCCCGCAATGACGAAGGTCGACGAACCCCCACCGTCCAGGTTGATCGCGTCACGGGCCCCCAGGGCGAGCATGAGATTCGCCAGCTCCCGCAACGACATGCCGTCGCTGTAGGGCTTCTGCCGGCCGTCGACCACGACGAGGACCAAGCGCTTCCCCCCGCGCGCAATACCGGCCGCGGTTCGCGGATGCCGTGCCGTGGCGAACCCCGGCTGCCCTTCGGTGTCGACCGCGCCGGTTACGACGCTATCGCGCACCAGCACCGGTCGTCCCCCGACCGCTTCCGATGGATGAAGCGGCGCGAGCGACATCTGGATTCCCACCGTGTCGCCCGGGCGGAGCGCGAGCAACGCCGCGCGGAGATCAGCGGGCGCGTCCCGCCGGGCCGTGAGCGCGCTGCCCTCGCGCGGCAACGACGCCCCCGCCACCACCGTATCGACTCGCACCACCGTCCGGAGAGCATCGCCGCGCAGGACCACCTCGATGGCGGAGGTGGCGGTGTCGAGGGTGGCCGCCCAGCCTCCATCGAAGAGCGCGAGACCATTCGGCACCGCGCGATTCCATCCGGCGATTTCGAAGCGGCGGCGGGCGAGCGAGGCCGATCCACGGCTATACAGCGTGAGAATGCGCGGCATGCCCCCCGAGTCGAAGGACAAGACCGGCTGTGCGGAAGGACCCGTGATGACCCGTCCGCCCGAAATCATCGCCCCGGCGGGCACGCCGGGCGGCGCGAAGAGAAAGAAGTCGGCATTGACGCCACCGATCACCACTCCGGTGCTCCCCAGTCGTGACAGCAGCGTCGACGTCTTCTCCCGGCCGATGGCGCCCACTGCTCCCTTGACGGCAAGCGCGCGATGGCACCGGTCGAGGTCGACCTCGAGGACATGGATGGCCCAGGGCCCGGCGGAGGAGTGGATATACCGGTGGATCGCGCCGCGACGGAGTACCTCGGTGGAACTGGTGTCGGCGGGAAACGGGAGCACGGGGGGCGCTGCCACGGAGCCGCTCCTCCCGCTGCAGCCGGTAAAGGCGAGCGCCACCAGGAGACCGCGACAGCAGGACGCGAGAGACGGCATCAGTGAATTGTACTCCCGGGGCGATCCGGACAAAACGCGTCCGGCTGGCGGTACTCGCCGAAAAGTGATTTCTTTCAGTATTCGGATTCGACCACTTCAAAAGGATGCAATGATGCCTCACCGTCTCGCCCCCCGGGCGGGCTTTCTGGCCCTGCTCGCGATTGCCGGCTGTGCCACGAGAGCCGCGGGACCCAGGACCACCCAGCCGGCGCCCACCGGCGGCGCGTCCCCCGCCGCTCCGGGAACCACCACGCCGGCGTCGCCCGCCCAGGTCCCGACGGGCACGCCGCCCGCAGGCGGGCCTGCCGGGGCGGCCGTCGCCCCGCGCCCCTACCGCCAGGTCATCACCGATCGAGCCAAGTCGGATTCCGGCCTCTTCACGGTGCACCAGGTCGGCGATCGGTGGTACTACGAAATTCCGGTCCGGATGTACGACAAGGAGATGCTCCTCGTCACCCGGACCTCCAAGGTCAACCTCCCGAACACCTTCGGCGGCGAGGAAGAGAACGAGGGGGTGGTGCGCTGGCAGCGGCAGGGTGATCGCATTCTGCTCCGCTACGTCGCGTACAACAATGTGGCCGCCGACTCGCTTCCGATCGCGATGGCGGTCAAGATCTCGAACTTCGAGCCGGTGCTGCAGTCCTTTCCCATCGCGGCGTTCAAGCCGGATTCGGGCGCGGTCGTGATCGACATTACGCCCATGCTCACCACCGATGTCCCGGTGCTCGGCCTCGCGCAGCAGCGCCGGACGCAGTTCCAGGTGCGGACGCTCGACACGCCCCGCTCGTACATCGTGGGCATCAACAGCTACCCGACCAACATCGAAGCGCGACACGTCCTGACCTACAGCGCGGGCCAGGCGCCCACGAATTCGGAGACCGGTACCATTTCCGTCGAAATGAACCAGTCGATGGTCCTCCTCCCCGAGCGGCCGATGATGCCGCGCCTCATGGACAACCGGGTCGGCTACTTCGGGGTCCAGCAGACCGACTACGGCCTTCCGGTGCAGCGCTCCGAAGTCCGCAGATTCATTTCACGCTGGCGGCTCGAACCCAAGGATCCCGCCGCCTTCGCGCGGGGCGAGCTGGTCGACCCGGTCAAGCCGATCGTCTATTACATCGATCCCGCGACCCCCGTGCAATGGCGGAGCTGCCTCAAGGACGGAGTCAACGACTGGCAGAAGGCCTTCGAGGCAGCGGGATTCAGGAATGCCATTTTCGGCCGCGACGCGCCGACCCGGGAGCAGGACCCCGAGTTTTCCCTGGACGACGCCCGGTATTCCGTCATCCGCTATTTCGCATCGCCGATCCAGAACGCGTACGGTCCTCACGTGTCCGATCCGCGCTCGGGCGAGATCCTCGAGAGCCACATCGGCTGGTACCACAACGTGATGAGCCTGCTCAGGAACTGGCATCTGGTGCAGACCGCCGCGATCAACCCGGGGGCGCAGAAGACCAAGTTCGATAACGCACTGATGTGCCAGCTCATCCGCTTCGTCTCCTCGCACGAAGTCGGACACACGCTGGGGCTGCCTCACAACATGAAGGCGTCGAGCTCGTACCCGGTGGACTCGCTCCGCTCGGCGAGCTTTACCCGCCGGATGAACACGGCGCCCTCGATCATGGATTACGCCCGGTTCAACTACGTCGCGCAGCCGGGCGACACCGGCGTCGCGCTCATGCCGGGCATCGGGATCTATGACATGTACTCGATCCGCTGGGGGTACCGCCCGATTCCGGGAGTGAACAGCCCGGACGCGGAAAAATCGACGCTCGACCGGTGGATCCGGGAACACGACAACGATCCGCTCTACCGGTTCGGCGACCCCAGCCAGGTCGACCCCGCTTCGCAGACGGAAGATCTGGGCAACGACGGCGTCAAGGCGAGCAACTACGGGATGGCGAACCTGAAGCGCATCATGCCCCAGTTGCGGACCTGGACCGCGGCGCCGGGCGAGAGCTACGACCAGCTCCGCGAACTCTACGACCAGGTGATCGGGCAATGGGCCCGCTACACCGGGCACGTCACCACGATCGTGGGCGGCGTCGGAGAGTGGCGCAAGGCGTCCGACCAGACCGGCGCGGTCTACGAAATCATCCCCGAGACGAGGCAGCAGGCGGCCGTCGGCTGGCTGGCCCAGAATGTCTTCACGACGCCCGCCTGGATCATCGACCAGGAAATCCTCTCCCGGCTGGAGAACAACGGCATCGTCGAGCGGGTCCGGGCGCGGCAGGTGGCAACGCTCAACAACCTGTTCGACTTCCAGCGAATGGGGCGGCTGATCGAGCAGGAAGCCAAGCTCGGCGCCCAGGCGTACACCCTGAGCGAGATGTTCCGGGACACCCGACGCGCGGTGTGGGGCGACCTCACCGGGGGACCGGCGCCGGACACCTATAAGCGGAATCTTCAGCGAGGATATATCGACCGGATGCAGTTCCTGATGACGCAGGAGCCGCCGGCGCCGCCGGCCGGGATCCCGGCGCAGTTCCTGGCCCTGTTTCCCAGAATGAATGTGAGTCAGTCGGATATTCGTGCGCTGGCGCGAGCCGAACTGGAAGCGCTGGAGCGGGAAACGAATGCCGCCGCCGCGCGGACTTCGAATCCGCTCATTCGCGCGCACTATCGTGATGCGGCGATCCGGATCGGCAGGGTGCTCAACCCGAATCGGTAGGAGGAGGGAGTAGCGAGGTGCGAAGAGCGAAGGGGGAAGCGCCAACCCCGCTTCGCTCTTCGCGCTTCGCTACTCGCTGATGATATTCCGAATCGCGGTCATCGCGGCGTCGTGACGGGCCTTGAGCCGCCGCGACGACAGATCGAATTGAGGACTTTCCTTTTCCGCTTCCTGCTGCAGTGCGAGAAGGTGCTTCTGGTCGATGGGAGCGGGCGTGGGAACTGTGGCCGGCGCGACAACCAGCGAGAGCAGGTTCCGGATCCGCTCCCGGAGACGCTTCAGCCAGGTCGTCTGGTCGGCCCAGGTTCGAATTTGCGCCCGCGTGAGGGATCGTGGCGCCGGGATGGGAATCAGGCTGTCGAGCACCTTCAGGGCACGCAGCGCGGTCGGATTCCGCTCCGGCCGTTGTGCAGCCGGCTGCTGCACCGCCGTCCTGATGAGTGCCGGGATCTGCCAGGACAGGATGGCACATGCGACCATGGTGGTGATGCGAAACATGAAGACCTCCCGGAGCAAAGCCTGCCCGTCAATCTGTCGGGCCTGATAGGAGGACGCCATGGAAGTCGAGCATGACACAAAGGCGTCGCGATTCGTGGCCCGTCTGCCCGAGGGTATCGCAACGCTCCATTACAGCATGCGCGCACCCAGCCTCATGGACATTCAGAGTACCTTCGTCCCGGCGGCGGCCCGGGGCCGTGGGATCGGCAGTGCGCTGGTGAAACGCGCGCTCGTGCATGCCCACGCCGAGGGATACGGCGTCATCCCTACGTGCTGGTACGTGAAAACCTGGGTGGACGGACATCCCGAATTTGCGGAGCTGCTCCGGGACTAGGGGTTTACGTGAGTGGCGGCCGGATCTCGCCGGGCGGACCCTGGCGGCTTATACTCCGCTTCTCCATTCCCCTTTCCCCGGTTATCCGCCGATGCTTCCCATCGACCTGTCGGGCAAACGCGCCTTCATCGCGGGTGTCGCGGACGACGGCGGCTTCGGGTTCGCCATCGCCAAATCGCTCGCGGAAGCGGGCGCGAGCGTGGTCGTCGGCACCTGGCCTCCCGCCATGAACATCTTTCTCAATCTTCTCGAGCGCGGAAAGATGGCCGAGTCGATGCGCCTCTCCGATGGCAGCACCATGAGTTTCGAGAGGATTTATCCGCTCGACGCGGCGTTCGACGCGCTGGAGGACGCGCCCGAGGAGATCCGGGAGAGTAAGCGATACAAGGAACGGGGAGACTTCTCGATTCAGGGCGTGGCCGCACGATTTCGTGAGGACTTCGGCGACCGGCCGCTCGACATCGTGGTGCACAGCCTCGCGAACGGTCCCGAAGTCAAGAACGCCCTGCTCGACACCAGTCGGCGCGGCTACCTCGAAGCCGTCGGGACGAGCGCCTACAGCAACGTGGCGATCGTGCGGCATCTCGCCCCGCTCATGCGCCCCGGCGGCTCGTTTCTCTCGCTCACGTACATGGCGAGCGAGCGAGTCATCCCCGGGTACGGCGGCGGAATGTCGTCCGCCAAGGCCGCTCTCGAGTCGGATACGCGGACCCTCGCGTTCGAGGCCGGCCGCCGTTTCGGCGTGCGGGTCAATTCGATTTCGGCGGGACCGTACGCGTCACGCGCCGCGACCGCGATCGGCCTCATTCAAAGAATGATCGAGTACTCGAAGCGCAACTCGCCGGTCACGCGCGAGCTCGAAGCGGCCGACGTCGGCCATGCGGCGGCGTTCCTGTCGAGCCCGCTGGCGGCGGCGATCACGGGGAGCGTGGTGTACGTGGACAACGGATACCACGCGATGGGAATGGCCGTGGAGGGACCCGGCACCATCGGCGGAACCGACTGATGCCAGACGCAGAACGAACCCGGACCGGCGACGTGATGGTCGCCGCTGGCGCGGTGTCTGGTCTGTTGGCGGTGGCGGCCGGCGCATTCGGCGCCCATATGCTGGAAGCGCGGGGGACGGACCTCGCCCTCCGGACGTTCGAAACTGCGGCGCGGTATCAGATGTATCACGCACTCGCGCTCCTCTTTGCCGGCCGTTTCCTGATTCGACGCCCCTCGCGAGCGCTCCTGGCGTCCTGCTGGATGTTTCTGCTCGGGACTGTCCTCTTCTCGGGGAGCCTCTACGGGCTCGCGCTCTCCCGGGAGCGATGGCTGGGTGCCGTGACACCCGCGGGCGGCCTCCTCTTCCTCCTGGGCTGGCTTTGCCTCGGATTCGGCGCGCTCCGGGCGGCACCCGCCTCGGCAGCGGCCGAACGCCGCCGACTCTGAGGGCTGGGTCGAGATGATTTCGAGCGTTCCTCTCCCCATCGACTACCCCGCGCTGCTGACCCGGCTCGACGAATGGCACCACGCCGTGCGGGAGCGGTTTCCCGGCCTCGTCCCCTGCCGAGCGGGGTGTTCGGCCTGCTGCCATGGTCCGTTCGACATTTCGGTGGCCGATGCCCTGCTGGTTCGAGACGCGATCTCAGCGCTCCCCGACAGGGAGCGGGAGGCGGTCCGGGGGCGGGCACGGGCGCAGGTGAGTCGCATGGCGGCGGCAGCGCCGTCGTTCCAGTTTCCCTGGGACGTCTCCCGCCTCGGCGATGCCCCCTTCGACGCGCTCGTCGAGGCACAAGCGGATGCGCCCTGCCCCGCACTCGGCGGCTCGGGCAAGTGCCTGATCTATCAAAGCCGGCCGATGGTGTGCCGCCTGATGGGACTCGGCATGCGGACAAGGAGCGGCGCCGAGCTGGAGAACGCGTGCCCCATTCAGGGAGAGTACCCGTTTTTTCGGGATCTTCCGCCGCAGGAGTTCGACCTGGAGGCCTGGGAAACACGGGAGGCACGCGCACTGCGAATGGCCGCTGGGGAACTATTCGGGGACGAGGCAAGTACGGGGTACGAAACGACGATCGCCGGCGCCGCCTTGCTCGGCGGCGGGTGAGGAGGGGAGGGCAACGATGCGCTGGAGCCCTGGCGGAGGCCGCAGGGATATCGAGGACCGTCGCGGAGCGGGGGGAGGATTCCGCCTTCCCGGCGGCCGCATGGGCCTGGGCGGCCTGGTCATCGTGCTGGCACTCAGTGTGATCTTCAAACAGGATTTCTTCTCGCTCCTGAGTGGCGGGACCGCGGGCACGGCGGTGGAGGGCGGCCCGGTGGTGGCGTCGCCCGAGGAGGAAACACTGAAGGAGTTCATCACCGACGTCCTGAATGACGTGCAAAGCACCTGGGACCTGGAGCTGCCGAAGCAGGCCAACACCCAGTATCGGCACGCGATGCTGGTGCTCTTCCGCGACGCGACGCGGACCGCCTGCGGAGTCGGAGAGTCGGCCACCGGACCCTTCTATTGCCCAGGGGACAACCGGGTCTATATCGATCTGGGGTTTTATCAGGCCCTCAGGGAACGGTTCGGCGCTCCGGGCGATTTCGCGCAGGCGTACGTGCTCGCACACGAGCTCGGACACCACCTCCAGTTCCTGCTCGGCATCGAGCGGCAGGTGCGCGCCGCCCAGGGCAACCGTCCCGATCGAGCCAACGAACTGTCTGTCCTTATGGAGCTGCAGGCCGACTGCTACGCCGGCGCGTGGGGGTACTCCGCGTCACAACGCGGCAAGCTCGAAACGGGGGATGTGGAGGAGGGACTGGGCGCGGCGGCGGCGGTGGGTGACGACCGTATCCAGAAGGCGATGACCGGCAGGGTGAGCCCCGAGAATTTCACCCATGGCACCGCGGAGCAGCGCACCAGCTGGTTCCGGCGGGGCCTCGACAGCGGGCGGCTCGCCGACTGCGACACCTTCGCGGCCCGTTAGCCGGGGCCTCGGGCTGCAGCCTTCGCGATTCCCGAAGCACAGCGTGTGACTGAAGGCTGCAGACTGAGGACTGCGGATCAGGTGGTACGCGCGGAGGTATCGCCTGGGATGGAGTTACCTCCTGGCGCGCTATCGGGACCGCCGGACGGCGCTGGTCTTGACGCTGGCCGTAATCGGCGGGATCGTACGACGGCTCTCCCCGACCCGCCGGCGCGGCCCGTCGACCGGCACCCCGTGATCTCCTGCTAGGAGCTCGTATGCAAGCGCTGAGCGACCTCAACTATCTTGCGATCCTCGTCACCGCCGTCGTGATTTTCGTGATCGGCGCGCTCTGGTACACGGTGCTCTTCGGCAAACAGTGGCTCGTCGCGCACGCATATACCCCGGAACAGATCGAGGGGATGAAGCAGGGAATGGGCCGGACCTACGGGCTCTCCTTCCTCTGCTACCTGGTCCTGGCGACGGTGATGAGCGTGCTGATCTTCTTCCTCGGCATCGATAACGCCGCCGCCGGCGCCAAACTTGGCGCGCTCTGCTGGCTGGGTTTCGTGGCCACCATCGGTCTCACCGCCAATCTCTACTCCAACAAGGCCTTCGCGACCTACCTGATCGACGCGGGGTACCAGCTGGTCTTCATGGTCGTCGCGGGGGTGATTCTCGCGGTTTGGTAACGAATGGCCAACCGCTAACTGCTAACCGCTGCCCGCTCACACGCCAGTTGGCAGTTAGCAGTTAGCAATTAGCATCTCATCGCTCCTGCTTTGCCCACCGGAAGAACAGCACACTCATCGCCCCCCAGATCCACAGGTTTCCAGGTACCCACATCAGCAGGCCGCCGAGTTTCTGATCGTCGAGGGGCGAGAGGCCCCAGGTGCGCGGGGCGGTCGTGTACCAGCGGTAGAGCGGGTCGTCGGCAAAGGTGAGGATCGCGCCGAGGAGCTGCATCGGGATCTGCACCAGGAAGAGGTAAAGCATCCCCACCGGCGGCGCGAGCGCCGGCAGCGAGGCCACCGCGCTCGTGACCGGCCACCAGAGGAGCACCGCCGCCACCATGAACATGATATGCGTGGCGACATGCACCTGGTGATTCCGCATCATGAGATCGTAGGCGCCCACGGTGTGCCAGACCAGCAGGGTCACGCTGAAGAAGACCCCGGCAACGACCGGGTGCGTGAGCACCTTTGCAGCGGCCCGAGCGCCCTTCCGCCGCACCGCCGGCTCCACCAGCCACCCCGGGGTTCCCGCGATCAGGAGCGGAGGCAGCACCATGGTCAACAGCAGGTGCTGGGCCATGTGAATCGAGAAGAGGTAGGAATCGCTCAGGTCATGGATCGGCCCGTTGAGCGACACCAGCATCACGGCAAGTCCGAGGACGAAGCAGACCGGACGCCAGGGCTCGGCGGACGGCCCCAGCGAAAATGTCCGTCGCGCCGGGCCGATGCCCCAGAAATAGAGGGCGGCGAGCAGCACCACGCCGATGACCACCGACGGGTGAAAGGACCAGTCGGCCGTGAATGGCGCGGTTGCAGGATTTTGGAGGATCATGCGGCGAGGCGGTGAGCGGTGAGCAGCGAGCGGTGAGCGGTGAGCGGGAAGAGCCTTTCCCGCTTACCGCTCGCTGCTCACCCCTCACCGTTCATTTGACTCCAACCACGCGCCAGTACTGGAGCAGTACGATCAGCCCCCCGATGATCCCGGCCGCGATCAGGATCGGAAACACGAAGAGGTTGGAGAGCATCTTCGGATCCTGCTTCAAGTGCATGTAAAACATCGCCACCAGCGCGAATTTGGCCGCGGAGAGAACGATCAGCAGCACCACCGTGATCGGCTCGAAGATCGGACGCACGCTTGCACCGAGCCCGCCGCGCCCCGCTTCGAAGGTGAGCACCTCGAGCGCGGTCAGCACGAACAGGATCAGCGCGATCCGGAGGTAGAGCGCCGGCGTGGGATGGGCGTGTTCGGCGTGGGCGTGCAAATGCGAGTCCATGCAGACTACCTCATCAGGTAGACGACGGGAAAGATCACGATCCACACCACGTCGACGAAGTGCCAGTAGAGCGCGGCGATCTCGAGGTTGAGCGCCTTCTCCGGGGGAACCTTGCCCCTGCTGGCCCGGTACAGGAGGGTCGAGAGCCAGATCACCCCGACGGTCACGTGGCTCCCGTGGAAGCCGGTAAGCGTGTAGAAGGTGGAGCTGAAAAGATTGGTGCTGTACCCCAGCCCCTTGTGATAGAAGTGGCTGAACTCGTACACCTGCATCCCGATGAAGAAGAGCCCGCAGAGGACCGTCATCGAGAGCCAGCCCACCAGCATCTTCCGGTTGCCCTTCTGGGCCCCGTAGAGCGCGAGCACCACGAAGAAGGAGCTGAAGAGGAGGACGGCGGTGCCGAAGGTGACCAGCGGGATCTCGAAGATCGGCTCGCAGGTCTGCATCTTCCCGTGCAGCATGCACTGCGACTCGGCGTGGGGAAGCGGCCCGACCAGGCTCTTCCCCTTGTAGACCAGGTAGGTCGAGATCAGCGACGCGAAGAGGAGGCACTCGGACCCGATCAGGGTCCAAATCGCGACTTTCTTGCTGTCGATCCCGGTCGAAGTCGGGTGCTCCAGGGCGTGGGCGGCGGCGACGGACACGGTATGGTCTCTCCTGGTCAGAACGCCGGCTCGAAAGCCCAGCGGTAAATGCCGTAGATCAGAATGGCGGCGCCCGTGAGCGTGATGAAGAACCACTGGTGGAAGGCGTGCGTGAAGAGCACGCTGCCGATCACGACCAGCACCCCGATCGCCGTCACCGCCGGCCAGTAGGACGGCCGCGGCATGTGGATACCGGCGCCGCTCTCCGGTTTCGGTTCAGGCAGTGCACCGCCGTTGGCCCGCCGGAGATCCCACGCCGGCGTCGAGCTCCCCACTGCGGGCACCGTGCCGAAGTTGAACTCCTGCGGCGGGGAAGGGATCAGCCACTCCAGCGTGGCCCCGCGCCATGGATCGGCGGGCGCATTGGCGGGTTTGCGGGCGGCTTTCCAGATGTTGTAGACGAACACCAGCATCGAGACGCCGAGCAGCAGCGATCCCCAGGTCTGGACCTGATTCCAGAACTCGAAGTTGAGCCCGGCCGGGTAGGTGTAGATCCGCCGGGGCATCCCGTTCAAGCCCAGGAAATGCATCGGAAAGAAGGTGACGTTGAACCCGATGAACATGAGCCAGAAGTGCCACTTGCCGATGGTCTCGTCGAGCATCCGTCCGAACATCTTGGGGAACCAGTAATAGGCGCCGGCCGTCAGGCCGAAGATCGACCCGCCGAAGAGGACGTAGTGGAAGTGCGCCACCACGAAGTAGGTGTCGGTCTGCTGCAGGTCGGCCGGGGGCGAGGAATGCATCACGCCGGAGAGGCCGCCGATGATGAACATCGCCACCATGCCGAGGGCGAAGTAGAGCGGCGTTTTCATCTGGAGCGATCCGCCCCAGATCGTGCCGATCCAGTTGAAGATCTTCACTCCTGTCGGGATCGCAATCAGCATCGTCGAGAGGGCGAAGAACGAGTCGGCGAAGGGACCCATCCCGGTCGCGAACATGTGGTGGCTCCACACCCCGAACCCGAGGAACGCGATGAACGCTCCCGAGAAGACCATCGCGGTGTAGCCGAAGAGCGGCTTCCGCGAAAAGACCGGCAGCACCTCGGACACGATACCGAACGCCGGAAGGATGAGGATGTAGACCTCCGGATGCCCGAAGATCCAGAAGAGGTGCTGCCAGAGCACCGGGTCGCCGCCGCCATCCGGAATGAAGAAATGCGTCCCGAAGTGCCGGTCCATCATCAGCAGGACCAGCGCGATGGTGATCACCGGAAAGGCGAGGAGGAGGAGGATCTGGGTGATGAAGCTCATCCAGGTGAACATCGGCATCCGGAGCATCTTCATCCCCGGCGCCCGCAGGTTCACGACGGTGACGAAGAAATTGATCGCGGCGGCCATCGAGGCCACGCCCAGGATCTGGAGGCCAAGGACCCAGAAATCGGTGTTCAGCCCGGGCGAGTACTGGTTCGAAGTCAAGTTGGCGTAACCGAACCACCCGGCGTTGGGCGCGGCATTGAGCAGCCAGCTGAAATTGATGAACAGCCCGCCCGCAAGAAACACCCAGTAGCTGAAAGCGTTGAGCCGGGGAAAGGCGACGTCGCGGGCGCCGATCTGGAGCGGAATGAAGAAGTTGAAGAACATCGCCGACAGCGGCATGACTCCGAGGAAGATCATGGTCGTGCCGTGCATCGTGAACAACGCGTTGAACGTCTCGGCGCTCACGAAGGTGTTGTCGGGCTTCATCAGCTGGATGCGCATGAAGAGCGCCTCCAGCCCGCCGATCAGGAAGAACAGGAATGCCGTCGCGCCGTAGAGAATCCCGATCCGCTTGTGGTCGACGGTCGTGATCCAGCTCCAGATCCCGGTGGGGGCCTGCGCGTGCGTGCCCGGAGCGTGGTCGAGTACCGAGGTGGCCATGACTGCCCCCGTTTATTGGTGCGAGCGGAGGTAGGCCACCAGCGTGGCGATCTCCGCATCCGTGAGCTTGCGCGGCAGCTTCATCAGCGTTCCCGACTTCACCGAGTCGGGATTGGAGAGCCACTTCGCCAGGTTCTCCGGGGTGTTGGGCAGGAGCCCGGCGACGAGCGTGTTCCGGCTCCCCACGTGGCTCAGGTTGGGACCGGTCATCCTGACCACCCCGGCCGTCGCGGCGCCCACCATACTATGGCAACCGATGCACCCGGTGCTGTTGAACAGGGCGAGCCCGGCCTCCTGCAGCGAGTCGGGCGCCGGCGGCACCACCGCACCGGCCGTGTCGGCGGGCACGGTCGTGTCGACCGCGACCCGGCCCCCGTTGACCAACGGCGATCCCACCCGCTGCTGCGCGATCCAGGCGTCGAATTCGTCCTGGGTCTGGGACACCACTCTGAACATCATCCGCGCGTGCTGCTCGCCACAGAACTCGGCACACGCCCCGCTGAAGATGCCGGTCACCTCGGCCTTGAACCACAGCGGGTTGTGGCGGCCCGCGAAGACGTCGCGCTTGCCGGCAAACTGGGGAACCCAGAAGCTGTGCAGCACGTCGACCGTGGTCATTCGCAGATTGACCGTCTTCCCGACCGGAACGTGCATCTCGTTCGCGGTGACGACGCCGAGCTCGGTGTAGCGGAATTCCCACCACCACTGATGGCCGATCACCTCGATCTGGACCACATCGCCGGTCGCATAGTCGGAAGTCTTGAAGATCGTCTTGACGGTGGGGACCGCGATGGCCGCGAGAATGAACGCGGGCACGATCGTCCAGGCCACTTCCAGCACCGTGCTCCCGTGGGTCTGACGGGGTTCGGGATCGTCGGGGCGACCTCTGAATTTCAAAATGGCGTAGACCAGCACCCCCTCCACCAGCACGAACACGATCACGGCCCAGAACACCGTCGTCCGGAAAAGGCCGTCCACCAGGCGGGCAAAATCGCCGCGGGGGTTGAGCGTGGTCTGGGGATAGTTCTCGGCGCAGCCGAGGAGGAAGAGGAGGCAGACCGCGGGAACGTACCGCGCCAGGCGCCGGAGTGTACCGGTGCTCGTCTCCATCAGAGTGGAATCCCGGGGATTGGGGGAAGCCGTCGCACGTTTAGGCGCTAAAACTAGCCCCGGCCTGAGGTTAGGTCAACCATCCGGTAAGCGGTAAGCGGTAAGCGGCGAGTGGGAAAATCAGGCCCTGCCACCGCTCACCGCTCACTGCTCACCGCTCACCTCTTGCCGGACATGACCCGCTCGATCTCCGCCACCGTCTTCGGCGCCCCCTTGCTCAGCACCACCGCGCCATTCGCCGTGACCAGGACGTCATCCTCGATCCTCACCCCGAGCGCCTCGGCGGGGAGGTAGATCCCCGGCTCGACGGTAAAGGCCATGCCCGCGGCGAGCGGAGCATTTCCTCCGACGTCGTGGACGTCCATCCCGAGCCAATGGGAGAGGCTATGGATGAAATACTTGACGCAGCCGCCGGTGCCGCAGAGATCGCCGGAGTGCTCCGCCATGTACCGGCGGGAGATCTGGTCGAGCTGCCGGAGCGTAATCCCCGGCCGCACCGAGTCGATGGCCGCCTGCTGGGCGCCGAGCACCAGCTCGTAGATCGCCTTCTGGCGCGGAGTGAACTTTCCGGTCACCGGGATAGTGCGGGTTATGTCGGCCGTGTGATAGCCGAACTCCGCGCCCATGTCCATCACGAGGAGGTCGCCCGCCTCGGTCTTCCGCCGGTTGGTATCGTAGTGAAGCACGGTGCTGTTGATCCCGGAACCCACGATGCTGGGATAGCCGAGCCGCTCCGCGCCCAGCGACCGGAAGGTCTGCTCCGCCACCGCCTCGATCTCGTACTCGAACACCCCGGGGCGAGCAAACTTCATCGCGGCCACGTGGCCCTCGGCCGACAGTTCCACGGCGCGCGTCAATCGGCGGACCTCGTCGTCATCCTTGATGGCGCGAAGCGCAGCCAGCGCGGGGAGAAGATCCTGTGTGGCAACCCGCTGGGTATCGAGCGCAAGGTTCCTGACGAACATCGGCTCGCTGTCCCAGTCGGTGCGACGGAACCAGAAGGTGGGAGCGCGATTTCCCCCTTGAAACAGAAGGCGGCGAAGGAAGACCTCGACCGAATCGGCCGAATGAACGTTCGCGGCGGGAACGCCGGTGGCTTCCGCCGCTTCGGGGCCGGGACCGAGCTTCGGACCGGTCCACCGCTCGGTCCCCGGGCTTCTGGGAGGGAGGAAGAGATACGCCTCGCCCGGTCCCGAGTCGGCCGCGGTGATGATGATCCAGGAATCCGGCGTCTCGAGCCCGGTCAGATAGAAGAAGTCGTTGTCCTGGCGGAAAGCGGTCTGGGGATATTTCGAATCCGGCGGATCCGCCGAGAGCTCCTCCGCGCCGCGGATGATCGCGACCCCCGACTTGATCCGCGCAATGAGCGCCTGGCGGCGGGCCACCAGATTCGCCACCGGCACCGGGCCGGCCGGCGAGCCGGCCTGTGCCTCCAGAGCAGCCGGACCCGCGACGACTACCGCAAGAAGGAATTGATGAACAATCTTTGACACAGGGCCTCCGGTCAGGACGACGAAAACTAGTCTATCCAATACGTAATTCTCCCTTCCCCTGTTCCCCCTTCCCCACGGGAGATATCTTATTGTCGACGATACTCTTCCCGAGCCCGGCGCGTCCCCTCGCCGGGCAACTCATTTTTATTGCGGCAGACGGTCATGATCCAGGAGATGCGGGAAAAACTCGGAAAGGAGATCGAGGAGCTGAGCCGGGAGCTCACGGTCACGCTGCCGCAGGCGATCGCCATGGCGGTCGCCATGGGCGATCTCCGGGAGAACTCCGAGTACAAGGCGGCGCTGGAGCGACAGCAGCTGGTGCAGGCGCGGCTGGGCCAGCTCCATCTCCGGCTCTCCCAACTCTCCCAGCTGGCCGACACCGAGGCGCCGCGGGACCGGGTCGGACTCGGTTCGATCGTCCGGGTCGAAGACGTGAAAACCGGCGACGCCGAGGAGTACACCCTTGTGCTCGCCGAGATGATGGATATCGATGCGGGGCACATCTCGCTCGCCTCGCCGCTGGGCCAGGCGCTCAAGGACCGGAAGCCGGGCGAAGAAGTGAGCCTGCGCCTTCCGACAATGATGCGGAAGCTCCGGGTGATCGAGGTCGTCACTATCCACGACCAGGGTTGAGCGCATGGACTTCCCATCCAAGAAGTTGTTCGTCGCCGGAGACCGGGTGCTGATCAAGCCCGAAGAGGGCGAGGAGCGCACCAAAGTCGGGCTGTACCTCCCCGCCACCGCGGTCGACACCCAGCAGGTGCAGGAGGGCCTGATCGTGGCGACCGGTCCCGGCGATCCCCTTCCCGATGTCTCCGCGTTCGATGAAGAGCCCTGGCGGGTGGGTGAGAAAACACCAAGGTTCCGCCCGATGCAGGCTCGGGTGGGCGATCAGGCGATCTTCTTCCGGAAAGCTGCCGTGGAAATCAGTTTTGAGGAGCAACGCTATCTGGTGGTGCCGCAGGCGGCGATTCTCGTATTGGTGAGAGATGATGCCTAGGGAGCCAGGGAATCAGGGAGCTAGGGAGCTAGGGGACTGCCTTCCGTTCTTACTCCTGCTCATCGGGATCACGGTTTCGCCAGCGGGCGCCCAGGCAACACGGGACTCCCTAGCTCCCCAGCTCCCTAGCTCCCTGGCTCCCTCGTATACCCCCCACCGCGTCTACGACACCAGAAAAAAGAAGTTCATCGAGTTCGAGACGCTGGCACAGCGCCTCGCCGCGGCGGACATCGTCTTCGTGGGGGAACGGCATGACGATCCCGCGACCCACCGGATGGAGCTCGCGATTCTCGAGGGGATCGCTCGCCGCCGGGACTCCGTGGTGCTGGCCCTCGAGATGTGGGAGCGCGACGTTCAACCGCTCCTCGACCGGTATCTCGCCGGATCGGCGACCGAAGAGGAGCTTCTGAAGGACGGGCGGCCCTGGAAGAACTACACCGCCGATTACCGCCCGCTGGTCGAGCTCGCCCGAGCCCGGTCCTGGCCCGTCGTCGCGAGCAACACGCCGCGGCAGCTCGCATCGCTGGTGGCCCGCCGCGGGCTGGCGGCCCTGGACACCCTCCCGCACGAGGTGCGCTCGCAGTCGGCCGAAACGGCCGGCTGCCCGGAGGACGAGTATTTCGAGAAGTTCAAGACAGTGATGGGGGACATGTCCAGTCATCAATCGGGACCCGTCAGTCCCGACTCGGCGGCGGCCCGGCTCATGCGCGTCTACCAGGCGCAGTGCATCAAGGACGAGACGATGGGCGAGTCGGTGGCGCGCGCGTGGGCCCCGGGGCACCTTGTCGTGCACTACAACGGTGCATTCCACAGTGATTTCAAGCTGGGTACCGCAGCGCGGGCCCGTCAGCGCGCCTCCGGAGCCCTGGTGGTGGTCGTCACCGCCCTGCCGGTCCCCGAACTCGACCGCCTCGACCCGTCCAGGGAAGAGCGCAAGCGGGCGGACTATCTCCTGTATGTCCTCGCCCCAGTCAAGGCCGACAGCGCGGCTCGCTGACGCCGCCGATTCCCTCCCGGTTCCACGGCCGAGAGCGTTGTTCGCGCGCGCGCTCCGGCTCCGCTGTCCGGTCTGCGGCGGCGGCCCGGTCCTGCTGAGCTGGTTCACCCTCGCCGCCTCCTGCCCCGCCTGCGGATTTCACATGGACCGCGACGAGCCGGGCTATTGGATCGGGAGCTACACGGTCAATCTGTTCGTGACGGAGGGGATCTTTGCCGCTGCGTTCGTCGGGGGAATGCTGATCACCTGGCCTCAGGTCCCGTGGACGGTGCTCGGCGGGGTGTGCGCGGCCCTCGCGATCCTGAGCCCGGTGGCGACCTTCCCGCACTCCAAACTCGTCTATCTCGCGATCGACCTGGCGTTTCGGCCCCTGGATCCCGATGACCTCACGACGCCTGTCGAAAAGGGAGTCAGGGAGCCAGGGAGTCGGGGAGCCAGAGATTCTTCCCTGGCTCCATAGCTCACCGGCTCCCTACCCGTTCATTCTCGCCACCACCACCGTCACGTTGTCGGTCCCGCCCGATTCCAGCGCCATATCCACCAGCCGGCGGGCTTTCTCCTCCGCCGAGGCCTCGCTCTCCAGGACCCCGCTGATCTGCTCGTCACTCACGTGCTTGGTGAGGCCATCGGTGCAGAGGAGCAGCGTGTCGCCCGGCGTGAGGTCCACCAGTCCGATGCGGGGCGTCATTTCCGATCCGCCCAGCGCGCTGGTGAGATTGGAGCCGATACCGGCGCGGGCGGCTTGCTCCTCGCTCCAGGCCCCGGCGTCGACCATGAATTGCCCCATCGTCTGGTCGTCGGTCAACTGGCGCAGCCGTGCGCGGTGCAGATAATAGGCGCGACTGTCTCCCACGTGGACGAGGTACGCGCGAGGACCGATCAGCGCCGCCATCGTGAGGGTGGTGGAGGGCGAATGCCCGCCGGCACCAAGCTCTTCCTGAATGCGATAGTGAGCCGCCTGGACCGCGAGATCGAGGCTGATCAGGAAGGCGTTTTCCTTCTCGACATTCACGGTATTGAAGCAGCCCACCGTTCGGGTCAGGAACTGGAGCAGGGTCTCCACCGCGGTCCCGCTGGCCAGCTCGCCCCCCGGACGCCCTCCCACCCCATCCGCCACGATGAACAGGCGTGCGGTGGAGCCCTGCATGCCGTCGAAGGATCCCATATTCTCGAGGCTGGTATGCTCCAGCGCCAGCGATTTTCGGAGGGTCGCGATGACGAAATGATCTTCGTTGTTGGCGCGGACCTTGCCCGGGTGGGTCAGGCCGAACGAATCCAGTCCCCCAGCGATCTCCACCGTCATCCCGATTTCTCCCCGGCGGCAACCGCCTCGCGCGCGAGCCACGTGAACGCCGACTCGACTCCCTCTCCCGTCTTGGCGCTGGTGCGGAAGGCGTGCCAGCCCAGGTCCGCGAGCGCCTGCTCATCCTTTGACTTCAGCAGCCAATGCTCGTTCAGATCCATCTTGTTGAGGGCCACGGCGGAGGGGATGTCTCCCGCGACGCCCCGGGCCAGATCGCGCAGCTCGAACACCTGATCGTAAGTCTCCCGGCGGGTGCCGTCCACCACGTAGAGAATCGCGTGGGTTCCCCTCAGGTAGGTCGTGGTGATGTCTTCCACCCCGTCCCGGCCGGCCAGGTCCCAGAGGATCAGGGTGGCCTCGCGACCGTCGAGGGAGACGATCTTCCGGTCGATCTTGACACCCACCGTGGAGTGGTACTTGGCCGAGAACATCGAGTGCACGAACTGCTGCACCAGGCAGGTCTTGCCCACTCCGAAGAGCCCTACCATGCAGACTTTCTTCTGAATCATGGCTCCCTCGCCTGCCGGCTGCCCAGCGGACGCAGTCGCACCACGAACGCGACGCTCCGGTTGATCCGCGACTGGTCGGCTCCCTCGCGCGGCGTCAGAGGACGCGACGTGCCAACCCCGATCCCGTCGAGCTCGGTGGGGGCCATCCCCAGGCCGATCAGCGCGCCACGCGCCGCCTCGACCCGTTGCCGGCTGAGCGCCTGGTTCACGGCATCGGTCCCGGTCGAATCGGTCCTGCCGATCAATTGCAGGCTCACCCGGTATCCCATCTCCTGCGCCGCCCGGGCAAGAGGCAGGAACGATCCGACCACTCCGCCGAGCATCCCGCGCGATTCGGGGGAGAGCGCGGCGGAGCCGGGATCGAAGAGGACCAGCCGTTGCTCGGTATCATTTCTGAGCGCGGCGAGCCAAACGGAAAGCCCTGGCTCCCTGGCTCCCTGCTAGGGAACCGCGCTCGACCCGCAGCTTCCGTCATTCGCCCGCACCGTCGGATAGCTGATCCCGAGCTGCTCGAGGTAGGTCTTGTACTTCTTCGGATCGAAGTAATACGGCCGCATCTCCTCGCGATACTTCTCCAGGATCCCCTTGTTGAGATCCGTAGCCGGCCGGTCCTCGGGGCGAATCAGCGGGACGTACTTGGTGTCCTTGGTCTGGACGCTGGTGAAATACTCCTTCGCATCCGTCACCAGCTTCGGCGTGAGGAGCACGTCGAGCATTGTCATTGCCATCGCCTTGGCGCCCGCGGTCGCCCCCTTATGGGCCACCGGCGTCGCCATGGCGATCGCGTCGGTCCAGTTGTGACCGGGCATCCCTGGAATGTTCGAGGGAAAACGAAGGGTGACGGTCGGCACCGTCCAGGTGACGTCGCCGATATCGTCCGACCCGCCGCCCCGCTTCTGATTCTCGGGCACCGGCCCGCCGAGGGCGTTTCCCAGGCTGTCCACCAGGCCCCGTCCGCCGGTCTTCATCTCCTCCTGCAGCGCGCGGGCGAACTTCTGGTCGGCCTCGCTCCACTTCGGCATGCCCACCGCGCGGATGTTCGCGGCCATCGCCTCCGCGACCGGGCGGTTGAAGTGCTGCGGCCAGGCGCTGCCGAGCATGCGGACGGGCTCGAGCGTCGTGCCGGTCATCATCGCCGCGCCGGCGGCGATCGAATCGCCGATGGCCCAGAGCGAGCGGATGTTCGGATAGTCGAGCTCGCGGAAGTAATACCAGACCGAAGCCACCTGCGGCACGACGTTGGGCTGGTCGCCGCCGACCGGAATGACGTAGTGCGACCGGTGCGGGAGCCGGAGATGCTCTCGGCGATAGTTCCACCCGATGTTCATGAGCTCGACCGCATCGAGCGCGCTGCGGCCGCGCCAGGGCGCGCCGGCGGCGTGCGCCGAGATGCCGCGGAAGGTGTAGAGCACCGAGACGAGCCCGGTGCCGTCCTGCGAGCCCCATGACACGCCGAAGTTGCTGGAGACGTGGCTGAAGAAACTGATGTCCACGTCAGTGAAGAGTCCGGCGCGCACGTAGTAGGCCTTGGTGCCGATCTGCTCTTCGGCGACCCCGGGCCAGACCTTGATCGTTCCCGGAATTTTATCGCGCTCCATGATCTTCTTGAGCGCGAGGGCGGCGGTGATATTGACCGCCATCCCGCTGTTGTGGCCCTCGCCATGGCCCGGGGCGCCGGGCACCAGCGCCGCCCGGCACGCGACGCCCGGCTTCTGCGACGCCTGGGGGATGCCGTCGATATCGGTCCCCAGCGCGATCACCGGCTTCCCCGAGCCCCAGGTGGCGACGAAGGCGGTCGGGATTCCAGCGTACCCCTCCTCCACCCGGAAGCCTTCCTTCCGAAGCAGCGCGACCAGGTATTTCGACGTCTCGAACTCCTGAAAGCCGAGCTCGCCGAAGGAAAAGATCTGGTCGACCATCTGCTGGGTGAAGGTGGCCCGCGAGTCGACGTCGGCGATCAGCTCGCGTTTGAGCGCCTCGAGCCGCGGATCCGCAGGCGTCGCCGGAATGGCGGGCTGACCCGCGAGGGGGGCGGCGGCGAGCGTGAGGAGCGTAATCAGAGACCGGGAGCGCATGAGTATCTCAACGGTTAGCAGTTAGCGGTTAGCGGTTAGCAATTCTACTTGACCCCAACATTTTTCATCGACTCGAGCCTCCCGAGATCCATCTTTTCCAGGGCGGCCTTGATGGCATCCATCGGCATGTTGTTGCCGTTCACTCCGACGACAAACCGGCCCGCCACCAGGACCTGGACCTCGCCTGACTTGGACTGGCTGTCGTACTTCTCATACCCCTTGTAGCCCTTGATGGTCGTCGAGCGCTCATAACTCGTCTCGGTCTCGCGGTCGACCGAGCCGGCGGCCCAGGCATACATGGCCATCGCGGCAACACCCGCCATCGCGCCCACGTCGGTGATGGTGATCCTGGCGTTCGCGCCGCTGTCCGAGTCATACTGCGCCTCGGCCTTGGAGATCGTGAAGCCCATCGCGCCGGCCCGCTCGCCCTCCGCGTTGCTGCGCTTCATGCCGGACAGGTCCTCAGGCAAGAGGGCCTTGAGCTCGCGGAAATCGACCGCCTCGGCCGCCTGGGCCGCGCCGAAAGCCCCACCGGCCGCATTGGGCTCGGCGGCGCCTCCGGTCTTCATCGCCTCCGCCATCTGCTTGGTGGACTCTTCGATAGCTTCCGCTTGCTTCTGCTCCTCACTCTTGCCGCACGCGGCGAGCAGGAGGAGTATCGACAACAATCGAGCGCGCATGGGACACCAATTGGTGAGCGGTTAGCGGTTAGCGGTTAGCGGTGGCTCAACCGGCTTTTTCTTGACCAAGGTTAGGATAGTATACACCGCGACGGCCTCCTCATTCTGATTGGTGACCTCCACATCCCAGGCCACCACGCCCTGCGGCACGCCGTCCGGCGGTGTTTCTTTGGCGATCTTCTGCTTGACGGTGAGACGAACCCCAATGGTATCCCCCGGGTACACCGGCTTCACGAAGCGGAGCGATTCGAGTCCGTAATTCGCGAGCACCGGCCCCTCGCCGGGATCCACGAAGAGGCCCGCCGCCGCCGAGACGACGAAGTAGCCGTGAGCCACGCGGCGCTCGAAGATGGAGCGCTTTGCGGCGAGATCGTCCACATGAGCATAGAAGTGATCGCCGGAGAGACCGGCGAAGTTGACCACATCGGCCTCGGTCACGGTCCGCCGATGGGTGAAGAGGGTGTCGCCGACGGAGAGCTCCTCGAAATGCTTTCGGAAGGGATGGACCACGTCGGTCGGTGTCGCCGCGCCCTTCATCCAGATGCCGGTGATCCGCGCGAGGGTGGTAGGGTGACCCTGCAGCGCGGAGCGCTGCATGAAATGCAGGACTCCCCGGGTGCCGCCCATCTCCTCGCCGCCGCCCGCCCGCCCGGGCCCGCCGTGGACCAGCCCCGGCAGCGGCGAGCCGTGCCCGGTCGATTCCCTGGCCGTGTACCGGTTGAGCACCAGCAACCGGCCGTGCCAGGCGGCGGTGCCGAGCACGACCTCTCGCGCGACGGCGTCATCCTGCGTGAAGAGTGACCCCACCAGCGACCCCCGGCCCCGTTTGGCGAGCTCGATCGCCTCGTCCACCGAACCATACCCCATCACCGTGTTAACCGGACCGAAGGCCTCGATCTCGTGCGGCTCGCTCCGCGTGAGCGGTCGCGCGCAGTAGAGCAAGGTCGCGGGAAAGAAGGCGCCCTTCTCGGCGTCGGCGCCGGTCACCGAGAATTTACCGGGATCGCCGTATACCACCTCGGCCCCCGCCTTGAGGGCTTCGAGGCTCTTCCGCACCTCCTCGCGCTGGCTCCTGCTCGCCAGCGGGCCCCAGCGCACTCCCTCGACGGCGGGATTGCCGAGCGTCGTCAGGTCGAGACGCTTGGAGATTGCCCGGATCGTGTCCTCGACCAGGATCGCCGGGACCAGCGTGCGACGGATGGCGGTGCACTTCTGCCCCGCCTTAGCCGTCATCTCCCGGACTACTTCCTTGACGAAGAGGTCGAACTCTTCAGTGCCGGGCGCGGCGTCGGGCCCGAGCATGGAGAAGTTGAGCGAATCGGCTTCCATGTTGAAGCGCACCGATTCCGACACGATGCGCGGGTGGGTCTTGAGCTTCCGCCCGGTAGCCGCGGAGCCGGTAAAGGTCACCACGTCCTGGGCGATGACATGGTCGAGGAGATCGCCCACGCTCCCGACGATCAGCTGCAGCGCTCCGGCCGGGAGAATCTCCGCGGCGATCATCTCGCGCACCATCGCCTCGGTCAGATACGACGTCGCGGTGGCCGGCTTGACGATGGCCGGCATCCCGGCCAGGAATGTCGGCGCCAGCTTTTCCAGCATTCCCCAGCAGGGAAAGTTGAAGGCGTTGATGTGAACCGCGACCCCTTCGAGGGGAACGCAGATGTGCCGCCCGGCAAAGGTCCCCCCTTTGCCGAGCATCTCCGGCTCCCCGTCGACATAGAATGTCTCGTTGGGGAATTCTCTGCGCCCCCGGCTGGCGTAGGAGAAGAAGGTGCCGATCCCGCCTTCGATGTCGACCCAGGAGTCGATTTTCGTGGCGCCGGTGGCGGCGGAGATTTCGTAGAGGCGATCCTTCCGCTCCATCAGGAACCCGGCGAGCGCCTTGAGCATCCGGGCCCGCTCGTGAAAGGTCATCGTGCGGAGCGCGGGACCGCCGGTCTTCCGTCCGAACTCCAGCATTCCCTGGAAGTCAAGTCCTTCGCTCGAGGCCGTGGCAATCGGCTCGCCGGTGACCGCGTCGAGCAGCGTCGCCCCGGGACTCTTGCCCCTGGTCCAGGCGCCCTGCGCGTAGCTCTCCAGCGTCTTCACGAGGTACCTTCCGCCGGATCATTGGAACGCCGGGTCGTGCCCCAGGTCCGATAGGTCTGCATCAGGTCGGGCCGGTCATCCGGCATGGCGCGCAGCGGCTCGCAGGGAGCCAGCGTCGCGTGGAGCCGGGCGGGGAGCCCCTGATAGAGTTTCGTGCCTTCGGTCTTCCAGGCCAGCATCTCGTCACTCACGTCTTTCACGACCCGCGCGGGGTTTCCGACCACGACCTTTCGCTCCTCGATGTGCATTCCTTCGGGGACGAAGGAGAGCGCGCCCACGATAGAGCCCGCGCCCACGATGGCGTGGTCCATGACCACGGCGTTCATCCCCACCAGCGCGTTCCGCCCGATTCGCGCCCCGTGAATCACGGCGCCGTGACCAATATGCGCATCCGCCTCGAGCACCACCGTGACACCGGGAAACATGTGAATGGTGCAATTCTCCTGCACGTTGCACCCGTCGTGGATCTCGATCGCGCCCCAGTCGCCGCGAAGCGCCGCGCCGGGCCCGATGTACACGTCGCGGCCGATCACCACGTTGCCGGTGACCGCGGCTTGCGGATGCACGAAGGCGGTGGGATGGACCACCGGCACTACCCCTTCGAACGCATAGATCCCTTGCATCTCCAATAATACTGCGCTTCGGTGAGCGGTGAGCGGTTGTCACGCTGAGCGAAGCGAAGCGGCCGATCTCATCCGAGCCTCCGCCCCGTCTCCTTCGCTACGCTCAGGACGGAGGCTGCGCTCAGGGTGACACCATCGCCCGAAACTCCGTCGGGGTCCTTTCCGTCCGCCGCCGGAAGAATCGCGCGAAGTAGCTGGGATCGTCGAACCCCAGCGCATACCCGATCCGCGCCGCGGTCTCGTCGGTGTGCAGCAGGAGCCGGCGGGCTTCGAGCGCCACCCGCTCCTGGATCAGGTCGGTGGGGGAGCGGCCCAGCTGCCGCCGAACCACTGCGTTCAGGTGACTCGAGCTCACCGCCAGGAGCTTCGCATAGGCCGAAACTCGGTGGACCTCGCGATGCCGCCGCTCGACCATCCGCCGGAACCGGAGCCCGAGTCCTTCACTGACCGTCCCCGACTCCGTCGGGTGCTCCCGCCGGAACCACCGCTCCATCAGCACCAGCGCCTCGTAGAGCCGGGCGGCGAGGAGCGCCGAGCTGTCCTTCCGGAGCGCCCCGATCTCCGATTCCATCTCGGCGAGCCGTCGCGTCAGATGCCGTCGTTCGGAGCTCCCGAGCGCAAGTGGTGGTATGGGCTGGTCGCGGTGAAAGAAGGGCAGCCGGTAGAGGAAGAGGGGGTCGCTGAAGAAACGCTCGAGAAATTCTCCGGTAAAGAAGAGGCAGAGCCCCTCCACCCCGCTGGCGCGCCACTGGCGCACTTGGCCCGGCGAAGTGAAAAACACCTGTCCAGGGTGGACCGGCCACGGGGTGCCGTCCAGCAGAAAGCTCCCCCTGCCCTGGGTTACCAGCAGAATGTCGTAGAAGGTCAGGATGTGCGACTGAGGGGTGAGCACGAAGCCGGGAAGCCGGGACACCGGCGCCACGTCCACCAGCAACTCGGGGCCGTACTTGTCGCGCCGGAAATCGATGCGCCGGATGGGAGGCATCGTTGAAAAGTACCAGGATTGGAGGGGATCGGGACGGGGGGAGGCACGTAGTGTAGGGAGTCGGGTGCCTATCCCTTCGCTCGGAGCTTCACATGCTCATCGCAATCCTCCTCTGCCTCCCTCAGACCCTTCTCCCCCCGTCCGACCCCGCCTGGTCCTTCGAACCCGCCGCCGCCGTGAAAACCACCGAGTACCTGGGCCGGCCCGCGCTGGTGATCGGGAGCGGCCGGGCGCTTCGTCGCGACATCAAGTTCGCCGACGGCACGGTCGAGTTCGACATGGCGGTGACCGGCGGCCGCGCCTTTGCCTACTTCCAGTTCCGGATGACCTCCGATGACGATCACGAGGAGGTCTACTTCCGGCCCCACAAGGACGGCCTTCCCGATGCGGTGCAGTATGCCCCCGTCCACCAGGGCCTTTCCGCCTGGCAGTTCTATCACGGACCCGGCGGGACCGCCCCCGCCGAGTTTGTGAGGAAAGGCTGGACCCACATCAAGGTGGTGATCGGGGGACCATCGCTGGCGGTCTTCGTGGGGAACAGCTCCACACCGCAGCTCGTGGTGCCCCGGATGGCCCGGCCCAGCACCGAGGGATACATCGCCCTGCGAAATTTCCTCCCCGCCGGAATCGATCCGGCACGGCACGCGACCGCCTTCGCCAACCTGGTGATTCGTCCCGGCGCAGTGGACTACGATTTCTCGAAGGTGGTGGCTGCCGCGTCACCGCCGGGCACCATCACACGGTGGGAGATTTCCCGACCCTTCGCTCCGGACAGCGGCCCGGTCAACTCGTTATCAGACAGCGTTCTCAAATCCGCCCAGTGGCGCACCCTGACCGCGGATCCGAGCGGGCTGCTGAATCTCGCCGCGCATCTCACCATCCCGGCCAAGCTCCGGTCCTGGGGCGCGCTGGCACGCCTGGTCCTGACCGCCGAGCGCGCCGGCACCGTGCGGCTCCGCCTCGGCTTCAGCGACCGGGTGACGGTCTTCCTGAACGGCCGGCCGCTGTTCAGTGGCGACCAGCGCTATTTCTTCGACAATCCGAGACAGGAAGGGGTCATCGGCTTCCACCAGGCGACGGTGCATCTGGCCCTCCGGCCCGGCCGCAACGAGGTCGTGCTGGCGGTGACCGATCAATTCGGAGGTTTCGGACTGATGGGGCGATTGGAAGACTCCGCGGGAGTGCGGGTTTCACCCTGAATGCGGCCAACGGTCACCGGTCAGGGTAACAGCGGAATGAACCTTCCGTCGTCGATCTTCCCGCTTCGCACCTGATATACCGTAATCCCCGACGGAAAGGTGAATCCTGCGCCCTCGCTCGGGCCGATGACTGCCGCGGCCTGATAGAACCGGATCGGCGATCCCTCGAAGCGGAGCAGCTCGCGCACGTGCAGATGTCCGCCGAGGGCGAGGTCGTAGGGATGGCTCCTGAGGCGCGCGATGATCTCGGCCGCATTCGACACCGTGTGCCGGAACTGGGTCTTGCCGCGAACGGTGATCGGCGTGGGCGCCGGCTGCTCGGCCCGGAAGCCGTCCACCGTCTCCACCGATGTGAAGAACGGGATGTGATTGAAGGTCACCACCGGCATGCCTGCGGGAATCGCTGCCAGGTCCCGGCTCAGCCACTCCGCCTGCACGCTATCCACGTGGCCGTAGTACCAGAGGTCGTCGATGTCCACCGAGTTGAGGCCCACGAAGTGGACCCCGCCCTGGGTGAAAGAGTAGTAGTCCGGTCCGCGATAGTGACGGTACATCCCGCGACCATAGAGCGGATGCTTCGGGCTCACCAGCGACAGGTGCCGCTCGATCCCGAAGATCTCGTGGTTGCCGGGGACGGTCCAGACCGGCACCCGGAAGAGCGCCATCTCTCGCTGGAAGAGCTCGTAGTAGGCGGTCGCCTCGCCTTCGGGGACGCGCAGCGCGTCGCGAACCAGATCGCCGGAGATGAGCACGAAGGCGGGCCGCACCGAATCCACCAGCACGCGCAGCCGCTGGGTCCGGGCCAGCGATGCCTCGCTGATATGGGTGTCTGAGGCGTGGATGAAGAGAAAGTCGGGCGACTCCGGAACCGGGGCCATCGCAAAGAGCAACGGGACCGCGGAGAGCGAGTCCACCCGTTTCCAGAAGTTGCCGACTGCGCGATACCCGTCCGGCACGCTCACGAAAACCAGCCCGAATCCCCGGCTCGCCTCGATCCGGAAGCTCCCGTCAGCGGAGGTCTTCACGACCTCGGCCTGGTCCGAGACCGCGACGCCGCCGAGCCCCGGCTCCCCGGGATCGCGCAACCCGTTGGCGTTCTGGTCGACGTAGACCACACCAGCGATCCCGCTGGGGGCCCCGCTTGCCTGGCCCGAAGCGAATCCCGCGCCGGCGAGGGGAAAGACCAGCGCCGACCAGCGGTACCTGCGTCGCATGCTCCTCATCCGGACGCTCCTTCGAAGGCTTGTCTACCGCTCCATTCACCGTCCCTTGGCGCTCAGCGCGCCGGCCGGGAGATGGCCGAAGGGGTCACCGAGGCCACCGACGTTGCCCCCACGTGCCCCATCGCGGTGATCAACTCGGCTCGCAATAGTTCGAGCACCCGTTCGACTCCGGCCTGACCGAAGGCTCCCAAACCCCAGAGGTAAGGACGGCCGATCCCGACGGCGGTGGCGCCCAGGGCCAGCGCCTTCACGATGTCGGTGCCCCGCCGGATGCCGCCATCGACCAGCACCGGAATCCGCCCCCCGATCGCTTCGACAACCTCGGGCAACGCCTCGATGCTGGACCGGCCGCTCTCCTCGCCCCGGCCGCCATGGTTGGAGACAACAACCCCATCCACCCCATGCTCGAGACAGAGCGTCGCATCCTCCCGCGTGACGATCCCCTTGACGACCACCTTCGCCCGGGTCGCCTCACGGATCCGCGGGATGATGCCCCAGTTCATCTCCGGCGTATCAAAGCTCGCCCCGGTGAGATCGACCCCGTCGAACATCGGCTTCCGCTTGAAGTAGTCGAGTGGAGCGCCACCGTGGCAGCTGGCACATTCGCGCGGGTCCCGCAGAACCGCCCGCGCGAGGGTCTCGCGATTCGAGCCGGCGTTGAGGTCGACCGTCAGGACGACCACCGGTGAGCCCGCGGCCTCGGCGCGCCGGAGCATCGCCCGGCCCACCTCCCACTTGGTCGTCGGGTAGAGCTGATACCAGATCGGAGCACCCCGCGCCCGGGTCACTTCCTCCACCGACGTGGTCGTCATCGACGACAGCATCATGAGATGATTCCGGGCTCGGGCGGCGCCTGCCGTCGCCAGCTCGCCGGACGGGTGGAAGGCTCGTTGACTGCCGCAGGGCGCGATGACGATCGGCGTTTCCATACGTTGACCGAAGAGCGTGACCGATGTGTCGACCCGCGAAACGTCGATCAATCGCCGGGCGCGAAGCTGCAGTCGGGCAAAGCCCTCGCGGTTGGCCCGGAGCGTGGCGTCGTCGTCTACCCCCGTCGCCATGTAGCCGAAGTGCGCCGCCGGAAGCCTCGCCGCCGCGGCGCGCTCGAAATCGAATACGTTGATCGCCTGGCCGGGGGACGTGATCACCGGGTCTTGTACCGCTCGTCGCATCCACGCCGGGAGGTCGTGGAGGAGAGGACTCGAGGCCAGAAACCCCATGAAAGAGCGGCGGGACCACTCGGTGAACCCGATTGTCATTTGCGCGCCCTATTCGATGAGAAGTGTGTCTCCAAGCCGATGCTTCGTGCCTTTATGCGTCCTGCTCCAGCCCCTCGAATCAGAATCTCACCCCGCCCCCGATCCGGAACGTCCGTGGCGCCACCCGAGCCCGCGCCCGACCGTAATCGTGGCTGAAGATCCCCACCGTCGAGTTCACATTGGTTTCGATGGCGGTCACGCTGTTGTCGCCCAGCACATTGAAGGCTTCGAGGGTCACCAGGATTTCCGCGCGCCCGCTGGGAAAGCTCCGTCCCAGGTGCAGGTCGAGGGAGGCCCGGGTCTCAAAGCGATACGCGCCCCTCGGCAGGAGGAACATCCGCTCCCCGTTGGTGCTCGCGAACAGTCTCGGCTCGAACGGCACCGTTCGTATGACGGTCGGGTGATCGGGATCCGGCCTCTCGAGCCCGAAATCGGTTACCAGGGGCGAGATCAGCAGCGTCGGGGTGACGCGGTCTCCCCCCGCGATCGAGAAGAACACACCGCCCCGCATCTTGAGCGGCAACAGAGCGCCGGCGTGAAGCTTTCCCTCGAACCGGCTCTGGTTGGCGAGGCTCCCCTGAAAGTTGAACTGCTCGTTGAGCCGGACAAAGGGTCCCGGACCCCCGGTGGAGTAGTCGTCCGGCCCGCTGATGGCGTTGAAGTTCCCGGTCAGAAATGTGAGCACGAACGAGCCGCTGGCCCACCAGCTCCGGTACCTCGCGTCCAGCGAGACCTGAAGCTGATCGAAGTGCCGGTTGGCTTCCGGTACCGTGGTGAGCACGAAATCGGGCTGGTAGCGCAACGCCTCGAGCTGCGCAAACGTCAGGCCGGGCGGGAGCGGCAGCCGGACCTCCGGGATGGGGCTGAAGGTCCCCAGCTTGATCATCTCCCAGATGCGAATGATGTCCTGGTTGGAAATGGCAAGCTTGCCGAGCACCAGCTGCTTTCCGTTGAGGTAGATCGGCACCGGAAGCCGATCCCGAACCACCACATCCTCCACGATCGTGAAGTTGGATTCGATGTTCCGATCCACCAGCGCCACCTGGTTCCGGTTGCGGCGATGCACGAAGGTCAGGCCGGCCTTCCACCGGGCGCCGAAGCCCTTTTCGAGCGAAAGCACGGCCTGGTCCACATAGGGCTGGCGATAGTTCTCCACCCGGCCGACCTGACTGAGGCGAATTCGCTCCTCCAGCCGAAACACCCCCGTGGCGGCGAGCGCGTCGCGTTGCGCAGGAGTGAAGGTCGCCGAAGGCGCGGCCGGCGGCACCCCGAGGTACGACCAGCTCTCCTGGTCACTGAACACAGTGGCTCCGTCGACCCGGTCGAAGAGCGATGCGAACATGGACTGGTGATAGCGTCCAAAGTGTGCTTTGGCGACAAATCCGCCCTTCCGGTCGAGGTCGGCCACCAGGCCTATCCTCGGCTCCGGCGCGTGATCCTCCACTGCGGTGAATCGGGCGCCCGTGGCGGGGGTGAGCGAGCCCGACCACCAGCCGTACCGGAGTCCTGGATTGAATCGAAGCCAGGAACTGAGCCGGATCTGATCCTGCACGAACAGCGCGTCGCTCGAGACATCCGAATCGAGCCGCACCTCGCCCCCCCAGAGCGTGCCGATGGTTTTCTCCGGCATCCAGGCAAAGGGCGCTCCCGGCCAGGTGACCGGGTCCTCCGCATCGAAACTCGCCGAGGACCACGGCCGCCAGGTCATCCCGCCATTGCGGATCCGATCGAGGCTCCAGGACCCGCGCACCGCTTCGCCACCGACCGTCACCTCATGCTCGAGTCCTGCAAAGCGCCCCCGGACGCTCCACTTGGCGGAGAGGGTCAGGCTCGCCGGCTCGGCGCGGGTTAGGAACGGCGCATTGCGATACCGCGGCACGTCGGTGGTGGTGAACGTCTCGACGCCCGGAACGGCGGCGGCGTAGGGCTCCTGCCGCTGCCGGGCGATGTATCCACCGGCCCGGACCTCGAGGGTGCTCCGGGCCGACCAGGCCCGTTTCCACGCCAGGCTCCCGGTCAGGGTCCAGTCCCGCAGCCGCTCGGTGGCCGCGGAAGCCTCGAAGCCGCTCTGCCCGACTCGGTCGCCGTGGAGGACCCGCCCCATCAGGCTCCCCTGCAGATCGTCCCGTGAATCAGGCTTCCAGCTCAGCTTGCCCAGCCAGCGCGCATCGCGGCTGGACGGCGATACCGGTACGAACTCCCCCGCGCTGCCGGGAAGCCGGTTGAGCACCCGCTCCTCGTCATCGATCACCTGACCGAAGAGGGCAAAGTGCAGCTTGTCGCGAACCAGCGGGCCCCGAATCTGTCCGTCCACCTCGCGCCGGTGCGATAGCTCGCGTCCGATTTCTCCCGGAATCAGGTTCGAGCCGTTGAAACAGTGCGACTCGAAGGAGGTCCGCACGTGGCCTTCGAGGACGTTGCTCCCGCTCAGGGTCACCACGTCCACCAGGCCGCCTTGAAAGTTTCCCAGCTCGGCGCCGCTGCCGAGCCCCCGCACTTCCAGACTCTCGATCCAGCTCGGGCTGGGCAGGAAAAACACGCCGCCCCGCCCGACATGATTCACCAGGGTGCCGTCGAGCTGATAGGTGTTGGCCTGATCCGATGCTCCGCCCCAGATCTGATTGGGCCGGGCGCCGGGCGTGAGCAGCACCAGCTGCCGCACATCCACCGTGGTCGGCAAGACCGAGATCTCGTCCACCGTGAGCCGGGTCCCCAGCTCGGAGCTGGTGGTCGAGATCCGTCGCGCCGGAGCGCTCGCAATCAGCGAATCGAGAAGAAACGGGACCGGATCGAGAGTGATGGTGAGCTGCGCGCTCCGCCCGGCCTCGACCCGCATCTGACGGCTCGCGGGCCGATACCCGACACGTCGGACGCTCACCAGGTACTCGCCAGGGGCGAGGTGGGTGATCCGCCAGCTTCCTCCGGCGTCGGTGGCCGCGCGACCCGGCGAGGTACCGACCTGGCTCACCCTCACCTCGGCAAATGCCAGCGGCCGACCCGTCGCGTCCAGCACCCGGCCCTCGAGCCCGCCTCGGGCCTGCCCGTACGCCATGACAGGAAGCAGGAGCAGGGCTGTTGCGACCGGGCCGGGCCGGACCCTGAAACAGCTCACGTGCGCTCGATGATCGTGGCCATTCCCTGCCCCACTCCGATGCACATGGTGCACAGCGCATAGCGACCGCCCGATGCTTCCAGCTCCCGCATCGCGGTGAGCAGCAGCCGAGCGCCGCTCATCCCGAGCGGGTGGCCCAGGGCGATGGCGCCCCCGTTCGGGTTGACCCGCGGATCGTCATCGGCAAGGCCGAGGTCGCGGGTGACCGCCAGCGACTGGGCGGCGAACGCCTCGTTGAGCTCGATGACGTCCATTTGGGCAATTGTGAGTCCGGCTTTTACGAGCGCCGCTCGGGACGCGGGCACCGGGCCGATGCCCATCACGCGGGGCGCCACGCCGGAGACGGAAGACGCGAGGACGCGGGCGATCGGCCGCAGATTGTACTGCTTGATCGCGGAATCGGACCCGACCAGGAGCGCCGCGGCACCGTCGTTCAGGCCGCTCGAGTTTCCGGCTGTCACCGAGCCCCGGCCGTCGCTGCGGAACGCCGGCTTCAGCTTCGCCAGAATCTCCAGGGTCGTGTCGGGGCGGATGAATTCATCGTCGCTGAAAGTGGAGACGGCACCCTTCGCTCCGCTCAGGGTGACAGGAACGATCTCGGAGTTGAACCGGCCCCGCGCCCTTGCCGCCGCCGCCTTCTGCTGCGATCGCATCGCGAATCGGTCCTGATCCTCGCGCGAGATGCCGTACTTCTCCGCCACGTTTTCCGCGGTCTGGCCCATCGAGTCGATGCCGTACGTCTCCTTCATCTTCGGATTGACGAACCGCCACCCGAGCGACGTGTCGAAAAGCTCCTGGGTCCGCCCGAAGGGCTGGGCGGCCTTGGAGAGGGCATAGGGGGCGCGCGTCATCTGCTCCACTCCCCCCGCGATATAGAGATCGCCGTCGCCCAGTCGCGCCGCCCGCGCCGCATTGACCACGGCACTCATCCCCGAGGCGCAGAGCCGGTTGACCGTCTCACCCGGGACGCTGGTGGGAAGCCCCGCGAGCAGCAGCGCCATCCGCGCCACGTTGCGGTTGTCTTCCCCGGCCTGGTTGGCACAGCCCATCAAGACGTCGGCAATGGCGGCGGGATCGAGCCCGGGATGCCGGGCGACCAGCGAGGCGATGACGTGCGCCGCCAGATCGTCGGCCCGAATCGAGGACAGCGAGCCGCCGAGACTCCCGATCGGAGTGCGGACGCCGTCGATGAGAAATGCCTGGGGCATGGATGGGCTCGCGTGGCTTTGGCCTAACTCAAGGAGCGGTGCTAATTTAGTACGCTTTCTCCGGATCGGCACCCGATGACCGCTTCAAGCATTCTGTTCGAGCCCAGCGAGGGCGTGGCGCGGATCACGCTCAACCGCCCCGACGTGCTCAACAGCTTCGACAAGGCGATGGCCGCGCGGCTCCTGGAAGTGCTGGGCCAGGTGGCAGACGATGCCTCGCTCCGCGCCGTCTATCTCACCGGCGCCGGGCGCGCCTTCTCCGCCGGCCAGGATCTCGCCGAGGCGGTCGCCCGCGAGGGGCGCGGCGTCGTGGATTTTGCCGAGCACCTGCGTCGCACCTACAACCCGATCGTGCGGGCGATCCGCGCGCTGCCGAAGCCGGTCGTCTGCGGGGTAAACGGCGCCGCGGCGGGCGCCGGCGCCAACATCGCCCTGGCCTGCGATCTCGTCATCGCATCGGCCGAAGCGAAGTTCATTCAGGCATTCATCAATATCGGCCTGGTGCCCGACTCGGGGGGGAGCTTCTTCCTCCCCCGCCTGGTCGGCACTGCGCGGGCCACGGCGCTCATGATGCTCGGCCAGTCGCTCGGCGCCACCGAAGCGGCGGAAATGGGACTCATCTACAAGGTCGTCCCCGCCGGCACGCTGGAAGAGGGCGGCTACAAGATCGCCCGCCAGCTTGCCTGCCAGCCCACCCAGGCCCTGGGCCTCATCAAGAAGCTGCTGAGTGCCTCCGGCAACAACACCCTCGAACAGCAGCTCGAGCTCGAAGCGGAGTGCCAGGCCGCCGCGGGGAAGAGCTCCGATTACACCGAAGGAGTGCGCGCCTTCCTCGAGAAGCGGAAACCCGCCTTCGTCGGCAGCTGACGTGACCGCTCTCGAAAGCGATGCGACGATCGGCGTACTCGGCGCCGGCGCCATGGGAAGCGGCATCGCCCAGGTGGCGGCCGCCGCCGGTCATCATGTCATGGTGACCGATGCGCGCGCCGAAGCGCTGGAGGAGGCGCGGGGGAAGCTGGACAAGGTGCTCGCCCGGGAAGTGGAGAAGGGGCGGTTGGACGGCTCGACGGCTGGACGGCTGGCCGAACGCATCACCTGGGCGCCGGGGGCGGCGGGGGAATACGCACTCTTCCGGCATTGCGACATGGTCATCGAGGCCATTGCCGAGGATGCCCGCGTCAAGCGCGAGGCCTTTCGCGGACTCGAGGCGGTGGTGAGTGAACGCTGCATCCTCGCCACCAACACTTCCTCGCTCTCGGTCACCGGCATCGCCGGGGGGTGCGCCCGCCCGGATCGGGTGGTCGGCATCCACTTCTTCAATCCCGCCCCGCTGCTCCCCCTGGTCGAGGTCGTGCCGGGGCTCACCACCTCCTCCCGGACGACGGAGCTCGCCGCCGCCACGATGCGGCGTTGGGGCAAGACCACCGTAATCGCCGCCGATACGCCGGGCTTCATCGTGAACCGCATCGCCCGGCCGTTCTACGGCGAGGCGCTGCGCATCTTCGAGGAAGGAATCGCCGACAAGGCGACGATCGACTGGGCCATGAAGGATGCCGGATTCCGGATGGGGCCTTTCGAGCTGATGGATCTCATCGGCAACGATATCAACCTCGCCGTCTCCCGCTCGGTATTCGAAGCCTTCCACTACGATCCGCGCTACCGTCCCTTCCTCTCGCAGGAGCGTCTGGTCGAGGCGAATTGGCTGGGCCGGAAGACCGGGCGCGGCCACTACGACTATGCCGACGGGGCGGTGCATCCCGCGGCGACGCCGAACCCTGCCCTGGGGCGCGCAATCGTCGATCGGGTCCTCGCGATGCTGATCAACGAGGCGGCCGACGCCCTCTTCTGGCGGATCGCCTCGCGGGACGACATCGATCTTGCCATGACCCGGGGGGTCCACTACCCGAAGGGACTCCTCCGCTGGAGCGACGAGATCGGCGCGAGCGTCCTCGTCGGGCGACTCGACCTGCTCCAGGGGGAATACAACGAAGACCGCTACCGGGCGAGCCCCCTCCTTCGTCGGATGGCCGCCACCGGCGAGCGGTTCTACCCGTGAGCGACGCCCAGCGCCGTGCCGAACAAGTGGTGGACGGTATGCTCGCGAAGGACGAGTTCACCCGCTGGCTCGGCGTGGACGTCCTTCAGATCAAACCCGCCTACTGCGTCTGCCGGATGCTGGTGCGGAAGGAAATGTTGAACGGCTTCGGCGTCGCCCACGGCGGGGTCGTGTTTTCCCTCGCCGACAGCGCCTTTGCCTTTGCCTGCAACACCCAGGGCCGGATCGCGATGAGCATCGAGAACTCGATCACCTACCCCGCCAGCGTGCACCCCGGAGATATCCTGACCGCCGTCGCCGAAGAAGAGTGCGCCACCAACCGCCTCGGGTTCTACCGGGTGAAGGTCACCAATCAGAGCGACGAAGTCGTCGCCCTCTTTCGCGGCACGGTGTACAAGACCAATCAGGAGCATCCATGACTGATTGGTCCAAGGTCCTCAAACTCGCGCTGATTTCCCGGTTCCTCGACGATACCGAGGAACAGCGGCTGGTCCCTGAGAAAAAGGTGCTCTACCAGTTTTCCGCCCGCGGCCATGACGTGGCCCAGCTCATCCTCGGCCGGCATCTGACCCACAAGCACGACGCCGCCGGCGCTTACTATCGCTCGCGGCCGCTGCTGCTCTCATTCGGCCTCTCCGTGGCCGACGCCTTTGCGGGCCCGATGGGCAAGGCGGGGGGCATGAGCGGCGGCCGCGACATCGGTGTCGTCTGCAATCTTCCCAATGATCCCGGCCCGGTGGTGCTCCCGATGTCGGGCGATGTCGGCTCGCAGTACACCCCCGCCGCCGGATGGGCGCAGGCGATTCTCTATCACCGGGACGTGCTCGGGGACGCCGAATACCAGGGCGCAATTGCCTGCGTCCTGGGAGGCGAGGCCTCGGTTGCCACCAACGGGTTCTGGTCGGCGCTGACCATAGCGACGACGCTCGAGCTGCCGATGGTCTTTTACATCGAGGACAACGGCTACGGGATCTCGGTGCCTTCGTGGCTGCAGACGCCGGGCGGCGACGTCGCGGCCAATCTCGCCTCGTTCAGGAACCTGCTGGTGAGAAACGGCGACGGAGTGAATCCCGAGGAAGCCGACCGGCTGATCGGTGAGTGCGTCGCCCACGCGCGCGCCGGCAAGGGTCCCACGCTGGTGCGGCTTACGGTCCCCCGGCTCTCGGGCCATTCGGGGCAGGACACCCAGGCCTACAAGCCGGCCGATCTGGTCGCGACGGAGCAGGCCTCTGATCCCCTCCCACGGCTCTATGCATTTTTGCGCGCGGGCAAGCTGGATGAGAAGGAGATCGCGGAGCTCGAGCGGTCTGCGCGGGCCGAAGCGGAGGCCGGACTGGCGGAGGCGCTGGGCCTGCCGGAGCCCGATCCCGTGACAGTGACCCGATTCCGGGTGGAAGAGCGGAATCCCGACGGCTCTCCGATTCTCCAGCTCCGCGGCGGGCTCCTGCCGTCGGGATACCGGCCGCCTCCCGCGAGCGAGGTCCCGGCGCCGGAGGGACCGCGCATCAACATGCTGACCGCGATCCGGCGCACGCTCGAGGCGGAGCTGCGGAGCAATCCGAGGGTGCTGGTGTTCGGCGAGGACGTCGGGCCCAAGGGCGGCGTGCACGCGGCGACCCTCGGTCTTCAGGATAGCTTCGGCGACAAGCGGGTGTTCGATACGTCGCTGTCCGAGGAAGGCATCATCGGGCGCGCGGTGGGGATGGCGCTCGCCGGCCTTATGCCGGTGCCGGAGATCCAGTTCCGCAAGTACGCCGACCCGGCCACCGAGCAGCTCAACAACTGCGGCACGATGCGCTGGCGCACCAACAATCGCTGGGCGGCGCCGATCGTGGTACGGCTGCCGGGAGGCTACGCCCCCAAGTGCGGCGATCCCTGGCACAGCGTCTGTGGCGAAGTCATGTGGGCGCACGCTACCGGATGGCGTGTGGCCATGCCTTCCAATGCGGAAGACGCGGTGGGACTGCTCCGGACCGCGATGCGGAGCAACGACCCGACGATCTTCTTCGAGCATCGGGCGCTGCTGGATGGAACCTGGGCTCGCCGGCCCTATCCGGGGGATGGCTTTGTCGTACCGTTCGGAAAGGCACGAAAGATCACGGAGGGTGACAAGCTCACTCTGGTGACGTGGGGTGCCATGGTCGAGCGGTGCGAAGCAGCGGCCAAGGAGTCCGGTTACGCCGTCGAGGTGATCGACCTGCGCACCGTGGCCCCCTGGGACAGGGAGTTGGTGCTCGCGTCGGTCCGGAAGACCCGCCGCTGCCTGATCGTACATGAAGACACGCTGACCGCAGGGTTTGGCGCGGAGGTGAGCGCGGTCGTGGCCGAAGAGGCGTTTCTTTCACTCGATGCCCCGATTCAGCGGATGGCGATTCCGGATATCCCGACACCCTACAACGTGGGACTCATGAACGCGATCCTTCCGCAGGTGGACGAGATCGCCGCTCGAATGGTGGAGCTGATCGAGTTCTAGCAACCGATCCGCCCACCGCGAGCAAGTGGTACACGTCTACCCATCGAAGAAGTGCCCGCGCCCTGATTCGTGTTAAATTGGGTGCCACCGGCACGAGCCCGGCCCCATCATCAGGCACCCATGGCAGAGCGTACCGACATCGTCCTACCGACGGACCAGTCCGAAGGTACCAGCAATACCGTCGGCAAGTGGTTCAAATCCGTGGGCGACCGGGTAGATCACAACGAGCCACTTCTCGAGATCACCACCGATAAAGTGACCGTGGAGATCGCCGCGCCGGTCGCGGGGATACTGGTCGAGATCCTGAAGCTCGAGGGGGACCCGGTCGAGCCGGGGGATGTGGTCGGAAGAATCGGCGACGGCGCGGGCGGCGGGGTTGCTTCGGCGATCTCTCCCGCCGTTCGGCAAATGCTGCAGGATCACGGTCTCGACGCCTCCCGAATCGCGGGCACCGGACGCGGTGGCCGAATCTCCGTGCAGGACGTGGAAACTCATCTCGCAAGCACCAACCGCACAACCGCCCAACCGCCCACCCGCCTTGTCCCGCACTCCCCCATGCGCAAGAGCATCGCAGACCACATGGTGAGAAGTGTCGCCACCGCCCCGCATGTCACCGCCGTATTCGAGGCAGATCTCACGGCGGTGATCAAACACCGGGAAGCGCACGGGAAGGCGTTCACCTACACCGCCTACTTCGTCCGCGCGAGCGTCACGGCGCTTCAAGCAGTTCCCGAAGTCAACAGCCGCTGGCACGATCGGGGGCTCGAGCTCTTTGCCGACTGCAACATCGGGATCGGCACGGCGCTGCCTGCAGGGGGTCTGATCGTTCCCGTGCTGCAAAAGGCGCAGGAGCTCGATCTGGCGGAAACGGCCCGGCGGCTCGACGATCTCGCCACCCGGGCGCGTGCCGAAGCGCTCGAGCCGCGCGAAGTGCAGGGCGGCACGTTCACCATTTCGAACCATGGGGTGAGCGGCTCGCTGCTCGCGGCGCCGATCATCATCAACCAGCCGCAGTCGGCAATCCTCGGCATCGGGAAGCTGGAGCAGCGGGTCAAGGTGATCGCCGCGGGCGGGTTCGAGGCGCGCCCGATGGTGTACGTCACCCTGACAATCGATCATCGCGCCCTGGACGGGTTCCAGGCCAATGCGTTCCTCACCCGCTGGGTGGAGGCGATCGAGAAATGGACGTGACCGCGCCAAACGTCGCCGGACTCGAGGCGATCCTGACCCCCGCGCTGGTCATCGACCTCGATGCGGTGAATGAAAACATCGCCGTCACCCTCCGGCTCCTCGCGGGCGATCCTAACCGCTGGCGTCCGCATCTCAAGACGGCAAAGCTCGCCCTGGTCATGCGGATCATTCGCGAGCGCGGCGTGGCACAGGCCAAGTGTTCGACGACCCTCGAACTGGAGACGGCGTGTGCGGAGGGTTTTGCCGACGTGCTCCTGGCCTACCCGATCACCGGACCCCAGGTCGATGTGGTCAAGCGCATTGCCGGGCACTATCCCGGGACGGAGATCTCGGTGCTGGTCGAAGACGCCGCGATGGTGGCGCCCTGGCGCGGCACGAGCATCGGGCTGTTCATCGATCTCAATTCGGGCATGGATCGCACCGGGATGCTGCTCGAGGGGCACGACCAGGTGATCGGCCTCGCACGCGGCATCGAGGGCTCGGGACTCCGCTTCGCAGGGCTGCATTACTACGACGGCCATGCCTCCGAGTTTGCGCCGGACGAGGCAGCGCAGCGGGTGCACATGGGCTACGACCGGCTGCTGGCGCTGGTCGAGCGGCTCGCCGCCGCGGGGACTCGGACTCCGGAGGTGGTCACCGCGGGAACACCGGCATTTCCGCATGCGCTGGGGTACCGCCGGTTCGCCGATATCGGCGTGACCCACCGGGTATCGCCGGGAACGGTGATTTACAACGACCGACGAAGCCTCCGGCAGCTTCCCGAGGAGGCGGGATACCGCGCCGCGGCGTTCGTGCTGGCGAGCGTGGTGAGCCATCCCGGGCCGACGAGGTTCTGCGCCGACGCGGGCCACAAGGCGATCTCGGCCGATGCCGGCGACCCGACCTGCGAAGTCGTCGGCCATCGTGAGTATGTGGCCTGCCACCCGAGCGAAGAGCACCTTCCGATCGATGTGCCGCCGGGTGCGCCGCTCCCGCCACGCGGGACGCTGCTCTGGCTCTGGCCCAGTCACGTCTGTCCAACGGTCAACAATTTCGACTACGCGGTCATCGTCGCTTCGGGCAAGTTCCAGGGGGTCGAGCGGGTCACCGCGCGGGGCCGCCATTCTCCTCTGGCGGCCGTGACAAACTGACACGGGGGTGTCCTCCCCGCGTGTCAGACCCACCCCCTCTCCTCCGCCATAACAATCGCAAGTCTCTCCAAATCAAAGCCCCGACCGGTGTTAGAACGGGGCACACTCGTTGCCTTACCCCGCCTCCGCGACTTCGCGCCCTTTGTCGCGTCGTTGCGCCTTTGCGACCTTCCGCCGAGGACTGTGTAATGAATCGCCGCCGCGTAGTCACCATCAGTGTACTGGTCGCGTGCGTCGCCTTGGGGTGGGAGATCGGCGGGGCCGACCGATTCGGTAAGCGGCCGTTGGAGGCCGAAGAGACCGCCCGCCTGAGGCTTCACTTTGCCGAGGTGGAGCGGGAGATGTTGTCCCGCGACATCTCGGACCTCACCCCCGCGCAGCATGTGGCGCGCGCGGAGCAGATCGAGCAGCTTCGCCGCTACGCCGCGCGGGGTGCGTTCCCGAGAAATACCTATCATCCAGGGAAGCGCACGCCGTACTTCCGCGACGCGAGCGGAAATCTTTGCGCGATGGCGTTCCTCATCGCCGCGTCGGGACGGGGCGATATCGTCGACCACATCGCGCGCAATCGCAATTACGCCTTCGTGCCCGATCTGATCGATGAGCCGGGGCTCGCGGAGTGGCTGCAAGATCACGGGTTGACCGTCGCGGAAGCGGCGCGAATCCAGCCCGCATACGACGGCAACCCTTGTTGTGTCGTCGAGGATCCTACTGTCAACCATCCCAGCGCCGGTTACCTCGCGGTCTCCGCGGGCGCCAGCACGCTTTCGGCGATTTCGATCGCCTGGAACGCCCGGTCGGCGGACCGGGTTGCCGTGCAACGGTGGAAAGGATTCTTCGGAGCCGGAGTCGGCGGTGCGAATCTGGTTCTCGGCTTGAGCAAGCTGGGCAGCGAGGGGTGGGAGAACCAGACCGCGGCTATCTGGAATGTTGCGATCGGGGTCACCGCCGGGCTCCTGGGGGTCCGCGCCCTGGTCGCGAAACCCGCGGCGGGGCCCGGGATTTCGGCCCGGCTGACGGTTGCCCCGGTTGCCTCGGCCGGTTCCGGTCCCGGAATCGGGCTGGCGGGACGCTTCAGATTCTAGCCCGCGCGGCTTGACCGCCGCTTGACTCCGTCTCGCCATCCTGGGACCGTCTTCCACGGACCGGTCCCATGGGATCACCTCGGGAAATCCTCAGCCTCACCCTCCTGATCACCGGTGCCTGCTCCCAGGTGCCCATCGAGGCCGGCCCCGGCCCGACCCAGGTACTACTCAGGGCCCGGGTCGGCGGGACAACCGGGGAGCGGTACGCCGGGCCGATGGTATTCGCGGACGCCGATTCGGTGGTGATGACCGACATGCGTCAGGGCCAGCGGGTGACGGTTCGCACCGGGCCGCAGGTCGTGCTGGAGGTCTACCGGGGCCAGAAGAGCTCGAGTGGCGCGATCGTGAAGAGCGCCGCCAGGAACGCTCTTTTCGGCGGGCTGGTCGGCGCGGCGGCCGTCCTGGTGGGGGTCGGGACCTCCGCCGCACTCGGCGGAGGCTCCGGGGGAATCGGACTCGATGAATGGCTCCGGGTCGGTGCCGTCCCCGGAGTCATGTCGGGGGTCGTGGGGGGCGCCCTACAGGGCGCCAAGGAGGGCGAGCCGGTCTGGGAGACCGTGACCGTGCTTCAGCTCCGGCAGATGCTCTGCAAATGCCCCAACCCCGATCCGCCGAAATTCGAACCTGCGGTGCGGCTGATTCCGGAAGTCTAGAACGCTTTGAAGTGCTCGAACGGCTGGCGGCAGGAGTGACAGACGTGCAGCGACTTGCAAGCGGTGGATCCGAATTCGCTCTCGGTCGTCGTGTTCGGCGAGCCGCAGAAGGGGCAGTCGACAGTGCGCACTGTTCGGCCGAGCGGGACCAGTTGCTCGGCGGTCACCAGGTGGGGTGGCGCGATTCCGTATGCGCGGAGCTTTTCCCTGGCTGGTTCCGACATCCAATCCGTAGTCCACGCGGGGGCGTACACCGTCTTGAGGGTGATCTCCCGGAATCCTCCCGCCGCGAGCGCGGACCGCATGTCGTCCTCCATGATCCGCATTGCCGGACAACCGGAGTAGGTGGGGGTAATGGTGACGGTGACGCGATCGCCATCAACCAGTACGTCTCGCACGACCCCGAGCTCGACGACGGAAAGCACCGGCACCTCAGGATCCTTGACCGTCTCGAGAATCTCGAACGCGCGGCTGGTTCCGCTCACCGCTAACCGCTCACCGCTCACCATTTGGCCCCCGGGTGGCTCCGCGCGACAATCTGCATTTCCGCCAGCATGTGTCCGAGATACTCCGTATGCCGGCCAAGTCTTCCGCCGGTCATCCGCATCGGTCCGCTCGGAACGATCAGCGTCGCCCGGCCGAGGACGTCCCTGACCATGGCTTCCCAGGGGGCGTGGAGCGTTTCGAGGTCGGGCACGATTCCCTTGGCGCGGAGCTGCGCATCCACTCCGTTCTGCCAGGCGAGCTCGCCGGTCCACGGCCAGAGCTCATCGAGCGCCGCTTGCATACGCCCGTGGCTCTCGTCGGTACCGTCGCCCAGGCGGAGCACCCACTCGCTGCTGTGGCGGAGGTGGTAGCGGGTTTCCTTGTGGGCCTTGGCGGCGAGGGCTGCGAGATCGGCGCTGCTGGAGCGGGCGAGCTCCTGGAGGTGGTGATAGCTCCAGGCGTCGAAAAGAAACTGGCGGAGGATCGTGTAGCCGAAGTCCCCCTTGGGGAGCTCCAGCATCTGCAGATTCGTGAACCGGTTCTCATCGCGCCAGTAGGCCAGCGCGTCTTCGTCTCTCCCCTGCCCTTCCAGCTGACCCGCCAGGCGCAAGAAGAGTGTGGCTTGTCCCAGCAGATCGAGCGCGATGTTGGCGATCGCGATGTCCTCCTCGAGGACGGGTCCATGCCCGCACCACTCGGAGTTGCGGTGGCCCAGCACCAGCCGGTCGTCGCCGAGTCGGAGCAGATACTGGCACAGCGCCCCCCGCTCACCGCTCACCGCTCACCCCTCACTTCATCCCCCTCGGAACTTTGTAAAACTGAGGGTGTCGATACGGCTTGTCATTCCCCGGATCGAAGAACGGCCCCGCATCCTCCGGACTCGACGCGGTGATCGAGGCGCTCGGCACCACCCAGATGCTCACCGCTTCGCCCCGCCGGGTGTAGACGTCACGGGCGTTCTGCAGCGCGATCTCCGCGTCGGGGGCGTGGAGGCTCCCGGCATGCTCGTGCGGCGCGCCGCCCGGCGGCTGGGTAAAGACCTCCCACAACGGCCAGTCGTTCATGCCGCGCTCCGCGCCGCCTGCTTCTCGGCGTGCGCGGCGGCGGCTTGGCGGACCCACCCGCCTTCGGCGTGGGCCTGGTTCCGCGCCGCGAGCCGCTCCTTGTTGCACGGTCCATTGCCGGTGATCACCTGGTGGAACTCCTCCCAATCGATCGGCCCGGAGATCCAGTCCTGCGTCGCTTCATCCTGCCTGAGGGCGGCGTCGGGTATGGTGAGGCCGATTGCGTGCGCCTGCGGCACGGTGAGGTTGATGAAGCGCTGGCGGAGCTCATCGTTGCCCTTCTGCTTGACCCGCCAGCGGAGCAGCTCCGCGCTGTTGGGACTGTCCTTGTCGCTCGGGCCGAACATCATGAGGGAGGGCCACCACCAGCGATCGAGCGCGTCCTGCGCCATTGCCTTCTGCGCCGGAGTGCCCGCGGCGAGCGTGGCCATGATTTCGTAGCCCTGGCGTTTGTGGAAGTTTTCTTCCTTGCAGATCCGGATCATCGCCCGGGCGTAGGGGCCATACGACGCCTTGGCGAGCATCGTCTGGTTGACGATCGCGGCGCCGTCCACCAGCCAGCCGATCGCGCCCATGTCGGCCCAGCTGAGCGTCGGATAATTGAAAATGCTCGAGTACTTGGCGGTCCCGGCCAGCAGCTGATCGATCACGTCGCCACGTCGGATACCAAGCGTTTCGGTCCCGCAGTAGATGTAGAGCCCGTGCCCGGCTTCGTCCTGCACCTTGGCGAGCAGTGAGATCTTCCGGCGAAGCGAGGGCGCCCGGGTGATCCAGTTTCCTTCCGGGAGCATCCCGACCACCTCGGAGTGGGCGTGCTGGGACATCATCCGGATGAGCTGCTTCCGATAGCGTTCCGGCATCCAGTCCTTGGGCTCGATCGTTTCGCCCCGGACGATCCGGGCCTCGAACTCTGCTTCCATGGTGATGCCTCCTCCAATCCGCTTACTCGGCAAGCACTTACGGTATATTGAAATATAGTCCGTTCGCCCCCCCGCGCTAAGGACGGAGCCCGTGAGTCTGCCTCCCTTTTTCTCGTCGGTCCTGGACGCCGGCACGGTGCATACCGCCATCGTGGACGGGGTCGCGACGGTCCGGTTTGCCCATCCCAAGAGCAATTCGCTGCCAGGGGCGCTGCTGGCCAAACTGGCGGAGACGATTGCGTTGATGGGCCAGGAGCCGGCGGCGCGGGTGATCGTGCTTCGGAGCGAGGGGAGCGGGGCGTTCTGCGCCGGAGCGTCGTTCGACGAATTCAAGGCCGTACAGGATGCCGCCGGAGGCAAGCAGTTCTTTTCGGGGTTCGCCAAGGTCATCCTGGCGATGATCCGATCACCAAAGTTTGTGGTGACGCGGGTGCATGGGAAGACGGCGGGCGGCGGCGTCGGGCTGGTGGCGGCATCGGACTATGCGATCGGGGTGGAGGGCGCGTCGCTCAAGCTGAGCGAGCTGGCGCTCGGAATCGGACCGTTCGTGGTGGGGCCCGTCATCGAGAAGAAGATCGGTCTCGCGGCGTTCACGGGAATGGCGGTCGATACCGACTGGCGAACCGCGGCGTGGGCGGAACGGCACGGGTTGTACGCCGAAGTGCTGGAGACGGTGCCGGCGCTTGATCACCGGGTGGATGGATTCGCGAAGAAGCTGGCGGGTTACGATCCCGAAGCCAGCCGGCGGTTCAAGGAAGTGCTTTGGCAGGGGACCGAAGGGTGGCCCGAGCTGCTCGGCGCGCGGGCGGAGATCAGCGGAACCCTGGTGCTGTCCGAGTACACCCAGCGGGCGGTGCAGAAGGCGTGATGGGTTGAGGTCCAAATGGACCGGCTGAACCGGGGCCACGCCAAGCCGCGTTCGCACGACAATCCGGGTTATGGAGGCGAGGAGTTGCCGCTCGGTGGCGTCGGTGGCGCTTCCGTTGCTTTCGATCAGCGACCTCATCACCGCGAACGCCTGCGTGCTGCGAGTTGCGAGGAGCACATGCGATTTGATCTTGACCATTCAGTCGATTTGCTCCGGCGTACTCCCGCCACTCTCCTCGAGCTGCTCGGCGATCTCCATGAGGCATGGAGCCGCGCCACAGAGGGCCCCGAGACGTTCAGCCCTTTCGATGTCGTCGGGCACCTGATCGACGGAGAAGAAACGGACTGGATCCCCCGAGCCCGAATCATTCTTGCCCGGGGGCCGAATCCGGTCTTCGAGCCCTATGACCGGTTCCGGCATCGGGGCCGGAATGCGGAGCGCTCCCTCCCATCCCTCTTGCAGGAATTCGCCCAGCTCCGGGCGGCCAATCTCGAGCTGCTCCAGTCTTGGCACCTGACCGAGGTCGACCTGGATCTACCGGGCGCTCATCCCAGCCTCGGCCGCGTCACCTTGCGCCAGCTCCTGGCCGCGTGGGTCGTTCACGATCTCGGGCACATCGCTCAGGTGGCCCGCGTCATGGCCAAACAGTACCGGGAAGAGATTGGGCCGTGGGTGCCCTATCTTCCGGTGGTAACCGACCACCCAATACCTCGCTCCTAGGCAGCACCCCCTGACCGGCGCTTGCAGGGAACGAGGCAGTGAAGTGATCCACTGACGCCTGGAGGCTTCCCCAACGGATGACCGGCTTGCTACGACCCCACGCAGACCAGTCCACAATTGCGCGGCTCCGGCAGGAACTCGAGGATCTCCGGTGAGTTACCCAAGCCCAGATCACCGAGTTCAAGGAGCGCCTCGACTTCACTGAGCGGTTATTGGCGCGGCAGCAGCTGCCGCAGCTGGAGGAAAGCGATACTCCGACGCCGGTCTGAGGCCGGCGGCAGCGGCCAAGGAGGCCTATGACTACGCCCGCTATCCCGGATTTCGACTGCGAGCAAATCCATCCGGCCCTGTCGGTAAGCGACCTCCTTGCCGCCACCGATTTCTACACGAAGAAGCTCGGATTCAAGCTGGCCTTCATCTTGGGTGATCCACCCGAAATGGCGGGGGTGAACCTGGGCCATGTGCAGATGTTTCTGGAGCAGGGCCCGCCCAGTCCCGAAGGGTGCTCGGTGTACTTCGTGGTGGGCGACGCCGACGAGCTCTACGAGTTCCAGCGGGCTAATGGTGTCGACATCGTGGCGCCGCCGGAGGACCGGCCCTATGACCTTCGCGACTACAGGGTCCGGGATCTGTATGGATACGAGCTCGCGTTTGGACACCGGCTGTTCAATGCGGGGCCCCCTCTCGAGATCGAGCGGGTGGATGTCGCGGTGCGGCTGGAGAAGCGTCTCGCCGCGCTGCTTCTCGACCTGGCAAAGCACAAGCGCTTGAGCCTGAGCAGTTGTCTTGAAGAGATACTGCTGCACACGAACGAGCCACTCGGAGACGGCGTTGCCAGCCCGCACACCAGCAGCCAGCTCAAATACATTCAAGAACTGAAGAAGAAGCACGGCATCGACTACGACAGCCACGCGAGCTATCGCTTCGTCGAGCGGTAATGCGGCCTCCTCCCGATCTCGCCAAAAGGATTCTGGCTGGCTGTGCGGCCACATCGCCTTCGCCATCGACCGATCCGAGCTCGAGGCCTGGCAGGAGCGCCTGCGGGTTCTCGACGTTGCGCTGGAGAGTCGCGTGCACTGGGATCGTGGTGGAGAAAGTCTGTGCTTCCGCGACCCGGACGGGCACTCGCTGGAATTGGCCACTCCAGAAGCGTGGCCCTGTTACTAGCCATTGCGTACCTTTTCTCAAGTTCAATCGATGCGACTATTGTCCAGGCGCCTCACGCCGCTGCTGCTTATCAGCGTACCGGCACCGTCGACATGGGGCCGGGTTGCTGCTCCTGCGCTCACACTGGTCGGTGAGCGTGCGCTACTCGCATTCGTCCACGCCCGCCGGGACTGACCGATGACGAACCCTCCAGAGCCGGAACCCAGGGGCGCCCTCGTCCCGCCAAACCGCCGGCCTCCCACGGCGGTCGGAACCGGACTGCTGCCGCCGCAGGAGGACCCGCGCGGTCCGGCCGGTCCAGCCACTCGTTCACCGCGCTCCTGGCTGCTCCGCATCGTGGACCGGACGTTCTGGCTCCTCGATCGGGTCGGCGACGACATCGCTCGTGGATTGGGCCTTCGTCGTACCCGATAGGCTGGAGCCGCGGTGCGCTATCTCGTGATCGAGCATTTCCGCAATCGCGATCCGGTGCCGGTGTATCGCCGCTTTCGTGCCGAGGGGCGCCTCGCGCCCGAAGGCCTGGACTACATCACGAGCTGGATCACGGATGACATGACCCGCTGCTATCAGGTCATGGAAACCGCCGATCGCGAGCTACTCGATGAGTGGATGGCGCGGTGGTCCGATCTGATCGACTTCGAGGTCGTCCCGGTGCTGACCTCCGCCGAAGTGCAACAGCGGCTGGCACCGCTGCTGGAATAGGTGAATCCACGACGACCCAGCCGCGAGGAGCTGCGCGCGGCGGCCGGCAAGAAGGTGCCGGACCTGATCGCACCGCGACTCGCGGTCCTCTTCTGCGGAATCAACCCGGGCCTTTATTCGGGCGCGACCGGCCACCACTTTGCCCGGCCGGGCAATCGATTCTGGCCTGCGCTCTTCGCGTCCGGATTCACGGAACGGCTGCTGGCGCCGTGGGAAGAGCGGCTTCTCCTCGACCGCGGGTATGGAATCACCAACCTGGTGGCGAGATCGACGGCCACGGCTGCGGAGCTGACCGCCGAGGAGCTCGTCGCGGGCCAGCGAAGACTGGCGCGAAAAGTCCGCCGATACGCTCCCCGCTGGGTCGCGATCGTCGGCATCGGTGCGTACCGCGTCGCATTCAAGCGGCCGGGAGCGACACTCGGCCCTCAACCGGAACGGTTGGGCGCCGCCGGCCTCTGGCTCCTGCCGAATCCGAGCGGGCTCAACGCCAATCACCAACCCGAGGACCTCGCCCGATTGTTCCGGACGCTCCGCCGGAAGGCTGAGCCCGGCCTATCAGTTCCACCATGAAACCATCCGGACTCTCCGGGCGTCTGATAGGAAACAGCCGTCCCTGGGAGAGCCAACCGATGACCCGGCAGGCGATCGTACTCCGTAGCCGTGAAGCACTTGGCTGGATCCGAGCTCGAGTTTCCGGCCGCCTGGTCGTACGCCTCTCGCTCGCCTTCACCACCCTCGGCTTCCTCGCGATTTCGACCGAGGCGGTCATCCGGGCCCGCCTCGACGCTCCCCAACGGCGCGTGCGTACCGCCTTCTACACCCGTCCCACTCCTTGGCGAGCGGATGGCGAGCGGCGGCCGGCGATCGCCATCGGGACGATCGACGGCACCCCGATCGAACAGCGAGTCCCTGTCCGGATCGCCGAGCTGCCCGAACAACTGATTCAGGCGGTGCTCGCGGTCGAAGATCAGCGGTTCTACCGGCATCATGGTCTCGACATCCGCCGGATCGGCGGTGCGCTCGTCGCCAACGTCAGGGCGTTCGGCATCACACAGGGCGGGAGCACCATCACCCAGCAGCTGGCCAAGAATCTCTTTCTTTCCGCAGGGCGGACGCCGCTTCGCAAGCTCCGCGAGGCGGCCATCGCGGTGGTCCTCGAGCTTCGCTATGACAAACCGGCGATTCTCGAGGCCTACCTCAACGAGATCTATCTTGGCCAGGACGGTGGCCGCCCGATCCACGGTGTCGGCGCCGCCGCGCGTTATTACTTCGGCAAGGATGTCCGGCGCCTGTCACTCGCCGAATCGGCGCTGCTGGCGGGCATGATCCACGCCCCCAATCGCCATGCGCCCACCCGCCATCCCCAGGAGGCCCGGGAGCGCAGGAACCTGGTCCTCCAGCTCATGGATGGACAGCGGCGCATCAGCCACACCAGCGCTGCGCGCGCCGGTCGCGCCGGCGTCTCCACCCGGGCCTGGCCGGCGCGCGCGGTGGACGCCCGCCACTTCCGCGACTTCGTCACCGCGACCGCCGCCGGTCACCTTCCGGACCGAGGCGTTGCCGTCTACACGACGCTCGACGCCACACTGCAACGTGCCGCCGAGCGGGCGGTCCGGAGCGGTCTCGACCGGCTGCGCTCACCGGAAGTTGAGGCGGCGCTGGTGGCCATCGACCCGCGGACCGGCGAGGTGCTCGCGATGGTTGGCGGGCGCGACTATGGCGCATCGCAGTTCGACCGCGCGACCGCGGCGCGGCGCCAGCCGGGCAGTGCGTTCAAACCGGTGGTCGCGCTCGCGGCGCTGGAGCGGCGGGAAGGAGAAAACCCTGCCTTCACGCTCGCGTCGGTCGTGGACGACGAGCCGCTCCGGGTGGCGACGCCCGCCGGCCCGTGGCAGCCGACCAACTACGACCGAAGATTCCGCGGCCGGGTCACCGTGCGCGAAGCGATGGAACAGTCGCTCAACGTTCCGTTTGCCCGGATCGGACTCGCCGTGGGCCCCGAGCGGATCGTGGCCACCGCCCGGCGACTCGGGTTCATCAGCCCCCTGGCCGCCGTTCCGAGCCTCGCACTGGGGAGCTCCGAAGTCACCTTGATGGAGTTGGTCCGCGCCTACGGTGTGCTCGCCGCCGGCGGAGAGCTCGCCGCCGCGCGCACCATCCTCGGCCACGGACAATATGGCGAGCCGGTCGAGAGCGCCGGCGCGCCGGAAGCCACTCCCGTAATCGATCCGGCGGTGGCATACCTCGTGACTTCGACCCTGGAAGGGGTCGTGGCTCGCGGCACCGGCAGCGCGCTCAACGCCGGAGGGCGCTTCGAAGCGATCGCCGGAAAGACGGGGACCTCGAACGACTGGCGCGACGCCTGGTTCGTCGCGTACACACCATCGCTGGTGGTGGGAGTCTGGGTCGGCTTCGACGATGGCCGGAGCCTTCGGATGACCGGCGCATCGGCCGCGCTGCCGATCGTGGCCCGCTTTCTCGATGAGGCCGCCGGCGGTGACGAGTCGTGGGAATCGTTCCCGGTACCGGATGGAATTACCGAGAGCTATGTCGCCCTTGGGGACGGCGGCTGGCTTTCGCAGTGCGGCTCGCGGGAGATCTTTCTCGAAGGGACTGAGCCCTCGACCGGCGAATGTTTCCCGTTCGCGATGCCCGATGGGGAACGGCAGCGCGACTGGGGTCGCGCCATCACCCGCGGAGCGGTGCGTTTCCTCGAGGAATTGATCGCCCAGCAGCTTGAGCAACGGCGTAACCGGCGGTAATCCCTAAAAGGATCCCTGCTGGTTGAAGAAGACCGTCGATCGGTTGTCGGTGCAGAGCGACCCGGACGAGGTACTCCCGTCCAGCGACAGGTTCCAGATGCCATGCTCGCCCGGTCCGATGGCGGACGCATTCGGCCATCCCGGCACCGCCGAGAAATCAGGTATCGAGAGCGCCACGAAGGACGTGCCGGCATAACCGACGCTGGCGCTCACGCTCATCGAACGAGTGCCGGCCACGTACCGGAATGTCACCGAGCCATTGTAAGCGAGCGGAATGCTGCCGACGGTCGCCTGCAGGACCATGTAGCTCGCGGGCACCGTGGCAATAACCGGAACACCGACGAGGGGCGGAAGCGTCAGCGTTCGCGCGGTCATCGCCCTGAAGGTTTGCGTCAACACGCGGGTCCTTCCGCTACCAAGCGCAGTCACCGTCAGAAGGTGAAAGTCATCGGCGCGCTGCAACGGACCCGGCACGCCGGACATCACCGCGCTCGTACCGAAGGCGCCGATGTAGAGCGGGTTGACGGTGCACGCCGGTGTGGTCAGGTAGCTCATCGAATGCGAGACCAGGTCGCCGAAGTTGAAGACCACGGTGAGGAGCGGCCGCACCGGCGCGAACGATCCCACGCCGGTCAGGTCCACCGAGCCAAGCGAGGCGCCGTTGGGAAGGTCCAGGTCGCGCAACAAGTAGCCTCGAAGACCGAGCACACCCGCGGTCATGCCCCACCCGATGAGGTCGTGCACGCCTTCCCGCACGCCGACCAGGCTGAAGCTCGGCGAGGCGCCGCTCGACACGGCGATTGCGCCGCCCAGCGAGTAGGAGAACTGCTCCAGCGCGGAGCTGTGCACGCCGAGCCCGGTAATCGTCTTGGGTCCCGACCCCGTCGGCGGCGGACACATGTCGAGTGTCTTGGCGGTGAGCTCCGCCTGCGTCAGATAGCGGACCGCGACCGTGTTGCCGGATTCGACGAAGGCGAATCCGCCCTTCGCGGAGGTCACCGAGAAGCCCACGACACCGGCATCGGGAATCTCCTGAATCCACGGCCCGGTCCCGTCCTGAACCGCCACCCAGTCGGGGGCGGCACACCCCGACCAGTCGAGCAGGACGTTGCCCGCGCCGGTCGGAAGGGAACGCACCGTCACGCCGAGGGTGACCGTTTGCGAGGCGCCGGGCGGCCACCCCGCGGGAATCGCCCGAATGGTGATGGAATACACACCCGGCGTCGCGGCGCCCGACGCGGTGACGGTCAAGGTGGAGACGTTGGCCGCCACGCTCGCCGGGACCGGTGTTATAGTGAGCCCGGGCGGCGCTCCCTCGACCGAAAGCGCTACCGCGTCATCGAGCGCGGTCCGGCCGATCGTGAGGGTGGAGGTGACGCTGGTCCCCTGGAACAGGCTCACCGCCTGCGGGCTGAGTGAAAGCGTGATTCCAGACGGGTTCACAGTCAGGTTGAAATCCGTGGTCGCGTCGGGGACCCCGGTGCCCTGACCTCTCACTCTCACCAGATAGGTCGAGGGCACCACCGTGAGCTGGAGGACGAGGCTCATGACGGCGCTGGTCGAGGTCGGCGATGCCGGCTCGAACGCCGCGGTGACACCGGCCGGCAGGTTCTCAGCCGACAGCGCCACCGAACCAGCGTATCCCCCGCGGTTCACGATGATGTCGGCGTGCACCACCGACCCCTGCCGAACGCTCAGTCCGGAAGTCATGATGAGCTGGATGGGATCGGCGATGACGGTCACAGAAAACGAGAGGGTCCGGTCGGCCAGGCCAGGTCCGGCGCCGCGCAGCGTCATCTCGTAGATGCCCGGCGCCACCCCCCCGCCAACGGAAAGGGTCATGGTCGTACTCCCGCCGGTCGCTGGATTCGTGCCGAACGCCGCGGCGACCCCCGGCGCACCGGTGAGCGAGAGCGTCACGGGCGAGTCGAAATTGGTGCGGGAGAGCAGCACGGTGGCCGGCGCGATTCCCCCTCGCGCGATCGTGAAGGCCGGCTGCGAGAGCGCGAGCGAAAAGTCGGGAGGTTTCACCACTGTCACCGCGAGCTGGGCGGTTCCATCGACAGGAACGGGATCGGCATGTCCCCGCACCCGGAGGGCGTGGACTCCCGGTGGGGCGCCTGTGGTGACTCGAATCGTCACCGGCGCCGTCGTGACTGCACCCGTCGTGGAGGCGCTGCCGACTTCCGCGGTCATTCCAACAGGCAGAGCCTCGACCGAGATGACGACCGGCCCCGCGAAGTCCCCGATGCGAGTAACGGTCGCGAGAAGCGTTACCTCCTCCCCCTGGATGATCGTGACGGCCGGGGATTGCAGCTCCATGCTCAGCCGGGCGTCGGCGGGCTGGGTTCCCTCCAGGAACTTGTCGATCGAGCCGCAGCCGGCGACGGCCAGCGCGAATGGCAGCAGATTATGGAGGCGGCTCACGCGATGGGACCCTGGAAAACGAGTCCCTGAAAGATACAGACAAGAGGCGGCAGGCACTTCCCCCTACTTCCTGAACGGTCTTGATTCCACGAATGACCGAAATCCATCGAGTCTTTCGCGAGCTCCATCAAGCCGGCTGTTTCGTGATTCCCAACCCGTGGGACGTGGGGAGCGCCCGCGTGCTCGCCCAGCTTGGCTTCAGAGCGCTGGCGACTACCAGCTCCGGCTTTGCCTGGAGTCTCGGACGGTCTGACAATCAGGTTTCGCTCGAGGACACGCTGGCCCACCTGCGGCTCATCGTCCGGAGCGTGGATCTTCCCGTCAATGCCGACTTTGAAGGGGGCTTTGCCACCGACCCCGAGCAGGTGGCGGCCAATGTCTCTGCCGCCACGGCAACCGGCGTCGCGGGGCTCTCGATCGAAGACTCCACCGGGGATGCCGCGAACCCTCTCCACGCCTTCGAGCTCGCCGTGGAGCGGATCCGCGCTGCGCGCCGCGCGATCGATGACAGCCGGACCGGAGTTCTGCTGACCGGCCGCTCCGAGGGCTTCATCGTCGGGCGGCCCGATCTGGGCGGGACGATTCGCCGGCTGATCGCCTACGCGGAGGCGGGTGCCGAGTGCCTCTATGCGCCCGGCATCCGCACCAGAGCGGAAATCACGGCGGTGGTCCAGGCGCTGGCACCCCGGCCGGTCAACGTCCTCGTGGGAAGCGACTTCACCACCGTAGGGGCGCTCGGTGAGCTGGGAGTCCGGCGGATCAGTGTCGGCGGCGCGCTGGCCCGTACGGCCTGGACCGGGTTTCTGCAGGCGGCACGAGAGATCGCCGGGGAGGGGACCTTCACCGGGTTGGCTCGCGCGACCGCTTTCGGCGAGATTAATGAGCGCTTTGCCAGCCTCCTCCCTCTACCCCCGACCGGCCAGTCATGAAGAACCTCATTTATCTCCTCGGCTTCCTCGGTGCCGCATGCGCCTCCCAGGGAAGCGACGACTCCGAAACCGCGCGCTGGGAGCGGCAAGCGAAGCGGGTCACCATCATCCGGGACGACTGGGGAATTCCCCACATCTACGGGCAGACCGACGCGGACGCCGTCTTCGGGCTGATTTATGCGCAAGCGGAGGACGACTTCAACCGGGTGGAGACCAACTATCTCAACTCGATGGGACGGCTGGCGGAAGCGGAAGGCGAGGAAGCCATCTACCGGGATCTCCGCATGAAGCTCTTCATCGATCCCGACAGCATGAAGGCCATCTACGCGACGAGTCCGGAATGGCTCAAGACGCTGATGAACGCCTGGGCCGATGGACTCAATTACTACCTCGCCACCCACTCGCTGGTCACGCCGAAGGTCATCCGGCGCTTCGAGCCCTGGATGGCGCTCACGTTCAGCGAGGGGAGCATCGGCGGCGACATCGAGCGGGTATCCATTCCCAGGCTCCGGGCCTTCTACGCCAAGGAACCCGAAAGCCAGGCACCATCGGGCACGGGCGGATCCGACGGCGAGCCCCGGGGGTCGAACGGCTTCGCGATCGCCCCTTCGAACACGCAGTCGCAGCACGCCCTGCTGCTGATCAACCCGCACACCTCATTCTTCTTCCGTGCCGAGGTGCAGGTGGCGAGTGAGGAAGGCCTGAATGCGTACGGCGCGGTGACGTGGGGCCAGTTTTTCGTCTACCAGGGATTCAACGAGCGCGCCGGCTGGATGCACACGTCGAGCGGGACGGACAACATCGACGAATACCTCGAAACGGTGGTGAAGCGGGGGGACGACTACTACTACCGCTACGGCACGGAAGAACGTCCGGTCGTAGCCAGGAACATCATGGTCCCCTTCAAGACCGACACCGGCATGGCCCGGAAGGAATTCACCGTCTATCGCACCCACCACGGACCGGTAGTTCGGAGCGTGGACGGCAAATGGGTGACCGTGCGGCTGATGGAGGAGCCACTCAAGGCGCTGACCCAGTCCTACTCCCGCACCAAGGCGAGGGACTACAAGGCGTTCCGCGAGATCATGGATTTGCACACCAACTCGTCCAATAACACCATTTTTGCCGATGCCGACGGCAACATCGCCTATTTCCATGCCAACTTCGTTCCCAAGCGGGATACCTCCTTCGACTGGAGCAAGCCGGTGGACGGCAGCAATCCCGCGACGGAGTGGCAGGGTTTGTTCGGAGTGGAAGAGAGCCCGCATCTGCTCAATCCAGCCTCCGGCTGGCTGTACAACACCAACAACTGGCCGTACTCGGCTGCCGGCGCCGCGAGCCCGAAGCGGGCGGACTATCCCGTCTACATGGACGCCGGCAGCGAAAACGCCCGCGGGATTCACGCCATCCGGGTGCTGCAGGACAAGAAGGATTTTACCGTGCCGTCGCTCATCGCAGCGGCATATGACACCTATCTCACGGCCTTCGCGGAGCTGCTCCCCCCGCTGTTCGAGTCGTATGACCGGGCCCCCGCCGGCAGCCCGCTCAGGACGAAGGTGTCCGAGCAGATCGCGCTCCTGCGTGACTGGGACCTTCGCTGGTCGGACACGTCCGTCCCGACCTCGCTCGCCATCTTCTGGGGAGAGGAGCTGCAGCAACACGTCGCTCCGTCCGCCACGCGGGCACGGATGACCGCGTCCGAATACGCAATCACCAGGGCCACGGCGGAACAGCGGCTCACGGCGCTGGCCGCGGCTTCGGACAAGCTCACCGCCGACTTCGGCACCTGGAAGACTCCGTGGGGTGAGATCAACCGCTTCCAGCGTCTCACCGGCGCAATCGTCCAACCGTTCAACGATGCGGGGCCAAGCATCCCGGTGGGCTTCCCGTCCGCCCGATGGGGGTCTTTGGCCTCCTTCGGCGCGCGGGCCTACACGGGGACCAAGAAATGGTACGGCACCAGCGGAAACAGCTTCGTGGCGGTGGTCGAGTTCGGAGACAGTGTGCGGGCCAAGGCGGTGACCGCGGGCGGAGAGAGCGGCGATCCCTCCTCGCCGCACTTCAACGACCAGGCGGTGCGCTACAGCAAGGGCGACCTTCGCGACGTGTATTTCTACCGTCACCAGCTTGCGGGCCACACCGAACGGGAGTACCGGCCGGGTAAACCCTAGTACCCGGACGGGCCGGCATCACGGCGTTCCGAGCGCGACCTGGTTCCCGCCGGGCGCTATCTTCGGAGCGACTGGTGAGGATGGAAGAGGAGCGTGGCCATGCGTCGGTTCGGATTCACCATCTCCGCGATTGCCCTCGCCGTGCTGGTCGCCTGCACGACCGGCCCCGAGCCGCCGTCCGACGTGGTTTCGGGCACCTGGGGCGGTGAAAACGCGGGCCTCATCGCCACCGACTCCACCATCCACGTGCACATCGGCTGCACCCTGGGTGACGTGAGCGGGCGGCTGCATGTGGACGCCGCCGGGTACTTCGAAGGCAACGGGCTCTACAACGTGGATGCCTATCCCGTCGATCGGGGGATTCTGCACCCCGCCCGATTCAGCGGACGGATCACCGGCCGGACGATGGTCCTCGCCGTGGCGCTCATGGATACGACCCGGCAACTCGGCCCGGTCCAGCTGACGTACGGGAAGGAGCCGCGAATGCAGGCCTGTCCCATCTGTCGCGTTCCGCAGGGCACGCACCGTTGACTCCCACTCGAAGCCTGGCCGCACTGGTTCTCCTTCTCCTGGCCGCCTGCGCGAGCCGCGAGCGTGCCGTCGAGGGATTCATCCAGGTTCCCGGGGGCCGGATATACTATGCCGTCATGGGCGACGGCCCCGGCACTCCGCTCATCGTCATTCACGGCGGCCCCGGCACCGGGAGCTTCGGGCTCAAGCCCTGGGCGGCGCTCGGCTCTGAGCGCCGGGTGATTCGCTACGATCAGCTCGGCGCCGGCAAGTCGGATCATCCCACCGATACCACGCTCTTCACCGTCGAGCGGTCGCTTCAGGAGCTGCAGGTGCTTCGGGACTCGCTCGGTCTCGACGAGGTGCACCTGTACGGCCGGTCGTGGGGCGCGATGCTGGTCGAAGCGTACATGGGCACCAATCCCTCCGGAGTTCGGAGCGTGATCCTTTCCAGTCCGCTGGTGACGACGGCACAATGGGAGAGGGATGCCGACTCGCTGCTCCTGACGCTGCCCGACTCGGTGCAGGCTGTCATCGCCCGGCACGAGGCGGCGCATACCACTGATTCGCCCGAGTACCAGGCTGCAACGGAGCTGTACTACACGCGGTACTTGACCCGGGAGCCCGGCCGATCGAAAGCTGACGCCGACAGCGCCGGCCGGACGCGGGGAGACCTGGTCTACAAGTACATGTGGGGTCCAAGCGAGTTCACGGCGACCGGAACGCTCAAGCACTTCGATGCCACGGCGTGGCTCAAGGACATCACCGTGCCGACGCTGTTCGTAGCCGGCGAATTCGACGAGGCCACCCCGACCTCGACGGAAATGTTCTCGAAGCTGGTGCCGGGCGCGGAGTTCAGGATCATCCCCCGGAGCGGACATGCGACCGAGAACGACAATCCCGAGGCCCTGCTCGGGACTGTGCGGGATTTTCTCCGGCGAGTCGAGCGCCGCTGATCACAGGAGACGGGCGAGGACCAATCAGGCAGCTCACGCGGTCCACACTTCGGCTCGGGACCCGTGCGCTGAGCGCGGCGGATCCCGATCTCGGCGCGATCGTCGGGCGCCTGGGCGTCCCGCCATTCTGGGGTCGGCGCCCCGGGTTCCCGACGTTGGTCCGAATCATCCTGGAGCAGCAGGTTTCGCTCGCGGCGGCGAGAACGATGTACCAACGTCTCGCCAGGAGCGCGGGCTCGGTCACCCCGGATACTCTGATCGGTCTCGGAGTCCCGGGCCTTCGCGCCCTCGGGCTCACCGGGCAGAAGGCGGGCTACTGCGTCCGCCTCGCCGAATCGATCCGCTCCGGCGCGCTCGACCTGGCCGCGGTCGCGCGGGCCGAGGTCGAGGCGGGGCGCCGGCTGCTGCTCGAGGTGCACGGGTTAGGACCCTGGAGTGTCGACATCTATTTCCTCATGGCCCTGCGCCGGCCCGACGTCTGGCCGCAGGGAGATCTGGCGCTCGCCGATGCGGTACATCGCGTGAAACGCCTGCGGAGACGTCCCGACCATGCCGCCCTCACGCGGCTGGCACAGCAGTGGGCGCCCTGGCGGTCGGTCGCGGCGCGGATCCTGTGGCAGGAGTATCTGCACCGAAGGAGTCGGGAGTCAGGAGTCAGGAGTCAGAGGTTTCCCTGAATCCCGACTCCTGGCTCCTGACTTCTAGACCGCATCCGACAACGACGTGAAGTTGAAATCCCGCACCAGGAGCGGCGGCACCACCACCGGCGCACCGGCGTTCCCGCTCTCGCTGGCCGACACTCGAACCGGCGTCCCCATTCCCAGAATGTTGTTGAGCATGACCACCGGGGATTCGTTGAACCGGAAATTCTTGACCGGACGGACGATCTTCCCCTTTTCGATCAGGAAGGTGCCGTCGCGGGTGAGCCCGGTGTAGAGAATGCTCCTGGGGTCCACCCCGCGGATGTACCAGAACCGCGTCACCAGCACGCCGCGCTCGCAGGCCGCAATCAGGTGCTCGATCGTGTCATTCCCGCCCGACATCTTGAGGCCTCCAGCGGAGCCGGTCGGCTCCCTGCCCTGCCGCCCGGCCCAGTAGCGATCGTAATTCAGGTTTCTGACCACCCCGTTCTCGATCCACGTCACCGGGCGGGTCGGCAGACCTTCGCCGGTGAACGGCGTGCCGAAGCTCTCGGGATCGAACGGGTCGCTCACGATCGTCACTCGCCCGTCCACCACTTTGTCACCCAGCTTGTTGCCGCCGCCCGGCTTGGAGAAGAAGCTCCGCCCTTCATCGGCGTTTCGGGCGTTCATCGCGCCGGTCAGGAGCTGGAGCAGATTGCCGACGGCGGTGGGCTCGAGCACCACCGTGTACCGCCCTGGTTCGATGGCCATGGCGCCCACCGACTTCCGCGCCTTGTCCACCGCACGCGCGCCGAGCCCCACGGGATCGAGCGCGGAAAAGGCGTTGGAGGCGCCGCCGGCCCAGCCGGACCCCGCGCCATCCGGCGTACGTACCGTCGTGGTGAGCACCACGTCGGTGTCCTTGTCGTAGGCGAAGAGCCCCTTGCTGTTCGCGACCGCGAACGTGGTGGCGCGAGTTTCCAGATAGCCCGTGCTCACCAGCCCGGTGGCGCGGGCCGGCCCGGTGATACTGCTCACCGCGGCGGCCCGAAGCGCCGGATCGAGCCGCGCCGTGCTCTCGCTCCACCCTTTCCCCTCCTGGTACCGCTGGGGCTCGAGCTCCGGCACGAGCTCGGGGTCGTCGGGACTGAGCCGCGCGAGCCGCTCCGACATCTCCACCACCGCCTTGAGTCCGGCATCGTCGAGCCGGTTGGTGGCGGCCTGGCCGACCTTCTTCCCCACCACGCTCCGAACCACCACGCTGGTGTTGGTGTTGTCGCCCGCCGTCGAGATCTGATTCTCGGCGAAGCGCGTGTTGCCCCGAGCCCCGCTGGAGAGGCTCACCCGCGCCTCGGTCGCGGTGCTCTTGCCTAGCACCCGCCGGGCCAGCGCCTCGGCCTCCGCGCGCGACAGCGACGTCGCACCCTGTTCCTGCGTCGCTCGCCTCATGCCGACCTCCCGGTGTTGATCACATTGATCTGGCGATGCCGGGTCGGCACGCATCCGTGGCTCACGGCGTTCGATTGCGATGGCTGTCCCTTGGCATCGCCGAATGCGCCACCGAGGAAGTAGCTCCGCGGCCCGCCCACCAGGTCGAGCGCGCCCCAGAACTCCGGCGTTCGCATCTGGTAGGCGACGTCCTTGAGCATGCCGACGACCTTGCCGCCCCGGATCTCGTAATAGAGCTGGCCCCCGAACTGGGCGTTGTAGCGCTGCTGGTCGATGGAGAAGGAGCCGTCGCCCACGATGGCGATCCCCCGGTCGGTGGCGGAGATCAGGTCTTCCCAGACCAGGTCTCGCTCGCCCGGGAGCAGCGACACATTGGGCATCCGCTGAAACTGCACGTCGGCCCACGACTGCGCGTAGGAACAGCCGTGGGAACGGGTGGGCTTCCCGCTTTTCTTGTAGTACCAGTCGAGCCACAGCGCCTGCTCCCGCGTGGTCTGGTAGTCCACGAAGATGCCGTTCTTGACGATGTCGAACGCCTCAGGCTGGACGCCGTCGTCGTCCCATCCACAGGCGGCCAGCGATCCCGGCTGCGAACGGTCGCCGCGAATGTTCATGAGCGGTGATCCGAACTTGAGCGTTCCCAGCACCCGCTCCGGAGGGAAGACAAAGCTCGTCCCTGCGTAGTTGGCCTCGTATCCCATCGCACGGTCGAGCTCGGTTGGATGCGCCACCGACTCGTGAATGGTGAGCCACAGATGACTGGGATGCAGGATCAGGTCGTAGCGCCCCGCCTCCACCGGTTTGGCGCCGAGTTTGGCCACCGCCTCTTCAGCCCAGCGCGGCGCGTTCTCCACCAGCCGGGCTTCGGTGACGTGCTCGTAGCCGCGGCCCATCGGGGCGATGTCGTTGCTCTGCCGCGACTGGAAATCACCGGACGCCACCGCCGTCACCGTCATGCTCGGCTGGGTGCGGAAGATGGTCTGGGTGACGAGCGCGCCCTCACTGTTGGCGTAGGACTTTTCTTCCTTGAGGAAGAACATGCTCGAATTCACAAAGCGCGCCTGGGGATTCTTCATGGCGGCTTCGTTGGCGGAAAGCAGCAACGCCACTTTCTCTTCGACGGGAACGGTGAATGGGTCGACCTTGGCGTCACTCCGCCAGGTGCCCCGCTGGTTACCGGGGGCCGGGGCCAGCGTCACCGGTTTTCGGCCCGCTGTCCGGTTGGCTTTGGCCTGGGACACCGCCTGCCGGGCCACCCGGACCACGCCGTCGGCCGTCAGCTCGCTCGTCGCGGCAAAGCCCCAGGAGCCCTGCACGAGCACCCGCACGCCGATACCGAGCGTCTCGTTGTCGGAGAGACCTCCCACCCGCCGCTCACGGGTATTGATGGTCTGTGTGCGGTTGAGACTCACGCGGGCGTCGGCGTAGTCGGCGCCGGCGGACTTTGCGGCGTCCAGGGCGCGCATGAGCAGCTCGGCGAAGGCCGGGTCGCCCTGGGAGGCGGGACTCAGCAGCCCGGCCGTGCGCTCGGAGGCACCCGCATCGCCGGTCGCGGCCAGCACCATTCCGGCCGCGGCCGCGGTGGAGGTGCGCTTCAGGAATTCTCGGCGGCTAGTCGACACGACGTCCCTCGAATGTGAATGGTAGGACTGAACATTAATCCTTCGGAACCGCTTCCGTGACGTTCCGCGGGTACCGGATTAGTTTGCAGGACGATTGAGCGGAGCATCCTACTCGCGTTTGGGAGGTATGACGGTGACGAAACTGGAAAAGGATCTGAAGCGAGAGCTCGACATCGGCGGTGAGGCGTACGTGCTGACCATTTCGCCGACCGGTCTCAAGCTGGTTCGCAAAGGGCATCGGAAGGGTCGGGAGCTCACCTGGAAGGAGTTGGTCAGCGGGGAAACGGCGCTGGCAGTGGCGCTCAACGCGTCCCTCGATGAGACGACGAGCTGAGTGGAGCCCGACCCTACCCATGAACCTCGGCACATCGCTGCTCCCTGAGTTCGATCAGGAAATGGCCACGACTCGCCGATTGCTCGAGCGCGTGCCGGACGAGAAGGGGCAATGGAAGCCTCACCCGAAGTCCTTCTCCCTGGGCCACCTCGCCCAGCTCGTCTCGTGGATGCCCGGGTGGATTGCGAACACGGTGCGCGAGTCCGGGCTCGACCTGCTCACTGCGCCGGGCTACAGCTACGAGAGGACGGCGACGCTGCTCGCGGGCTTCGATCAGAACGTACGCGACGCCCGGGAGGCGCTCGCGGCCTCGACCGACAACGACCTCGGCGCGCTCTGGTCCCTCAAGCGGGGAGAGATGGTGCTCTTCAGCGCGCCCCGCGCAACGGTGGTGCGGACCCATATCAATCATCTTATCCATCATCGCGGCCAGCTCAGCGTCTACCTCAGGCTCGTCGACGTGCCGCTTCCGTCGATCTACGGCCCGACGGCGGACGAGCGGATGTGAGCGGCGACCGGCACGCCGTCGCCATTCACCGGCTGAGGGGTCATCCGGGCGGTCATCGAACGGGGTCGGTTGAGGCTACGGAGCGGGGAGGGCAGAGTCGATGTGCTTTGACGGGTTCCCGCAAGGTCCGTACTATGCAGGCACCAGCCGACCCGGCTGGACCGCGTCACCTCTTCCTGCCGGACGCGCGCGACCCTCTGGTCGGCCCGCACCCGGCCCGGCGTAGCTTGCAGGCAGGAGGACACCCCACGAACGATTCGCTGCCGGTCATCGTTTCCGGTCAGTCACCTGGAGAGAACCGCCGTGCCTCACACCATCGGCAGACCGCGCCGCCTCAGCTTCAGCATGCTTGCCATGTCCCTGCTGCTGGCTTGCCCAGCCGTTGCCCGGACCCAGGCCCCGGCGGCCAAGAAGGTCCTCACGATCGACGATTACGCCCGCTGGCGGAGTATCGAGAATGCGCGCATTTCGGGTGACGGCAACTGGGTGATCTACGGATTCCGCCAGCCCAACGCGCTCGACCAGCAGCCGGTGCTCCACATCCGCAGGCTCGATACCGACAGGGACCAGGAGCTTCCAAACGCGACCCAGGCGGTCTTCAGCGACGACTCACGATGGGTCGCGTATTTCATCGAGCTCCCCTATGCCGAGGCCAAGAAGCTGCGAGACGCAAAGAAACCGGTCCCCCGTAAGGCCCAGCTGATGGATCTCGCGACGGGCACGAAGGAAACCTGGGAGGACATGCAGACCTTCAGCTTTGCGCGGGGCGCGGGGCACCTGCTGCTCCGCCGGCGGCCACCGGATGAGAAGGCGAAACACAAGGGTGTGGACGTCGTGGTACACGACCTCAAGACCGGGTTCGACCACTTCCTGGGCAGCGTCAACGAATCGGCATTCAATCAGAAGGCGGAGCTGCTGGCCTACACGGTCGACGCCGCCGAAAAGGACGCCAACGGACTCTACGTTGTAGACCTCCGCAGCAACCGGGTACAGCCGCTCGACGGCGATTCGAAGAACTACAGCCGCCTGGCCTGGAGCGAATCCGGCCGCGCCCTTGCCGTGCTCAAGGGCCTCGAGGTCGAGAAGAAAACCGAGAAGGACAATGTGCTGGTGGCGTTCCCCGATGTGTACGGACTCCTCGCGGATCCCGCCGAGGCCGTCCCGGTCATCCTCGACACCACCGTGGCGGGATTCCCGCGGGGACAGGTCCTGAGCGACAAGCGCGACCTGGTCTGGAGCGCCGACGGCAAGCTGGTCTTCTTCGGCACCCGCGGGCAGGGTGCCGCGGCCGACACGACCGAAAAGAAGAAAAGCACCGACGAGCTGGCCGACGTGGACGTCTGGCACACCAGGGACCCGCGCATCCAGTCGGTGCAAATGTCGCGGGCCGACGACGATCGCAACTTCACCTACCGCGCGGCGTTTGCCGTGGAGGGCCGGCGCTTCATTGCCCTGGCCGATTCCACCATGCGCGAGGTCGAGCTGACCCTCGACGGCCGCTGGGGTGTCGGGCGCGACGACCGGGCCTACATCTCCGACTACAAGCGGCCCTCAGCGGACATCTACCGGGTCAACACCGCAAACGGCGAGCGGACCCCGCTGCTGCGCGGGCAGATCACTTACACCTCGACCGGGAGCCATGTGCTCGGGACCTCGCCCGACAGCCGTCACTTCCTCTACTGGCGCGACGGGCAGTTCCAGGCCTACAACCTCGATGACGCGCGCTCGACCACGATCACCAGAGCCGGCGCGCCAAGCTTCGTGGATGCGGAGTTCGATAATCCGGGGCCGAAGCCGGCGTACGGGCTTTCGTCGTGGACCAGAGACGGAAAAGCCGTCGTCCTCCTCCACCGCTACGACCTGTGGCTGGTGCCGCTGGACGGGAGCACACCGACCAACCTGACCGGCGGGGTTGGCGCGAAAAACGAAATCCGCTTCCGTACTATCAACACCGAGTCGGTCGCCGGCATGGGCCCGATGGAGCGGGCCCAGACGCTCGCCTATGATCCATCGAAGCCGATGCTCCTCTCGGCGTACGGCCAGTGGACCAAGAAGTCGGGCTATTACGAATTGCGCGACGGTAAGCTGAAGGAACTGGTCCAGGAAGACGCGATGTTCGGCTCGCTGAACAAGGCTGCTAAGGCGGACAGGTTTCTGTTCACCCGGGAGACATTCAGAGAGTTTCCCGACCTCCGCATCTCGGGTCCGGCGTTCACCGACGCGAGGAAGATCACCGACGCCAACCCGCAACAGGCCGAGTATGCCTGGGGTCGCCGCATGCTGTTCGACTTCACCAACAAGAAGGGCGTGCGACTGCAGGGGATTCTGGCGCTGCCCGACGATTACAAGCCGGGCGAGCGGCGGCCGATGATCGTAACCTTCTACGAAAAGAACTCCCAGAATCTGCATCGCTACCCCGCCCCCTCCTTCCTGAGCAGTATGGGGTCGATTCCGATCGAAGCCGTGAGCCGGGGGTACATCACGATGCTGCCGGACGTGCATTTCAACACCGGCACGTCCCACAGCGACATGCTGGAATGCGTCGAGGCCGCCACTCGGAAGGTGATCGAAATGGGATACGCCGATGCCAAGCACATCGGCGTGCACGGCCACAGCTACGGCGGCCAGGGCGTGGCCTTCATCGGCACGCGCTCGCGCCTCTTTGCCGCGGTGGGGATGGGCGCCGGAGTGACCGACCTGACCTCGGATTTCAACCACAACTGGGGCTGGTCCTATCACGTCGCCGGCGCCGGCGGGGCGAACGGCTACGATTACTACCTCTACAGCCAGGGCCGCCAGGGCACCACACCGTGGGACAATCCCGAGCTCTACCGTTTCGAGTCGGCGATGACTCACGTCCGCGAAGTCACCGCTCCGTTCCTGATGATGCACGGCACCGCGGATGGAACGGTGTCCTTCCAGGAAGGGCTTGGCTTCTACAACGCGCTGCGGTTCAATGGAAAGAACGCGACCCTCCTGGCGTACCCGGGCGAAGGGCACGGACTGCGGGGGCTGGCCAACCGGCGGGATCTCACGATCCGGTACTTCCAGTTCTTCGATCACCATCTGCGCGGCGCGCCTGCCCCGCGATGGCTGACCGAAGGGGTGCCGTACCTCGAGAAGGACTTCCGGCGGGATGCGAGCAAGGAGGTCGTGCCCCCGCGCCCGATTCCCTGAGATCTCTGCGCCAGATCTGTGGATTCACTCTCCCCGGAGAGCCGCGTTGGGATCCGCGCGAGTCGCGCGCATGGCCGGTACGAGACTCGCCACCAGCGCCACGGTCAGGAGCAAGACCGCAACCATGCCGTAGGTGACGGGGTCGCGCGCCGACTGCTCGAAGAGCAGCGGCTGAATCCATTTGGCCGCTATCAGGGCGAGACCCAGTCCGAGCGTGACCCCGACCAGCGCGAAGCGCACCCCCTGCCCTACCACCAGACGCACCACGTCCGCCGCCTGGGCGCCGAGCGCGATCCGCACCCCCAGCTCGTGCATCCGCTGCGCCACGTTGTAGGTGATCACCCCGTAGAGCCCGACCGCCGCCACCAGCAGCGCCAGGACGCCAAAGGCGACGAACATCGTGGCCCCCACCTTCCACGAGCGGCGCTGGGTATCGATAATGTCGTTCATCGGCTGCACCCCTACGTAGCTCTGCCCCGGCATCACCGCCTGCAGCGCCTTTCGCACCGTTTCCTGGTGGAGAAGCGGATCGCCCCGCATCCGCAGCATCAGCGCGAAGCCGGAGGCAGGCTCGTACTGCGCGGACGGGAGGTAGTACATGAATCGCTTTTCGTCGCTGAAGCTCCGTTCCACCGCGTTCTCGGCGATGCCGATCACCGTCGTGCAGGGCATCGTGTCGTTGCCGACCCGCATGCACTGGCCGAGGGCATCTTTCCCGGGCCAGAGCACCTTGGCCATCGCCTCGCTCACCACCCCAACGCGTGGGGTCCCTTTCCGGTCCAAAGCGGTGAAGGAGCGACCCCGCACGACGCGGGTGTCCATCGTCTTGAAGAAGTCCGGGGTGGTGGTCTGGTAGGTGAACCGCCCCAGTTTCCGCACCGAGTCGATGCCCTCGACGTAGAGTCCGGTGGCGGAGCTGCTCCAGAACGGGATGGCGCTCACCCACGCCGCGTACTCCACGCCGGGAATCGCCTGTCCCACCTCCAGGAGCCGCTGGCCCAGCGCTTCCTGTTCCGCATCGGTGGTGCGCATCCCCCGCATGTTCGCAGTGGCGAGCAGCACCGGCTCCGCATCGAATCCCATCCGCATGGACCTGACGTGGTCGAGGCTCTTGACGAAGAGCCCGGCGCCCACCAGGAGAATCACCGACAAGGCACCCTGCAGTACCAGCAGCGCCGAACGCATTCGCGAGCGGTGGTAGCCGCCCTCCCGCGCGCCGGCCTTGAGGGCGCCGGCCAGATCTCCGCTGCCCGCCAGGAACGCCGGCCCGAGACCGGTGAGCACCCCCGCGACGAGCGCGAAACCCGCGGCCACCAGGAGGGTGCGCCCGTCGGTGACCACGTCGAGTGCCGAGATGTTCCGGACAAAGAGGTGCCGGAGCGCGGCGCCGCCCCACTGCGCAATCGCCACACCCGCCACGCAGCCGAGTGTGGCGAGCAGCAGGCTCTCGGTCAGGCATTGTGCGAGCAGCCGCGTACGGCTCACGCCCAGCGCCAGGCGCACCGCGATCTCCCGCCGCCTCCGGAGCACTCGCGCCAGCATGAGGTTCGTGACGTTGGCGCAGGCGATCAGCATCACGATCACGGCCACACCGGTCACCCAGAGCAGCGTCTTCGACTCGAGCCCCGCATCGGGACCCGCCGCGGTCTTGAGCGGTCCCGCGATCGCCGCGGGCCGGGCGATTTTCGACGGCGTGCCGCCGCCGGAGAGCGCTACTTCGGCGTCCCAGCTTTTCACGTGCGCCTGGCTCAGGTCCTGCGACGCCGTCGCTTCGCTCACCCCCGGCTTCCGCCGGAGCATCACGCTCATCCAGCCCCAGTTGTAGGTCTTGTAGTAATTGGTGGCCATCCGCTCGTTGGGCTCGTTGCCCGCAGCGGTGGTGATCGGGATGTACACCGCCGGCGGTTCGTCCTCCGAAACTCCGACGAATCCCCTGGGCGCCACGCCGATGATCACACAGGGAATGTTGCGGACGTGGAGCGTTTCCCCCAGGACATTGCGTCCGCCGAACTCGCGCTGCCAGAATCCGTATTCCAACACCGCGACGTTGGCGCCTTTGGGGGTCACGTCCTCCGCGGCGACGAAGAAGCGGCCCAGCGCCGGGCGCAGGTCGAAGAAATCGAAGAACGACGCATTGACCACTCCAACCGGGCGCTCCCGTGAGGCGTCACCCAGGCCCACCGCCATCGACCGCGTCGTGAAACCGGCAAACTGGGAAAACGAGGAGGTTAACTTCACCAGATCGAGGTAGCGGGTGTATTCGAACGCCGAGGTGGAGCGGCTGCGCTCACGGTCGTGCCAGGTCAGGTAGACCCGGCGCACGGCAGAGGGATCGCGGAGAAAGGGGAAAGGCCGGAACATCAGCCGGTCGATCACCCCGAACATCGCGGCGTTGGCGCCGATACCGAGCCCCAGCGTGATGATCACCGTTGCCGAGAAACCGGGAGATCGCCGGAGGCCGCGGAGCGCGTAGCGGACGTCCTGCTGGAAGTGGTCGAGCCAGGGCCAGGACCACCGCTCGCGAGCCTGCTCCTGGATCAGCGGCAGATTGCCCAGCCGGCGGCGTGCCTGGTAGGGCGCCTCCTCTGCCGGAGCCCCATCCCCCAGGGCGTCGCGCTCCAGCTGTTCCCGGTGAAACCGCAGCTCTTCAGTCAGCTCTCGGTCGAGCTCGTCACGCCGGAGCCAATCTCGAAGCCGGATGAGCCACTCGCGCATGGGACCTCCTGGGTGCTGGGTACTGGATGCTGCTGGTTCATGCCGGCCGCATGATCCGGCCGATGGCGGCAAGAAGCTCCAGGAAGCCGGACTCCTGCTGACCCAGATGCTTCCGCCCCGAGCGGGTGACTGTGTAATACCGGGCGCGCTGATTGTTGGGGGTCTGCCGCCACTCCGCCTTGATCCAGCCCTTTTGCCGCATCCGCTGGAGGGCCGGGTAGAGCGAGCCTTCCTCCACTTTGATCACGTCTTCGGAAAGCCGTTGCAGGTGCTGGGCAATCCCGTAGCCGTGCATCGGCTGGGCGATCAGGGTCTTCAGGATGAGCATATCGAGCGTGCCCGGGAGCAGGTCCCGCCTGGATGAGGGAGTCATGGGATAAACATAGCCTGTCTATGGGGTAGACGCTCTATGTCCTGAAAGGGTTGCGTGTGCAGGGGGAAGACCCCGGCCTTCCCCAATCTTTCCTCTCCCGCTTAGGATTGGATCGATTCCCCTCGGACCACCGGGACGCAGATCATGGAAATGAATCTCCGGCGAGAGCCGCGGTGAGCAAGCACCGGCTTGAGGCCTTCAGCGACGGGGTGATCGCCATCATCATCACGATCATGGTGCTGGAGATGAAGGCGCCGCCTGGCGCAGAGCCGTCCGCGCTGCAGCCACTCTTCTATCCGTTCCTGAGCTACGTTCTCAGCTTCATCTACCTCGGGATCTACTGGAGCAATCACCACCACATGCTGCACGCGACCCGGCGGGTGACCGGCGCGATGCTCTGGGCCAATCTGCACCTCCTGTTCTGGCTGTCGCTGGTCCCCTTCGTTACCGGGTGGATGGGGGGGAACCATTTTGCTCCCGCTCCGACTGCGCTCTACGGCGTGGTCCTCTTGCTGGCGGCGATCGCCTACTACATCCTCCAGCGTACGATCCTCGTGTCGGAAGGACCGGGTTCGCTTCTGGCCACGGCGATCGGATCCGACCTCAAGGGCAAACTCTCCCCCATCCTGTACTTGATCGCGATCCCTCTCGCCTTCGTCGAGGAGGCGATATCGGGCGCGCTGTATGGGTTCGTGGCGCTGATGTGGCTCATTCCGGACCGGCGCATCGAGCGCGTTCTCGCGCCGAGGGAAGGAAAGTGAAACGCATGTCGCGATGCACCCTGACGATCGCCCTCACCACCGCGATGATGGCCATCGAGATGGCGAGCGCGCAGTCCACCCCGCCTTGCACCCAGCACGCGCGCGATTGTCCGGCGCCGCCCATCATCGATGCGAGTCCGCCGGGCGCACCGGTCCCGCCCCCCTCCGACGCGATTGTGCTGTTCGACGGTAAGTCGCTCTCGGAATGGCGGAGCGGGGACGGCAGCCCGGCCCGATGGGTGGTTCGATCCGGCTACATGGAAGTCGCGGCAGGCACCGGTGGAATCGCCACCGTGCGGCAGTTTGGCGACGTACAGCTCCACGTCGAGTGGGCCTCCCCCAATCCACCCAAAGGCACCGACCAGGACCGGGGTAACAGCGGGGTTTTCCTCATGGGGCGATACGAGGTGCAGGTGCTGGATTCCTATGGGAACCTCACCTACCCCGATGGCCAGGCGGGAGCGGTCTACGGTCAGTATCCTCCCCTGGTCAACGCGAGCAGGGCGCCGGGGGTCTGGCAGGCCTATGACATCGTCTTCCACCGGCCCCGGTTCGACGCCGACGGCTCGCTGCTCCGCCCGGCGACGCTCACGGTATTCCACAACGGCGTGCTGATCCAGGACGGCGTCACCCTCACCGGTCCCACCGCGCATCAAGCGCGACCGGCCTATACTTCGCACCCGAACCGGCTCCCGATCTCGCTTCAGGACCATGCGCACCCAGTCAGATTCCGGAATATCTGGGTGAGGCAGCTGGAGCGGTGAGCGGTGCGCGGTGAGCGGTGAGCGGTGA
>Ga0210377_10000054_pt1 | contig 101032 bp, 110 predicted proteins | sample PLM4_65_b1redo_FD_155480 | JGI IMG/M metagenome (GOLD analysis project Ga0210377, IMG submission 155480) | Groundwater sediment microbial communities from an aquifer in East River, Colorado, USA - PLM4_65_b1 redo | ecosystem: Environmental > Terrestrial > Soil > Riparian zone | place: USA... | reverse complement strand
GTCTCAAATGCAGACTTGGCGTATGCCTCCGCAGTGGATGCAATGTCACCGCGTTTGGCATCGAGGATAACGGGGATCATCGAACCGAGGCGCTTTGACTCGGCGTCAATGGCTTCGATGACCTGCTTGAGCGCTGTCCAACCTTCGGCGCCGAAGACTTCGAAGAACGCCGCATTGGGTTTGAAGGCTGCAGCGTAGGGCGCGGTCTGTTTGACAAGATTCAGGCAGAAGTCCAGAGCGGATGCGGCGGTGGGGGCAGATAAATCATTGACGTGTGGATCAAGTCCAACACAGAGCAATGACGAGCAGTCATCCACCCGCTTTTCCAAAAAAGAGAAAAAAGTTTCCATGGTTGTAGTATACAGGTAGACACGTATACAGGTAAACACGGAACACGTGTCTACTTGTGTACGTGTTTACTTGTCTCCTTATCTACGCTTTACCTAACACCATCGCTAACAACGCCATCCTAACATAAAGACCATATTCCATTTGCCTGAAATACGCCGCACGCGGATCATCATCGAAGTCCACGCTGATCTCGCCGACGCGCGGGAGCGGATGCATGACCGCCATCTCCTGCTTGGCGGCTTTCATGATCTCGGGGTCGATCACATACGCGCCCTTGACCTTTTCATAATCGGCGGGGTCTTCGAAGCGTTCCTTTTGCACACGGGTCACATACAGGATGTCGGTTTCAGGCAAAACTTTTTCGAGCGAGCTGAACTCCGCCTGCGGCACGTTCTTCTCTGTCACCTCATCCATCACTTCCTTCGGCATCTTCAAAATATCAGGCGAGACATAATTCAACTTGATGTTGGTGAACTGCGAAAGCAGACGCGCCAGCGAGTGGACGGTGCGTCCGTATTTCAGATCGCCGAGCATGGTCACGGTCAGGTTATCGAGCCGCCCCAACTCTTCCATGATGGTGAACGTATCGAGCAACGCCTGCGTAGGATGTTCGCCCACACCGTCGCCCGCGTTGATCACAGGCTTCTTCGCCGCCTTCGCCGCGATCGCCGCCGACCCCGTTTCAGGATGGCGCAACACGATCACATCGGCATAACATTCGAGCGTGCGGATGGTATCGGGCAGGCTCTCGCCTTTCGACACCGAAGAATATTTCACCTCACTGATCGGGATGACCGACCCGCCGAGGCGTTCCATCGCCGCGGTGAACGACGACGAGGTACGCGTGGACGGTTCATAAAAAAGATTGGCAAGAATTTTGCCCTTGAGCAGATCGAACGTCCCCACGCGTTCGACCATGCCGCGCATCTCGTGCGCCACGCCGAACACATACTCCAGGTCATTGCGCCCGAACTGCTTGACCGAAATAATATCCTTGCCATACCACTCGGCGTTTTTATTTTCGCCGAACGGCAGATGAGGGTTGGTGGATGAAGTTGGCATTTGTTTAGTCTCCTTGGTTTTATGTCGTTGCGAGGGCGCTAGCCCGAAGCAATCTCCTGTTTGGTGGTGACATGAGATTGCTTCGTCGGACTTCGTCCTCCTCGCAACGACATTTGTTTTGAATATCGGGACTCTGCTTGCACACTGGCAACGAATCCCGTTTAATCACATGGTTCTACGCTTCAACATTTCTCCGCTCGGACTCTTTCTACGGGTGAGGCTGATTCTGTTTCGATGGCTATCACCGAAACCGATACAAGGCTATCAGATTAGCGATAATTGATCCTGTTGCGTTTATCATGCCATGGGCAGCCATGCTGGATGTAATCGTGCGTGAACGCCAAACAAGCAGCCCTAAAATGAGCGAAACAACAGGAACGATGATCCAAAATGAAATAGGAAAGCCTCTCAGGGCATAAATATGAGCGAACGTAAATAACGCTGCTTGAAAGAACAAAATCTTTATATCTTTCCAACCCAACTTCCGCAAGTATCCCCACAGAAAACCACGAAAGACAGGTTCCTCTGAAACAGCCGCCATGCTCATTTGATATGCAAAGCTTACAACAATGGTTGATGATGTGAGATTTGAGAATAAAGTGAGAGGTCCCGTGAAAGAGGCGCTCTCCGAAGTATACATAAATGACCATGGATAGCCGAGCGCAATTGCCGTTCCCAATCCAGCAAGTATACCGATACCCAACCATAGAAAACTAGATTTTTGAAATTTGGGTAAAGATGAACGATGTTTCCAAATTGCGATGACAAACACAATCGCAATTCCTAGAATTACTAGGCTAAGCGGTTTAGGAAAAACCAACTTATCATCATACCCTGAATGGATAAAAGTCTGTAATGGTTTTAACAAAACGATAATCACAATGGCGGACAAATCTATATGAAAATCTACCAACCTATCGCGCTCCCACCAAATGAGAAATGTAGTTAGCAGGTATGTTCCAATTTGATAGACGGTATCTGTCCACGCCCATTCGATGTTGAAGAACCGCATACCCGCCAAAAACGGAATCCGCAAAATCAACAGCCCTGTTAGTACCAACAAGAATACCTGCTGGTGCCCTGATTTTTTATTGTCTTGAGTTTGATTCATTGTGCCTATCAACATCTTTATTTCTCATCCTCATGCCCATGCCTGTGATGAATATCGGGCATGTGATCGTGCGCATGCTCCTCGGCGGGTGGGGCTGATTCTGTTTCGATAATTCTTATCCTAGCCTGTATAAATACATCATATAGCCAAGGATATTTCCAATCGCATTCATCATGCCATGTGCGACCATACTTGAAGTAATCGTCCTTGAACGCCATACAAGCCATCCAAGCACGAGGGCAATGACTGGAACAACAATCCAAAGCGAAATTGGATAAGTGTTTAGGTAATAGATATGACTAAATGTAAATAAGCCAGCTTGGAATAGCCATATCCAAAGTTCACGCCATTCCATTTTACGAAGATAACCCCACAGAAAACCTCGAAAGAGTGGTTCTTCTGAGATTGCAGCCTGCCCAATCTGATAAACAAAATATAAAGAAGTCCCTAATAAGTTTCCACGGTCAGTTCCTTCTCGTACCTGAAATGACATAGGATAACTCAAAACAATCATCGTCAATAAACCTACTATCATTCCAATTAAGAGCCAGCCTATATCCTTGGATTTTATGCCTGGCAATTTAGAACGTTTCCTCCATATTGCCACGGTGCATACAATCGCAATTAGCCAAATCATCAAGCTTGGGATACCTGGAAACGGGAGAAAATATCGACCGTATCCAAGCAGCATAGCTGACAACGTTTGGATGGGTTTAAGCAATAGAATGATAATCACTGCTAAAGTATCGATATGATACCCAGCGAGGTTATCCAGTTCCCACCAAATTAGAAATATGGTTAGCAAGTAAGTTCCAATTTGATAAACAGTATCTTCCCATACCCATTGGATATTGAAGAACCGCATGCCTGCAGAAAAGGGAATCCGCAAAATCAACAGCCCTATTAACGTCAGCAAGAATACTTGGTGATGTCTTGATTTGTTCTTATCCTGAGTCTGATTCATTGGCCATCCAAATTTATTTTACTCTTTTCATTTCCCATCATGCCCATGCCTGTGATGAATATCGGGCATGTGATCGTGCGCATGTTCCTCGGCGGGATGTTCATGCTCATGCGAATGGACTCCATCCGCGTTCGCGTCATCGTGCCCGTGGGCGGGGTCGTCGTGCTTGTGGCTGTGCTCGTGAAACAAAGCCGTATGCATGTGTGAATGTTCATGCTGTTCGTTGATCAGCAACAACGCGCCGCCGATCATCAAGACCGCGGCGATGATAAACAAGAACGAAGGATACTCTCCAAAGATAACAATCGATAACAACACACCCGCCAGCGGAGCCGTGCCATACAACGCGCTGGTGCGCGCCGCGCCCAGTCCACGCATGGAACGGATGAACAGCATCGTGCTCAAGCCGTAACTGACAAATCCCAGAATCAATGTGCCAAGAATGGTCTTCACCGCTGGAAACGGATTTCCAAGTAATAACGCAAGAAAGAACGAGAACGTGCCTGCGATTAGTCCCTTCCACGCCACGATGGCAAGCGGGTCTTTGCCCGAGATATTGCGCGTGAAGTTATTGTCCACGCCCCATAGCACGCACGCCAGGATGACACCCAACGCGCCTAGCGAGAGCCCGAATCCGCTTTTGAAATCCGTCGAGAGAAAAACGCTTGCCAGTGTGATGACGATGATCGCTGTCCACGCACGGCGACCGATCGCTTCCTTGAAGAATAACAAAGCTATGAGCGTTGTCCCCACGCCTTCAAAATTCAACAATAACGAAGCTGTGGAGGCAGGCGTGTTCTGCAAACTGACCATCAACACGATCGGTGCAAGAATCCCGCCCGAAATGATTGCGCCTGCCAGCCACTTGATATCGGGTCGCTTGATGCCCGCTTCTACTTCCTTCGAACGCATTCGCTGAGTCAACTTGACGAGCGCAATCCCTGTTCCACTTCCAATATATAAGAACGCCGCCAGGAAGATCGGCGCAATATTGTCGTCCAGCAATAGCTTGGCGATGGGCGCACTTGCCCCGAAAAATATCGCGGCTAGCAAGGCTTGAAGGATGAAAGGGAGGTTGGATGATTTCACTGTTTTATCGTTTTCTTCATAAGAAGTTTGTAGTTCTTCATACTTTTGGCTTGACTCCATTGCTAAAAATGACTATGATAAAAGCATAAAAGTCGAAAGACTTTCCTGCCTCGCGAAAAGTGACCATCTGTGGTCGCCTGCCCCCATCTACAAGTGATGGATCGGGATAGCGAGGCAGGTTGGCTTTAATCAGACTTCTATCACTTTCCTGATTTTCCTTTCGATTGCATCATACGCTTCACTTTGGTTGCGGCTGTCGCGGCGCAGAATAGCTCCCGCGACAAGGTCTGCAACCTGAATAAGCGATTCGCTCTGTGAACGACGGGTTGAAATACGTCTGAAGTTATGCCTGATGTCACGGGCTTTCAGAATTCGCTTTAGTTCGTCTTTTGTTTGTTGTGGGTATCCGAATTCGTCCAAAATCAACGTTCCGCCACTGCGTTTTTCTTCAGGAATTTGGCGAATTAATTCAGAAACAAAATATAAATAAACATCCAAACCAGACATTAACTTGAAAGAATCTGACAGATTGCTCTTGTCTACAACAATTGCCCAAGCCTCAAAATTTGCTTCTGCTAACGATGAGAATAGTAAGTTTCGTAATTTAGCAGAGGCTAAAGAATTGAAATGGAAATCAAATCCCTGTGGCAAATGAGCTTTTTGACGTATGTCAGCCAGCAAATCACGTAAATCATCTGGAGATTTTGTCGCAATTACTGTAACAACAAAGTATCGCGATGCGCCTTTTTCGAATGCAAAACTTACATCGCCAGCTTCGTCACCTGCAAAAGTAAAGGTTAGCATTTTTATCCCTTGAAGGAAAGAGTTGCTTTGTTTTTCAAACGCTTTTCGGAGTTCGGATCGTGAGTCGGTAAATAGACTGTTGGATGTTGGTTCGCAAAACTCAAAATATTTTGCATCGTATCGACCGTCTGATTTGGGTTCGGGCTGACACCGTCCGCGATTTTGTGAAGCAGGTTCTCTTCTGAATAACTGGTGTCACCCGCCAGAAAATAATGCACATCTTCGCTTGTGGCAATTACTGAAACATGCGCAGGTGTGTGACCGTATGTGGGCACGACTTTTACATCACCTTTCGAGGTGACGTTCCATGATTTCTCAAAAGAACCAAACGCGCCGCCATCAAATTCAATCGGTTGTGGAGAGAACCAATTCGGGTACCGCTGTGAAAGATACCCATCGAGCCGTCCCTGAAAGCCACGTGTGCGATTGTATTCAGGCAAGTTTACATAGATCTTGCTTTCAGGAAAATGATGCAGTCCACCTGCATGGTCAGTGTGCATATGAGTCAAAACAACTTTTTTCACGTCCCTTTGGTTAATGCCCATTTGTTTTAATTGGACGCCAATCTCCTCTTCCGGTTTTACATGGAACCGAACCGCGAGATTGTAATAAGGATGCCAGCGCGGAAAGTAGCCCGGCTCTGATGTGCGAGCTGTATCGCCTGTGTCCACCACGATCACGCCTTCGTCATGTTCGATGACCCATGCATAGATCGGCACCGCTGGCTTCACCCATTCCCTGCCAAACAGTACATTCACAAGACGTAATGCGCCCGAACCTTTGCCAATGACTTGATTTTTCTTGATCTCAACTGTGCCCGTTTGAATTGCGTGGATTTTCATAAGCGAATATTCTTTCCGTAACCAGGTTCTACCAATATCTTGCCATCTTCAAAGGCGGTTTGTCCACGTAGGACGACGCGCCTCACTCGCCCTTTGACCTGCCAGCCTTCGAACGGAGTCCAACTGCAGCGGGTGAATTGATTCTCGGCTTTGATCTCGTAGGTTGAGTCTTCGTCTACTTCGATCCATGTTTCGGGTTGTTCAGGGAGATTGAAGATCTTGCGTGGGGCAATCACTGATTTCTGAATGATGTCATCCATGGTCAATACCCTTCGGGCACGATGTCTTCCATCGCCCACCGCTGTGAGCAATAAGGGCAGTAATGTTTCCAAGCCAGGGAAACCGGGCGGAGGATTATCGGAGTCTTTTTCTTCTAATGTGTGCGGGGCATGGTCGGTGGCGAAACAGTCGATCACATCCATGTTTGCCCACAGCGCTTCAACATCTTCTTTCGTCGCCAAGTGCGGACGGACTTCGCCGCGTCCGGGATGTCCGTGCGAAATGGCGGGGATATCATCTTTGGATAAAAATAAATGATGAGGACAAACTTCGCATGTCACCTTTATTCCCTTTTCTTTTGCGGCTTTGATGAGTAGGACTTCCTCTTTCAATGAAATATGTGCGATATGAACGGGACGGTCGTATATGGCGGCGAATAAAATCCCTGCTGCCATGGTTCTTGATTCAGAGTGGAGAACAACAGGATATTCTTTGGGGAAGTTTTGGAAATGCGGCATCCACAAAGTCATATCATCGAGGCGCAGTTCGCCGAAAGTGGAGTCGAGATACATCTTCAAACCCGCGGCTTTGGATGCGAGAGCTGGAAGGATGGTTGCGTTATCCGGTCCCGCGCCGACATATTGTCCGTAGTCACAGCGCGCTTTTTGTTTGGCGGCGTTGAGCGCCAGGTTGAGTGTCGAATTGTCGAATATCGGAGGTTTCGTATTGGGCATGCCGAGGATCGTGGTCACACCGCCAGCGAGCGCGGACTGTGTGGCAGTGTCCCAATCTTCCTTGTGGGTTTGTCCGGGTTCGCGGACGTGGACGTGAGGGTCAATTAAGCCGGGGAGTTTGAGCATGTTAATCTTCTCGTGATCCTTATTAAATCATTAACATGAGCTTTGCAGGGTATTAATGAATTCATGTTATAGTCACCGTATAGAGAGCAAAGTAATGTCACCTTATAATGATCAAAAGGGTTTGTCCGGTTCGTGGGTAGGAGTTCTTCTGCAAGGCGTGGTTTCCCTACTCAAAAATATCGTATCCGTCATCCTGTTGTTGATCACTGCCATATTCTTTCGGTGGGTAAATGGAAAACAATCCGAGTATGACGATTTGAAAGACAAACCAAAAGATTGAGAAGAATACGTAGTTCAGTCTGAGTGGGTCCGGGGTAATGAGACCGGGGCGATGTGTCAGGTTCCAGATGAGATAAGCTTTCTATAGCAGAAGCAATTCAAAGTCCAGAAAGATGCGGGTATGAGAAGGGGATTGAATGCAGAGTCGCATCCAATCCCCATTGGACATCCTTGTAAATCAGGCAGGTTAATCGCCGCGGACAGCCGGCGCTTTGAAGATCAGGAAGATCGAGTTGACGAAGATGCCAAGGATGGCGGCGAAGACGATGGCGGGAATGCCATTGGGGAACAGGTATGGCACGTTGAAGGGGAACACGCCGTTTGGCAGTGCGAGGTTGCCGCCGATGCCGCAGACGAGAATGATCGCGCCCACCGCGAGTTGCTTCGGGTCGAACAAGTTGACCTTTTCGGATTGGATGAGTGCAACGCCTTGCATGCCGATCACGCCGAAGAGGTAGATGCTCAATCCGCCGACCACGGCTGGGGGCAGAGTGTTTACCAGAGCCACCAATTTACCGAAGAACCCCAACACGATTGCCATCGCGCCTGCTGTCATGAGGACGGCAGTGGAATAGTTGCGTGTGATCGCCATGAGTGAGTTGTTTTCACCGTAGTTCGTGCCAGCTGCGCCGCCGAGCATGCCGACCACGAGATCATCTGCGCCATCGGCAACAAGATTAAGACCGATGAGTTCCTTGATGTTGAAGGGCTTGCGTCCAAGTTCTGCGGCAAGTTCATCAATGTAGAGACTCATCTGATAGAGGTGCGCCGTGGATTCAGGTACAGTGGCGATGAAGATGAGCGCGATGCTCAACGCCATACCCCAGGCATCGGGGTTGTTGAAAGCGGGAAAGGTGAATTTGGGCATCTCAAGCCAGTTGGCGCTGGCAACCGTATCAAAGTGCACCAACCCAAATGGAATGGCGACGATGTAACCGAAAATGGCGCCGAGCAGAATGGGCAGCATGCCGATCAACCCTTTGCCTTGCAGGTAGACCGAGAACAACACAGTTGCGATCAAGGTGATGAAGGCGACTGTCCAGGTTTGGGCGGCGATCTCGGGAGCAGCCCAGTTGCCGGCATTGCCCAAGGCAGCGCCAGCCAGTGCTACGCCAATAACCATTGCCATCGAGCCGGTGACGATCGGAGGCAGGACGCGGTCGAGTGCGGCTTTACCGATGCGCATGATGAGCAAGCCGATCAGGATCTCGAAGACGGCGGTTAAGATGATGCCTACTTGAACGATCTTCACACCTTCAGGACAATAGACGGCTGCCGAGTTATAGCAATCTGGCGCGAACTTGCTCATCACTGTGATGACCACGGCAATGTAGGAAAACGATGAACCGTAGTACATAGGGATCTTACGCTTCGAGACCAGCAGGGCAATGATCGTGCCTAGTCCTGAAGCCAGTAGGGTGATGCCGACATCGAACTTGGTGAGGATGGCGACCAACACTGTAGCAGGGAACATGGTGAGGAACTGTTGGAAGCCAAGCGAGAGCGTGGCTCCGATGGGCGGGTTGTCATCGGGCAGATAGCCGAAGACCTGGGGCTTACTTGCAGTGGACATATGCATTCTCCTCTGTATATGGATTTGTAGGGGCGACCCGCCAGGGTCGTTATCGGCACGTGTTGACCAGGGTGGGTCGCCCCTACGTACCGATATAAAAAAAGAGAGCCGCTAAAAGCGACTCTCTAATTTCCAAAAGCAGAAACAATCATTCCGAAGAAGTGGTGGCGGAAAAATCGTTTGTGGTGGGGATGTCTGTACATTGCGCTGGATTTTACGCCGATTCGGGCATGTGTCAAGGTTCTAGTAAGGCGGGATGGCATCCCGCCCCACGAGTAACGGGGAAGAAAAGGCATGAGAAAACAGAAGCAGGTTCCGGCTGGTTTCGACACCTGCACTTGCGTGCTGATGCAAGTGTACGACTTCGTCCTACTCAACCACCAACAAAGTGGATTTTCAATCCTGTGATGTTCGTCACTGAGTGTGTTAGAGTCACGGTGATATAATCCCGCGCATAATTTCGCAAGGAGAAAAAAAGATGACCTACCAAAATGTAACAGTGCCCAAAGGTGGCGCAAAGATCTCGATTCAAGATGGCAAGTTGAACGTTCCTGATAACCCGATCATCCCGTTCGTGGAGGGCGACGGTACCGGGCGCGATATTTGGCGTGCTTCGGTGCGTGTGTTCGATGCTGCAGTGGAAAAAGCCTACGGCGGCAAACGCAAGATCCATTGGATGGAAGTGTACGCCGGTGAGAAATCTTTCAAGCTGTCTCAGAGCTGGCTGCCCGAAGAAACCAATGAAGCCTTCCGCGAATTTTTGGTGGGTATCAAGGGACCGTTGACCACCCCGATCGGCGGCGGCATCCGTTCATTGAATGTTGCTCTGCGTAAGAACCTCGACCTGTATGTTTGTCAGCGCCCGGTGCGTTGGTATAAGGGCGTGCCTTCGCCAGTCGTCCACCCCGAATATGTGGACATGGTCATCTTCCGCGAAAACACTGAAGATATTTACACAGGTATTGAATTTGCAAACGGAACAGAAGAGAATAAGAAATTCAAGGAACTGTTCAAGGAAGCCTTCCCTAAGGAATATGCCAAGATGCGGTTCCCGGATACAGCCGGTATTGGCATCAAGCCGGTTTCGGTTGAGGGCACCGAGCGCCTCGTGCGTGCCGCGATCCAATGGTCGCTGGATAATCATCGCCGCAGCGTGAACTTTGTCCATAAGGGCAATATCATGAAGTTCACCGAAGGCGCGTTCAAGGATTGGGGCTATGCCCTCGCCAAACGCGAATTCCGCGGACAAATTGTGACCGAGCGCGAGACCTGGATCCTTGGTAACAAGGAAGCCAAGCCTGGCTTGAGTGTGGAAGATAATGCCAAGATGATCGACCCCGGTTTCGATATGATGAGCCCCGCGCAACAGGGCGAGATCAAAGCCGAGGTGGAAGAAGCGCTGAAGTTGTGGGATACCCATGGTGACGGCAAGTGGAAGAAAATGTTGCTCATCAAGGACTCCATTGCGGATGTCTCTCTGCAGTTCACCATCATCCGCCCGCGCGATTACGATGTGATCGCCACGTTGAATCTCAATGGCGATTATCTCTCCGATGCGCTCGCCGCTCAAGTGGGTGGTATCGGCATCGCTCCGGGTGCGAACATTAACTACGTGACGGGTCACGCCATCTTCGAAGCGACACATGGTACGGCTCCGAAGTACGCTGACTTGGATAAGGTCAATCCCGGTTCGGTCATTCTCTCGGGTGAGATGATGTTCCGCTACATGGGCTGGACCGAAGTTGCTGATTTGATCGTCAAAGGCATGGAAGGCGCAGTTGCTGCGAAGACAGTCACCTATGATTTCGCGCGTTTGATGGATGGCGCACAGGAGATCAAGTGCTCTGAGTTTGGCGATGCGATCATCAATTGGATGGATAAATAACAGGTTGAAAGTCGCTAAGATGGTAGTAGCGAAGAAGTAATGAATAAAAAAGTCGGGACTAATAATCGTCCCGACTTTTTGTTTTAGCTGTTTTTGGAAATCACCCAATTTTTTTATGCTAGAATTAAGCCAGTTGGCAGGAAAACTAAAGCGTTTGAATTGATGATAGTTAGCCACCCGTCTTGCTTTTAGCATACGAATCTTTCCAGATAGTGATAAAGGAATAACATCAACTATGGCTAGGAAACCTCCATCTCTTCCGACAGTTAAAAAATTATTTGCATTATCAGGTAATCAGTGCGCGAATCCAGATTGCCAAAATAAATTGACATCCAACGACTCTGTCGTGGGTGAAATTTGTCATATTGAGGCTGCAGAGAAAGACGGGCCAAGATATAACGCGAAGTCGACTGATGAGTATAGAAGAAGTTTTCAAAACTTATTCTTGTTGTGCCCGATTTGTCATACTGAAATTGATAAAGATAAAACTTCTTATAAGTCATCTCTGTTGCAAGGGTGGAAAAAAGAACACGAGAAAAAGTTTACGAAATCAAATTTTAAAGTTTCTACTGACTTAGCCCAAAAAGCGATAGAGGTCTTTATGAGTCAGAGTAATAAAAATACAGGATCAGGGGTGCAATTTAACAACCAGGCGAAGGCGCAAATCATCGGAAGTCAAATAGGAGTACAGAATAATACAATTATTGGTAATGAAGAACCCAAAATAAAAATTATTGGGGCAAGAAAAGTTGTTCCAGATTTTAAAGCCATAATTGACAAACACAAGATACAAGCGAATCCTCCTGACACGGCGGTTATTGACTATCAAAACGAATTAATAGACCGAATACCAAGACCAGTTTATTTAATTGAAACCAAATTTTTGCGGTATAGAAAAGAAAATGGAAGAATAAAGTCAGATGTAAAAAGCTACGAAAAAATAAACGATATCGAACTTGACGAGGGAAAGGACTTGACTCAAGCGTTATTGCGAGATTTTTTAGCTAAGAACGATCCAAAGAAAAAAGATGTTTTGAAGAAACAATTACTCAAAAAAGGACAGCAGCAGCCAGCGATTATTACTTGTGATGGTTTTCTTGTGAATGGAAATAGAAGAAAAATGTCATTAGATGAGCTGTATGTTGAACAAGACCAAAACCCAAGCTTTGAGAAGATGAGAGTTGTTATTTTGCCTGAGAATGTCTTGGAAATTGATATAAGGAAAATCGAGAACAGGTATCAATTGCAAGACGAAGGAAAGTCTGAGTATCAGGGAATCAACAGGGCATTAACTATAAAAGATAACATGGAACTCGGTTACGATATACGAGCTCAATTAAAAGATGACCCGCAACATGCTGACAAAGACAAGAAGGCATTTGAGAGCGAAGTCAAGAAATGTTATGCTGAGTTTATCAATCCGTTGAATTGTGCAGAAGGATATATCCGATTTTTCGAAAAATCGGATATATATCATTCTATATCGGAAAGTGCAGGAGATAGAGAAGGACGATGGGAAGCTTTTAAGGACTATAGTAAGTTTCGTTATGGTGTATTAGAAGACCCCAAGCAAAGAGAAAAAGCAGGAATTCTTGAAGATGAAGTTGGTAAGATAGAGGATTTTGCATTTAAGCTGATAAGACAAAAAGATTTGATGGGGATTTCGAAATTACACATGTTTTTACGAGCGCCAAACATGAAAAAGTATTTGGCAGACCCGGATACTAAAAAATTATTATTTGAAATTGTTGATGAAGTTGATGTTGATATCCCTCATGAAGAAAAATTTAAAAAGGATGGCGAGAAAATTCCTGAAAGCGAGATTGATAAAAAATGGGGGAGACGCTATCAGGAGAAGATTGTTGGTAATTTGATGCAGGCTAAAAAAATTCTTGAACATCATAGTCGGAGGTATAAACCCGTTGAGATACTAAATGATGTTCTGAAACTATTAAATCATAAAAGTTTGCACATCAAAGACCTAGAAGAAGAATATTTCAACGAAGCTACAAATCTATCCAAAAAGATTTTAAAGAAGGCTAAAGAAATACAAATAGAAATTAACCGCTTAAGTAATAAGAGAAAGAGGTAGTTGATTGAAGCTAAGCATTAATAAAAACACTATAATACTTAGCGAGTTGTCCCCTGTTATTAAGAAATATCAGTTAGTTCAGCTTGAGTTTTACGGTTTTGTCCGATCTGAGAATCGGTACGTGAAAAGCTCTTCTAATATTGAAGCAGACATATTGAAAATTGTAGATTACTTTGGTAAAGAAAAAAATGAACTTGAACTCGATCTTCCTGTTAAACAAATAGTAGAGGGTTCGAATAATAGAAAGACAAAAACACGCGAATTGTTCAAACTGGCGCAAAATATAAAAGATGGAAAAATAAACAATAAACTGTTCGATGAATTCAAGAAGTTTATAAACACTCTTCCTAGGCGTTTAAAAAACCACCAGATAAAAGCGGCGTATCACTTTTATGTCTTGAAAAATGGTGCGAATTTCTCAGTGCCTGGAAGCGGAAAAACTTCAGTGATTCTGGCTATATATGAAAAAATGAGAATAGAAGGACGTTGTAATGTTCTTTTTGTTGTTGGACCACCTTCATGTTTTCAACCATGGCAAAATGAATTTAAAGAAACGCTCGGCAGATTGCCTAGTGTAGTTATCTTATCGGGTGGTAACAAGAACGTTAGAAAGTCCGAGTATTACGGATCAAAAGATACAAATTCTGAATTGTATTTAACTACTTTTCAAACCTTGTCAAATGATTGTGATGATGTAATCAATTTTCTAAGGCAAAATGGGGTAAATGTATTTTTTGTCATTGATGAGGCTCATTACATGAAAAAAACGGGGGGAACATGGGCTGATACGTTATTAAAAGTAGCAGAATATGCACTTTATCGATGTATATTGACAGGGACCCCTATGCCTCAAAGTTACACCGATTTATTCAATCAATTTGAATTTCTTTGGCTCAAAGAGAATCCATTGAATGAAGAGAGCAGATTACAGATAAAAATTTGGGAGGACAACAAAGAGCACGAAAAGGTAAAAAAACTATTAAATGAAAAAATAGGGCCTTTATTTTACAGAGTCCGAAAAAAAGATTTGAAACTTAAGCCAGCTGTTTTTCACCCTCCGTATTTTGTGAAGATGAATACCTATGAGCATAAAATTCATGAATTTATAAAGGCGAAAGTCCATGAATTGTCAAAAGAAGATTATCTGGCCAACGAAGAAGTTTTATCCGCGCTATGGAAGGGCAGGATGGTTAGGCTTAGGCAGTCTGTTTCTTATCCGAGATTGTTGCTCAATGCCATAGATAATTATGATGAGAATTTGTTGATTGGTGATTCGGAGTTAGTTGAGATGATTCGAAATTATGATAATCTAGAGACAACTGGTAAATTAGATGCTCTCACAAAAATTGTATTAGATCTCCATAAGGAGCAGCAAAAAGTTCTTATCTGGTCCAACTTCATTGGAACACTCGATTTGATCAAATCTAGATTCTCGAAACTGAACTTATGGGCTGAATTAATCTATGGGAAAACTCCAAGAGAGAATGATAAAAATGAACTAAGTGATGAAATGACAAGGGAAAGGATTAGGGATATTTTTGTAGACTCGAAGAGTGGTTTAGATATATTAATTGCTAACCCTGCAGCATGCTCAGAGTCGATTTCTCTTCACAAAACCTGCTTTCATGCGATATATTTTGACTTGTCTTACAATTGTGCTCAATACCTCCAATCTTTAGATCGCATTCATCGAGTTGGAGGATCCGAAGTTAATGTTGCAAACTACTACTTTTTGCAATATAAATCTACTATTGATCAAGATATAAAGAAGAACCTGGAAGCAAAAGCTAGGAAAATGTACAGTGTAATAGAACAAGATTATGAAATTTATGACTTGGATATGTTCGATGAAGACGATGATGATGTAAATGCTTACAAAAGACTATTTAAAAAATCTAGAGAAAATCAAGAGATGTGAAACCTGGAATGCAGTACAAGAAAATTGCTCCCCCATTTGGTTATTTTGGCTCAAAACATAAACTAGCATTACAGTTATGCGAGAATTTACCTCCTCACTCCTGTTGGGTTGAGGCATTTTGTGGTTCGGCCGCTTTAACTTTGGCCAAGAAGCCTGCACCAATTGAAGTGATAAACGACATTGACAATGAGATAGTAAATTTATTTTCTCAACTGAGAAGCAACTACGAAGAGTTATCTAGGCAGATAGCACTAACCCCATATGCGCATCAAGAACTAGTGAACGCTAGAGTTAAAAACGCAGATGATACGGATTTGGAAAGAGCAAGAAAGTTTCTAATTCAATCTATGATGGCTATTAATGGGATTTTCGGCGAGGAGAGAGGAGGTTTCTCGTCTTCAGACTCTTACTCAAGAAACCATACAGAAGCAAGAGTTAATCGATGGAATAATTTACCAGAAAGACTTTCTAAAGTTGTTGAAAGACTTAAGAATGTAAGAGTCGAAAATAGAGATGCAGTAGATTTACTCGAAAAATATGTTGATCGTCCTGCAACACTTGTATATCTTGATCCACCATATCTTGGAGATAGAACCAACGGCTACAATATTGACGCAAATGATGAAGGCTTTCATAAAAAATTATTAGAGATGGCAAATAAAGCTAATTGCATGATATTTATTAGCGGATACGAAAACAAATTATACAAATCCATGCTTTCCTCAAAGCATGGATGGCAGAAGAAAACCATTAAAGCCACTACAAAGGACTCTACTGGAAATAGTCATGATCGTACAGAAATCGTTTGGATGAATAGGAACTTTGTAAATGCTGCAAGTTTAAAGCAACTTCCATTAAAATTAACTACCAAAGAAAAAAAAGAAAATAAAGTTAATCCTCAAAGAAAATGAGCGAATGTAGTCTATATCAGAATCAAAAAGTCAGGACATTCAAGTAGTCCCGACTTTTTGATTCTAAAAAACTTACACTAACTTGTTATGGTGATCGGTAACCACATACCATCATCATAATGTCTGCGGATGAGGCAGGAAAATTCCAAATTGGCTCCGGCGGCGGAGGCGGGGAAGGTGTATTCGACAGTTACGCTGGCACCTGCGCCCAGTTGATCCTGGTCCACGGCGAGCAAGGCGGTCTTCAACGCATCCTGCAAACTGCCTACAACTGAAACCGGTGTGCTGATGTTGAAATTATGACCATGGCGTCCGGCATTCGTAATGACGAAGGTATAGGGCACACCCACCTGGAAGCTGGTGAGTGACGACTCGATCCTATTGTCGGTGAGGGTAATATCCACGGTCGTTGTGTTCCCAGATGATACAGGCGCTTCAGTTCCTGCAGGTTGTGCGGGCGCCTCAGTGGCGGCAGGTTGAGCCGGAGCTTGTGTAGCGGCTGGCGCAGAGCCTCCACAAGCGGTTGCCAGCACCATGATGCCGACCATAAAGACGAGCAAAGTAATTCTTTTCATAATTTATTTCTCCTTTGGAAGCCAGATGACCTTGGAGCAAGCATCATTACCCTGAACATATTGCTCTAATCATTTGCTCATCTGGAATAAAAAAGAGACCTATCCGCACAATCCATGACAATCATCACTAACAAAAAAGGTAGGAAAATCCTACAATAAGGTCTAAATTGGTGATTTCGTATCCTATTACAAGGAGATGACAGTCTCATGGAAGTATACAATCACGACCTGGTAATTTTGGGCACAGGGCTGGCGGGCTTGCGAGCCGCGCTTGAAGCCGCCCAGCAAAGCAAGGGGGAGCTCGATATTGCACTCGTTTCAAAACTTCAATTGATGCGCGCTCATTCGGTGGCAGCCGAGGGTGGCACCGCCGCAGTGATGCGACAGGACATGGGCGACAGTTACGAACTGCACGCGTGGGATACCGTCAAAGGCTCGGACTTTTTGGCTGATCAGGATGTGGTGGATTTCTTTGTCCATGAGATGCCGAAAGAGATCCTGCATTTGGATCACTGGGGCATTCCTTGGTCGCGGACAGAAGACGGACGCATCGCTCAACGCCCATTTGGCGGACACTCGTATCCCCGCGCCGTTTTCGCCGCTGACAAAACCGGCTTCCTCGAGATGCAAACGTTGTACGACACCTTGATGAAGCACACGAAAAAGATCAATCGCTACGATGAAGGTTTTGTCACTTCCATCCTCATTGAAAATAATCGCTTTGCCGGCTTGACGATGATCGACATGATCAATGGTCGTCAAGTTTTAATTCGTGGCAAGGCGCTCATCATTGCAACGGGTGGCGCAGGTCAGATCTTTGGTTTTACAACATACTCCGAAACCGTCACAGGCGATGGACTCGCGATGTCATATCGCGCAGGTCTGGCATTGAAAGATATGGAGTTCCTTCAATTCCATCCGACCGGGTTGATTCCCAGCGGTATCTTGATGACCGAAGCGTGCCGCGGCGAAGGCGGAACATTGCTCAATAATACGGGTGAGCGATTCATGGGAACATACGCTCCCTCCAAAATGGAACTCGCGCCGCGCGATATGGTCTCTCGTTCAGAGATGACTGAAATAGAAGCAGGTCGCGGTTTCCCTGGACCCGATGGCTTGGATTACATCCATTTGGATCTGCGGCATCTTGGTCGCGAGAGAATTCTTGAGCGATTGCCTCTCATCCGTGAAGTGACCATCAAACACATTGGGCTGGACCCCATCGAAAAACCGATCCCGATCCGCCCGGTAGCGCATTACACCATGGGCGGTGTGCATACTGACATTAAAGGTCATACAGTTGCTGAAAATATTTGGGCGGCGGGCGAAGTCGCTTGTGTGTCATTGCATGGCGCGAATCGGCTGGGTGCGAATTCAACAGCCGAATGTTTGGTGTGGGGGCGAGTCGCAGGCGAAGAGGCGGCGCGTTATTGCGCGAATGCGTCAGCGGCGAAAGAGCCGGTTGAGGCTGCGCAGGCCGAATGGGCGAAGATCGAAGCGTTATTCCAATCCAAAGGTAGCGAAGACCATTACCAGATCCGCAAAGAATTACGCAAGACGTTGGATGCCAATATGGGTGTCTTCCGCACGGGTGAACAAATGCAGGCGGGGCTGGATAAGATCCGTGAGTTGAAGGAACGCTACAAGCATATTTCGTTGAAGGATAAGAGCCTGCGTTATAACACCGACCTGGAGCGCGCGATCGAAACGGGCTTCATGATCGATGTGGCGGAGGTTGCGACACTCGGCGCTTTGACACGCACAGAGTCACGCGGCGGACATTCACGCCGTGATTATGCAGTGCGCGATGATGAGAATTGGTTGAAGCACACCATGGCGCACTTTACCAGCGCTGGACCGAAGTTGGATTACAGCCCTGTTGATATCTCCATGTGGAAACCCGTGGAGAGGAAGTATTAAAGTTATATGTCATTGCGAGCCGCGCTCTTGTTCTTTGCGGCGAAGCAATCTCTAACATTGTCGGGGATTGCTTCGGGCGAAAGAGCATCGCCCTCGCAACGACATAATGAGGAGCAACTATGAATCAAAAACCAACTGCTTATAACAACAGACTCGGCATCAAAGGCTGGCTGTACGCGGGCCGCTATTCCTTTGAACGTTATTTATATTTAGGGCATCGCCTTTCGGGGCTGGGACTGATCGCTTATATGAGCTTGCATATCATTGAAACAGCAAACCGTATTCGCGGTGAGGAAGCCTGGGCAGGCTTGATGGCGCTCTTTGCCTCGCCGCCGTTCAGGGTGATCGAATATTTATTGTTCCTCGCGGCGGTCTTTCATGCCATGAATGGCGTGCGCCTGCTTTTGGTTGAACTGGGTTTCTTCCTCGGCAAGCCGAAAGAGCCGGTGTATCCATATTCAACCTCAGTGTTACGCCATCGTCCATTGACCTATGTGGTCATGATATTGGCTTTTGTGATGATGGTGCTTGGCAGTTCGAGTCTGCTCTTTAAATAATTATCATCGCGTTGAGCGGAGTGAGCCGACAGGCGAGCGCAGTCGAAACGCCGCCCTTCGTCTACGGGACCTCGACTTGCACTCGGTCCCTCCGCTCAGGGCGAGAGGAGTAAATTATGCGCGAAACAAGATTATGGTCTTTGCACATCCTGGTCATTCCCATCATTGCCGTATTGCTTGGCATGCACCTGGCACTCATGCACTATGCGCCGGTCTTCTACGGTATGAGTGTGGATAAGGCGCGCGAGTTCACAACGATGATCGAACGCGGCAAGAGCGTTGCTCAATTTGTGATCTACATCCTGTTGCTGATCGCAGGTTTGTATCACGGGTTGTATGGCTTGCGCGGGATCCTGCGTGAGTTGCCGCTGACACCTACGCTTGTAAAAGTAGTGGACGTTGGCATCCTGTTATTCGGGCTTTTTATCTTTGCGCTGGGTACCTACGTCACCTGGTGGACGTTTAACTTTGGAGGTTAAGCATGAGCGATAAGACAACCACTCCGCGCGAAATCACTTTCCGCGTCCGCCGTTTTGATCCTGATACCGATACTGTTCCGCATTGGGATGAATTCCGCCTCCATGTCCACGATGGGATGACCGTGCTGGAGGCGCTGCATCAACTCAAGGCTGAGCAGACGCCAAATTTGGCGTATCGCTCCTCCTGCCGCATGGGCGTCTGCGGTTCGTGCGGCATGTACATCAATAGTGTGCCGATGCTTGCCTGTCAGACTCAAGTTCTGCATCTCGGCACGGATATGGTCACGGTTGCGCCGCTTCCCAATTATCCGAACGTCAAAGACCTGGTGCCGAATTTGGAGCCGCTCATCCAAAAGCACGCCGCGATCAAGCCGTTCATTATTCATACGAATTCACAAGAGATCGACGAACCGACCGGTGAATTCATTCAAACTCCGGATGAACGCGAATCGATCAGCCAATTCACCCACTGCATCAAATGCGGACTGTGCCTCGCGGCATGCCCGACGGTGGCAACTGATCCGCTTTTTCTGGGACCGCAAGCCTTAGCCCAAGCCTTTCGCTATACTGGCGATAACCGCGATAACGGTTTGCATGACCGCCTCGAAGCGCTCGACGCCTTCCATGGACCCTATCAATGTCACATGGCGGGTGCGTGCTCGCAAGCCTGCCCCAAAGGTGTGGACCCGGCTTTCGCCATCCAATTGTTGAAACGGACGTTGGTGTTGGACAGCATTGGCTTTGGTAAGAAATCATCGAAGGTGGCGAAGGTCATGCCTCTGGCGGACGTTGTGAAGCAGATCGAGGAGTTCGCTCCGCCGCCGAGGACGGTGAAGTAGTCATCAGTTATCAGTAAGCCGTGTCCATGAGGATGCGGCTTTTTTTATTGATCAATCGCGTTATAATTATTTCATGGAAATCGTTTTCGAGTGGGACGCAAATAAGGCGCAAAGAAATTTGGAGAAACACAAGCTTGGCTTCAATGAGGCTCGAACCGTTTTCAGCGACCCGTCATTGGTAACATATCTTGATGAACTCCATTCGGAGCGAGAGGAACGTTTTATAAGCATCGGGCTTTCAGAACGGAACCGTGTTTTACTTGTGGTTCATACTGAACGCGAAGAGCTGAAAGAAAAGATCGTCATTCGGATCATCAGTTGCAGAAAGGCAACATCTGCCGAAAGAAAAATCTATGAAGAAGGCGAATAACAACCCAAAGAACGAGGATATGCTGCCTGAATATAACTTCAAGGGCAAAAAAGGCGTACGCGGAAAATATGCCAAAGCCATGCAGCAGGGATACTCTGTCCGTATCCTGAACGCGGACGGGTCAGTAAAGGCGACTCAACACTTCGTCCCGAAAGAGAGTGCCATCGTGCTTGACGCTGATGTGAGCGCCTTCTTTCCTGATTCAGAAAGTGTCAATCGCGCATTGCGGACTCTGATAGAGCTTATTCCTGTGAAAAGCAAAAAACAGGTTGCTGAAAAGAAGACAAGATACAAGACAAAGTAATAGTTGTCAGAAGCGATTGATCATGCCATAGCAGACGTAGTGAAGCAGATCGAAGAGTTCGCTCCGCCGCCGAGGACAGTGAAATAATAAGTGTAGTAAAAGAATAATCGTATCGATAAAAAAATGAACGCCTTCTGGCGTTCATTTTTTTATTCCGCTTTGTTGGATACATTGCCAGGACTTAAACCAGGAACCTAGAAGGTTTCGGTTTATGTCCTATTAGAGTACATTATTCATTTTTTTCTTCATCAACAGCATGATATGTGTTGTCTTTGTCATTAAAATCGTAAATTTTTCTATATATTAATCCACCCGAAATCGTGCTAGAAGTACTAAGATTATTGTGAGATGACATTAATTTACTAAATTGTTCATCAATCACTTTAGTAACTCCTTTGCTCTTAATATTACAAGTCCAATCATTATTTCCCGTTTTATTAAGTTTCAAGAGACCAGGATATTGCTTTTGGAATTCCACTAGAATATTATCTAGGTTTGGTGCGCGAACAGGTGTAGCCGCATCGATCTTAAGGAAAAACTGATAATTAATAATGTCACCAATTGGAAGAGGCACACTTCTATCACCACCACTAGAAACATATTTTCGTTTTGGAAACCACCCAACTGAAAGTATAACTCTGCCCTTGAAATTTTCTTCTGGCATTATTTCACTTCCTAGAAATTTATCAATAACCCCATCTTTTCTAACCATCAAATATGCTCCAACATCTTCTTTAATGTATTCTTTGCCCAGGTCAATATAATCATAACATTCTCTGATAAGAGCAGGCGAAGCATCTGCAAAACCTGCACCAATTACTATTTTTCCGCGTCTGCGCAAGGAATTAACCGCAGGCACAAAATCAGCATCTCCTGATAAGAGATAAGCCATATCCCAAGATTCCATAGTATCAAATAAATGGACTGTCAACGAAGCATCAATCCCCTTCTCGGATTTCGATTCCGAAATCCCTTTATGCTTACAATTTTCGCATTCATACTCTACTGACTCACGTTGTTGCCCAGGAATATTTACATCTAATGCAGTTACTCCACGATAAGAATTTATTTTATCAATATAATCTTTTAGATATTGCCCCGTTATGCGCTCACTGGAAGGTCCAAGTCTCTCACCTGAATAGAATGCCCAAATTCCAATAAAAGAATCTGTTAACTCTTGTGATAGAACTGAAAAATTTAACCAATTAAGAAAATATTCTTTCAACAATCTTGGTTCAGCAATACCTGATTTCAACAAACGACTATAAAAATTTGGTAAATCTATAAACAATGCTGATGTCGACATATTTTGCTCCATACTCATGCCAATCTAGTGTTTAGATAGTTTGTTCCAACTAACGGCTTATAGAAGGTTGAAAATCGTTGGTGTTAATAGCCATAGTATAAACCTATAAATTGGTCATTAGCAACCAATATAGAAACAGCCCTCCGTTTTGGAGGGCTGTTCTTTTACTTCACTGAAACATGTTCGACGTCAAAAACGAGCGCCGCACTTGGGCTTGAGCGCAATAGAATACTTGCCAGCCAGACGAACCATACTATTTGACTCATCCCAAACATGCCCGTTAAGCTACTGAGCCCTGGAATTGTTGAAATGATGCCAACCCAGCCAACGACCACGCCAAGATAGTTGAGGCTTTTTGGAAGCCCGCCAGTTCGCAAAGCAGATAAACTGATCAACAGCGTCATCAAGCCGCCTAATATTTCGCCGTTCCCATTGCCCAGTCCGCTTGCCATTGTTTCAAATTCCAACCAGGTTAGCGCTGCTTGAGCCGGGTCTTTGTCGTAGAGCGCGATGACAGGGGCAATACCAGCATTCGAGACCATACCACTGGCAATCAGTGAGCCAGCCCAGATGATTCCAATCACGGTTGCCACCTGCATGATGGCTGGAGCGCCAACTTTCAGTCGCTCGTAGAGCGCCAACACCAGCACAATCAGAAAGACGCCAAAAATCACATACAGTATCAGGTTCATTGAGTATATGATCATCGGTTTATCTATGAGTAAAGCAACCTTCTGGGCTGGATCAACGATGTTGGGATAGTCCAGCACGAAGAGAAACAATATGATGCCCACGAGATATGCTGTCGCCATGTACAGCGCGGCAATGCCGCCCAGCTTTTGTAAATTGTTCATTTTTATTTTCCTTTTTCATTTGTAATTGATATATTGAACTGAAATGATTGGCAAAACCAAGCATCTTATCCATAAACTAGAGATGTACTTGTTCGACGGGTTCGCCGCTTAAGGATGATCCATTCAACCACGATGATGTTAATGACCCAACCGGCAGCCATGAGCAATGCGCGAGTCAATTCATCTGGGACGCCGAAGAACAGGAGCCAGGGCACGTGGGTGAAGACCTGTGTGCCTGCGCCGAGACCAATGGCATAACCGCGCATCATCCACTCGCCGTGGCGTGCGTAGTCCCTGCGTCGGACTGCGAATGCACCCAACACAATCGACAACAGCATGGCTGACCCGAATATCAGCCGAAATATATAGAGCAGTTCACCGTCACCTTTAGGCAGGGAATAAAACTGGCTCATCCATAGACCCGAAAGCGCAGCGGCGAGTCCGCATGGGACCAGGATCCATTTTCCAACAAAGCGATGCCAGCGCGAATTTCGTCTGCGAAAATCGGGCGCGAATTGGAAAGCTCCCAGAATGGAATACAAGCTAACACTGATGATGTGCACCACCACTGGCAGCGGAGATGCGAAGAAGCGCGCGTTGTCAGGCGTGACCTTTGCTTCGCTCGCCAATTCGGATAAACGGGCTGTACCCGCGAGTACCGGGACCAGGCTGAGTACGATCAGCAGGGCTGGGACGATCCACTCCGCTTTGTTGTTTTGCTTTTTGGTTGAATTCATGTGTAACTCCTTTTTGATAAATGTAGGCGTGTTGAATAGAACGCGAACGAAATATGTTTGCGCTTTCTTACTATGACTTATGAATGAACTTTATGACTTTGAACGGGGTAAGTTAGATCGACTCAGCCTCAGGGTGATAGGAAAAAACTTCTTCCAGTGGCACTTCGAAAACATGTGCGATTCGAAACGCCAACTCCAGCGAGGGGGAGTATTTATCTTGTTCCATGGCGATGATGGTTTGACGCGTCACGCCTACTTTTTCAGCCAACTGTTGTTGGGTCATTTCATTGCGGAAGAAACGTAATTTCCGAATGTTATTGCCGATGCGACCTTTTCCCATTTAGAATCCCCTCCGATACAGAGTCAGGCGTGAGATATCCGCGATGACCTGGGCAAGAACTCCGAAAAAGATCAACAGGCTGAACATCACCAGGGGTGGCTGACCAAACACAAAGGTCAGCATGGATAGCGCGACTCCGATGGATGAAAACGTGTAAGCCACGCGCGTGCCTTTCAGGTCAATGATCTGATCACGCTCATCCTGAATATCTTCGATATGCGGGTCCTCGTTGGTGCGCACTTTATGAACGACGCCGCCAACAATATGCGTAAAGATGGTCGCAAGGATGGTCCCGATCACAGCCAGGATGGCGATGATGCCCCAAAGACGAAACACGTTGGTTGCGTTGAAACTTTCACTTTGAACCAGTTGAAATACCCTTATCAAATAAAACCCCAAAATGACAGTGAAGGTTGATAAAGAAACAGCGATATTTTTCTCTTGAAATGACATATGTACCTCTTTTCGGTGTAGTAATCTAAAGCTTACATATAGTAATACGATTCTTACATAATGTCAAGTATTTCTTACATCAATTCTTGGTATTCATGGGAAGAATAAATGAAGAAAAAAACGAAAGTGCGACCGTAAATTTACGGTCGCACTTCAATCGCAAAGTAAAGCCAGTGTCGATTTGTAAATCTTTTTATTTCACATCGACCAATTCAACATCAAAGACGAGCGTTGCGTTCGGCGGGATGACGCCGCCTGCGCCGCGTTCGCCGTATGCGAGATCGGGTGGGATGATGAGTTGCGCCTTGCCGCCGACTTTCATCAGGGCGATGCCTTCATCCCAGCCTTTGATCACTTTTCCTCTGCCGAGCGGAAATTCGATCGGCTCGCCGCGGGAAACCGAGCTGTCAAAGACTTTGCCATCTTGAAGCTTGCCCGTGTAATGCACTGCGACGGTCTTGCCTGCTTCAGCCTGTGCGCCAGTACCGGCTTCCACTTCAATATATTCCAGTCCGCTTGTTGTTTTCATGCTGTCTCCATTTTGAATAAATTTAATGTGGTTATTTTACCTGCTTATCATATGCCGTAGGGGTGACCCATCCATGCTGTTTTTCATCCTGCCATGCAATTTCCCACAAATTAACTACAACCATATCTTGCGAACGACGGGTCGCCCTGTTCGTGGCCCAACATATTCTTGCATATAGGGCGACCCGCCTCTGCCAATTTTGACGATTTCAAATGATGACATCTTCACTGACGAAGTAGCGGTCAAATCCTGATGGGTCGCCCCTGCAGGACGTAACATCAATTATTAAATTGTCATTCATTAGCGGTTTGGAGTATGACGGTGTAAAATAGTGCCGTTCAGCACAATATTTTCATTGGAGGTTTCAATGGGCTTGAAAAGGAACGTCAGCCTTTCCGCGGGTCTGGGGTACAAGGGACAGGGTCCGTATTTGACCTTTATCCTGCACCGCATCGGCGGGAGCGCGTTATTCATTCTCTTCACGGTCTATATTTTGTCATTGGTGGGTGTACAGTCTATGCACACGTTAATGAGCAATTGGCTTTTCCAGGCGTTCTTCCTCATCTTCGGATTATTCCATGCCATCAACGGCTTGCGAATCACCATTCTGGATTTATTCCCAAAATTGATCGAACATTTCCGCATCGCCATCAATATTGAGTGGGTGGTTTACGTTTTAATAGCGGGCTTTGCGCTGTTTGTGATATTGCGCAACGCGTTTGGAGGTTAACATGGCATCCAGAACTCTTCCCCTCAAAAAACGCGGTTTCAGTTTTGAAGTCTTCATGTGGGCGTTCACGCGCTTCACCGTGATTGCGATGTATGGCTTGATCATCGTAGGCATCCTCGGTGGGTTGCGACTCAGTATGATCACAGGCGTGAACTTCGGCGACATTATGTACTGGGCATTCTTCCCGAACATGGTGGATGTTCCCCTCGGGCAGGTGTGGATGAATATCACAGCCAGGCTGATGGTCATTGCCTTCGTGTTGGTCGTCTGCGGACATGGTGTCCACGGTGTTTTGGAAATATTTGATGATTATGTGACAGGCGAAGGTGCAAGACGGTGGGCACGGAATATTGTCATCACGTATGCGATCCTGGCAAGTATTGTTGCGATCTACGTTATTTTGAGTGCATAAAATTTTTACCACAAAGGAAACTAAGGGTCACAAAGGAAAAAATAAAAACCTTTGTGCTCCTTCGTGACCCTTAGTGGTAAGACAGGTATCAGGAGTTTTCATGGCAAATGTTCATCAATTTGAAGTGATCGTGGTCGGCGGCGGTGGCGCAGGGCTCATGGCAGGTTTGTATGCGTCCAAGTCGGCGAAGACGGCGGTGATCAGCAAGATGTATCCCACGCGTTCGCATACGGGCGCGGCGCAGGGCGGTATTTCTGCGGCGTTGGGTAACTACGAAGAAGACAAACCTGAATGGCACATGTATGACACGGTCAAAGGGTCTGACTATCTCGGCGACCAGGATGCGATCGAGTTCATGACGAATGAAGCGATCGATGCGGTGCTTGAACTGGAACACATGGGTCTGCCATTTGACCGCACACCTGAAGGACGCATCTCGCAACGTCCGTTTGGTGGGCATACGAATAATGTCACGGGTAAGCCTGTCCGCCGCGCCGCACATGCCGCAGATCGCACGGGGCATATGATCCTGCAAACGCTCTATCAACAATGCATCAAGAACAAGGTCACGTTCTTCGATGAATATCAAGTGCTTGATTTCATTATGACCGATGGAAAAGCCACGGGCGTTGTCGCGGTTGAACTTTCCACGGGCGAGCTGCATACCTTCCACGCGAAGTCGGTGGTTTTTGCCACGGGTGGATACGGTCGCATCTTTGAAGTCACGTCCAATGCGTATGCGTACACAGGCGATGGCTGTTCGATTTTGCTCCGCAAGGGCATCCCGCTTGAGGATATGGAGTTTTTCCAATTCCATCCCACCGGTATTTACAAACTTGGCATTCTCATCACCGAGGGCGCGCGCGGCGAGGGTGCGGTACTCATCAATGGCAAGGGCGAACGCTTCATGCCGAAGTATGCGCCAACTGTGAAAGACCTCGCTTCACGCGATGTTGTCTCGCGCGCCATCCTCACCGAGATCAAAGAGGGACGCGGGGTCAACGGCAAGAACTATGTTTATTTGGATATTCGTCCTGAGACCGTCAATAAGTTTGCCGCAGAAGATGGACGTACGAACCCCGACGGCTCTCCCTTAATTATTACTGGTGACACGGTCCTGACGAAGATTCCTGACATTGTGGATTTCTGTCGCGTCTACCTTGGAGTTGATCCTGTCACCCAGATGATGCCGATCCAGCCGACAGCCCATTATGCGATGGGCGGTATTCCTACCAATAAGTTTGGTGAAGTGGTTGTTGATGATAAAGGCACGACCGTTCCGGGGTTGTTCGCAGCGGGTGAGTGTGCGTGTGTATCTGTTCATGGCGCGAATCGACTCGGAACAAATTCACTGCTTGATATTGTTGTGTTCGGTAAACACGCGGGACTCAAAGCCGCGGAGTATGCGAACAAGACTGAGTTTGGGAAACTGCCTCAGGATGCTGATGCAGGCGCAAAGTCGCAGTTTGAGGCGTTGCGTAATGGGTCAGGCAAAGAAAATGTGTATGACCTGTCCAACGAGATGAAGAACGTCATGTTTTCAGAAGTCGGTATTTATCGAAACGGGTCAGCGATGGAAAGTGCCATCGATAAGATCCTTGAATTGAAGGAAAAATACAAGCACGTGAAAGTGAGCGATACGGGCAAGATCTTTAATACCGAATTGTTGAACGCCTGGGAATTTGGTAACATGCTTGATATCGCGGAAGTGGTTGCGATCAGCGCCATGAACCGGACCGAGTCACGCGGCGGACATTCGCGCGAAGATTATCCCGAGCGCGATGATGTGAATTGGCTGAAACATACGTTGATCTCAAAGAAGAATGGAAAAATCGAGATCAGCTATAAGCCCGTCGTGATCACAAAACATCAACCGAAAGCCAGAGTGTATTAAAGTTCCGGGTTTCAAGTGTCAAGTTTCAAGTTGGCACTTTCACAGGAGATTTTATGGAAGTTACTGTTAAGATATTTCGTTACAATCCCGAGAAGGACGAACGCGGTCACTACGAAACTTATAAAATAGAAGCCGATGCGAACGACCGTGTGTTGGATGTACTGGAGCACATCAAAGGCAAAACGGACGGTACGCTTTCGTTCCGGCGTTCGTGCGCGCACGGCGTGTGCGGCTCGGATGCGATGCGCATCAACGGACGCAATCATCTGGCGTGTAAAACGCTGGTGCGTGACGTGGGCGCGAGTATCACCGTGGAGCCGTTGCTGGGTATGAAAGTTGCCAAGGATCTGATCGTGGATATGGATCCGTTCTTCGATAATTACAAGAAGATGCTGCCGTATCTGATCAATGATAATCCACTGCCCGCGGACGGTAAGGAACGTTTGCAAAGCCCCGAACAACGCGCACGCTTTGACGAATCCACCAAGTGCATTTTGTGCGCGGCGTGTACGACATCGTGTCCGTCCTATTGGGCGAGCGATGAGTATTACGGTCCTGCCGCGATCGTGGCTGCACATCGCTTTATCTTTGACAGCCGCGACGAAGGCGCCTCGGAACGTTTGGAAGTCCTGAGTGAAACGAATGGCACCGTGCGTTGTCATACGGCATACAACTGCACGAATGCCTGTCCGCGTGATATTCAGATCACGAAGGCGATCGGTGAGGTCAAGTTGGCGATGGTAACGGGGAAGTTGGAGTGAGTTAGAGAATAGTGAGTAGAAAGTAGTGAGTAGGCAAGCCGTGTCTGTGAGGATGTGGCTTGTTTTATTGCCTGAAGAATCTAGCGTGTCATGTCAATTTTGGGTGGATCGAAAATCTGAAGGATGTAGCGCTCGTCCAGATCTTGTAAAATTTGGGTCACAAGTGTCAGATGTTTGTATTTTCCTTTTACTTCCAGTTGCATGGAGAAAAAAGAATCGATCTCGATTTTGTCATCATCGGTTAGATGGATCCAAATCCAATCATCACCCTGCCTGCCATACTGGATATCTTTAAAATGTTCCATCAGGGTTTGCAGTATCTCGTCAAACCTTTCACGGTTTAATTCAGCGAAGATAACAAATTCATCTTGTTTCATGATGTTCGTCTGCATTATATACTCTGTTGGGAAAGTTTAAATAGACTCACATACAGCATGGAACAACGGGCATCTTTCTTCTCGATGAAGTGGTTTGTTGTATTTTAGATTTATAATCCGCGTAATAATTGAGGAGTGTTTATGTGGACTATCAAGCCAGCCATTCTTAACGATAAAGTTCATAAATTTAGTTTTTATGAAGATAAATCTCGATTGACTTATGATAATGTAATTCGTTACTGGCGAGAAAGTTCTGGTTTTATGGATTTTTATTTTTCTACTCTGCGCGATTCGGCATTTGATGCGTTTTTCTGGGAAAACCCGCCTGTTACAAGTTCGAATATCAAACAAGCTTATGGGTTCGTTTTAGTGGACAGTCCACAATTATCAACTATATCCGCAGACCCAAGTTCGTTTCAGGATAAATTCAAATCATTATCAGCTGGTCAACAAGTGATCGCTTTTGAAAATTTGGGGCGTGATGCGGAATTGATTGTGCCTTGCCCTATTGCGGCACAAAATAGCTATGCTCATTTTGCATCTTTTATGCGTAATGCGCCAGAAGACCAAAAGCACGATTTATTTATGTCCATGGCGAATTCTCTGAACAAAAGGATAAACGATAAACCAACCTGGGTAAGCACGTCAGGGCTTGGAGTATATTGGTTACATATAAGGCTTGATACAAGACCAAAATATTATAGCTATCAAGCCTATCGTAATTTTATCGAAGAAAATTCTGGAGGATAAATATGAATGTCTTAAAGTTAGCAGCCTTCTCCCAAAACGGACATGGCGGGAATCCCGCTGGTGTTGCCTTCTATGATGTAATGCCCAGTGATGAGGAGATGTTGAGAATCGCTAAAGTGGTTGGGTATTCTGAAACGGCGTTTTTGGTGAAGCAAGGGGATAACTGGCGAGTCCGTTATTTTGCGCCGGAGTTGGAAGTCCCATTTTGTGGGCATGCGACGATCGCTTTAGGAGCGGCGTTAGGGGAACGTTATGGCGCGGGTGAATATAAATTGATTTTGAATCAAAGCGAGATAAGTGTTCGCGCGGAAAAATCGGGGAATGGATTTTCTGCGACGCTTTATTCTCCTGAAACATTTTCAGAGGATGCACCTGTGGAGTTTGTGGATGAAGTTCTGTCTGGATTCCATTTGACGCGCGATCAACTTGACCCGGCTTTCCCGATCCGCTTTGCATCGGGCGGGGCGAAGCATTTGATCCTTGTGGCGAAAGAGCGCCAGACACTTGCGGATATGCAGTATGACTTTGATAAAATCCGCGCGCTGATGATGGCTAAAAATCTCATCACCATCAGCCTGCTCTGGCAGGCATCGGATGATGTGTTCCACTCTCGTAATGCGTTTGCATCCGGCGGAGTCTATGAAGATCCCGCCACGGGAGCGGCGGCTGCGGCGCTGGCCGGTTATTTACGTGATATCGGCTGGCAGGGCAAGCATGAATTTGTCATTTTGCAGGGCGAAGATATGGGCGTGCCATCGCGTTTGGTGGTGAAGTATGGTCCGCAAGTGGGGGAGAGTGTAGCTGTCAGCGGGGAGACGAGACATATCGAAGCGTAGCAGGCTTGGGCTGGGAGTTAAGCGGACGCAGTCTGTCCCATTTGAGTATTTTTGTCTATAATGCCGCAAATCCAATTCGCTTAGGAGGCTATATGTTCAACTGGTTCAAGAAGGAACAACCCAAAGCCAAGCCGCTCACGATCCGCGATACGCTGTTCGGTGATATGTCTCTTGCGCCATGGGCGAAGGATGAGAATGCGCATCTGGAGCCGTGGTCACTGTTCGTTAAGGCGCGCAAAAGTTTGGAAGCCAAAGACAACGCCTCTGCCATCGCGGCACTGAAACAGATCACTGAGATGCCCGGGCTTGAGTCGCGGCATTATGTGCAGGCGTGGAATTTTCTGCGCGGATTGGGCGTGAACCCGCCCGCCGATAAGGCGAAGACTGTGTATGGTGTAGTGGTGGAGGTTGGATTGCAGCAGGGCGCGGATATTGTTGCCGCATATAGCGATGGCACCGCTCGATATTTGAATTTCTCCGGCGCGGGCGAAATTTGGGAACGCCCCAACGACTCACTCGATGTCGAGATCAAAGCCCTGCTCAATGCAGGGCAGGCGGTGGCGAACATGATCGGTCCGTGGGACAAGGAGCGCCCCGAGGCACCGACCCATGGCAACGTGCGCCTGAACATGCTCACCCCCAGTGGATTGCATTTCGGCTACGGCGGTTTTGAAACGCTGGCAAAGGACCCGATGGGCGCGGCGCTCATCGACCCGGCAACCCAGTTGATGTTGAAGTTGACGCAGTTGCGGAAGAAATAAAGAAGAAATTCGATACCATGAAGGATTTGTAACAGAGAAGCCGCCTTATTCAGGCGGCTTCTCTGTTTTTGTGTTTTATTTACCCATCCGCATTCGACCGTTGCCGTCGTTATACCAGACCTTTGCAGTGTCTAACTTTCCAGCGACAACATCCACCGTGCCGTTTCCATCCACATCCCCTACAGTCACAGCATAATTCCATCCGTAATTCAATCTCTGGCTGGTAACTTTGAAATTGCCTTGCCCATCATTGATCCAAATTCTGCCAACCTTGTCACTGCCCACAAAGGCATCCAGGTCGCCATCACTGTCCAGATCAGCTAGATAAAGATAACGAGTAAGCGAATTGCCTAATGTTTGACCGCTGTCTGTGAATAGGGCATTGCCATCGTTCAACCAAATTTCATCTGGACCCAGGTTTCCAACAAATGCGTCCAGGTCTCCATCGTCATCCAAATCACCCAACGCGACAGAGTAACTTCGTTGATCGCCCAGTCTTTGACCGTTATCTGTAAATACGCCCTTGTCATCGTTGAGCCAGACTTCGTTTGGATCATATGCCACCGTTTCGCCAGTCTCATCGCCGTGCGTGGAATGGGTGACAAAAGCATCCAGATCACCATCCCCGTCGAGATCTCCCAAGTCAACCGCATCACTGCTCCCCATGCCCAACTCCTGACCGGTGTATCTCGGCAAACCCTTGTCCTTGCTTAACCAGACAGTGTTGTACGTATATAGCGGGCGAAAATCATCTGGCCCATTGGACACGCCTCCACCACAACAACTGATCAGGAATAGATCGACCAGGGCATCTCCGTTCAAATCAGCTGCCTGAAAGCGCCACAGACCGATGTAATACCCATCATTTTCCGGGAAAAGGATCTCTTGGCTGCGCTGAAAATTCCCGTCGCCATCATTCCAGAAATACTTCCCCATCCATATATCGCTAACCAATGCGTCGATGTCGCCATCATTGTCGAAATCCTGCAAAGCAACGGCATGACTTTCACGGTCACCTAACTTTTGACCGCTGTCTTGAAAATTACCTTTTCCGTCATTCAATAACACTGTGTTTGGTTCGGGTGATTCATTGCGTCCATTTGCCAGGAATGCGTCCAAATCCCCATCACCATCCAAGTCTGCAAGTGCGATCTCGTGCGTTTCTGGTTGTGGAGGCAGGAACCAGATCAAATAGCTGAACGAAACCCATAGACACGCCCCCACTACAATGATAATAATGGCAGTCCATACGATCTTTTTCATCAGAGTTCTCTTTCATGAACTGGGATGCTCGTTTTGGGCATCTTATATCCATCCAAACCTTCTGTCAATGGCGTGGCACATGATATCTATGATGTTGAATTGATGTAGAAAACATTACCCGTTTAGGGAATGGAACGTTTTTCTTGTTCAACCTATAATTCAAAAAGTGAAGTTATGGGATTGGCTGTTTCCAATATCAAGTGTGCTCAGAGACACGCTTAATCAGAAATACATGCCACGTGATTCGACAGGATTAGCTTAACTTCTTGGACAGTTATACTCCTTAGTAGGTTCCCTAAAAAGGGAAGCAAACAGTGGTTGGGAAGCTTCCCCAGCCACTGTTTTGTCTTTTAAGCAAAACTCACTATAATCAAGTTGAAAGTGAGGTAGATATGGGATTACTTCGTCAAGTATTTGGACCCAGTAAAGAGGAGATCTGGTCACAGTTGAGTCAGGAGCTCGGGGCAGATTATCAAGAGGGCGGTTTCTTCAAAGATGGGAAGGTTGTCCTGTCCCATCGGGAGTGGGAGATCACGCTGGATACCTATACTGTGCATACAGGCAAGTCAACGATCACTTATACGCGGATGCGTGCGCCGTATGTGAACCAGGACGGCGCCTGGTTCAATATCTATCGCAAGAGCGTGTTCAGTTGGATCGGGAAATTATTCGGCGTGAAGGATATCGAGATCGGCGATTCATTCTTTGACGACGAGTTCATTATTCAGGGCGAGCCCGAAACGTTGGTCAGCCGGTTGTTGTCGAACGTGGCAGTGCGTCAGTTGATCCAGGCTCAACCAAACATTCATTTTCAAGTGAAGGATGATGATGGCTGGTTCAAGTCAAAATTCCCCGAAGGCGTGGATGAACTTTACTTTGAAGTCGTTGGCATCATTAAGGACAAGGAACGCTTGAAGAGTCTGTTCGACCTGTTTGCGTTGGTGCTCGATGAGTTATGTCGGTTTGGTTCGGCGTATGAAACTGAACCCAAGGTAAAACTGGAATAAAAAAAATGGATACTCCTTCTCGAAGGACCTGGTTTGTACCCATTGCCAAGGTTGATTGGATCGGTCAACTATATTATCAGCATCTGTAGAGGAGGCAGCATGTCATGGATTAACGAGAATAGGAACTTTATTCGCCCCATCATCTTGATCGTGTTCGTTGCAACACTGATAGGACCATGGATGTTCGACCAGATTAATGTGCCGGCAGAATACGCTTGTGGCAAACCATTTATCCGCTTGGAAGGCGATTTCTGTGGATATCCACTGTCAGGGCTTCAGTTTTTTTCATTGTTTATAGTTGTGGGTCTCTCTCTGCTGCTCTTAATTCCCTTTTTCACTACATTGCTACTGATCTGGAAAAAAGACTCCCTCCGCTTACAGACCATAAATCTGAGCGTGTGGGGTTTGGCATTGATTCTAACTTTGCTGTTATTTGTAATTCAACTAAAAGATAAAGTGTTTTATTTGTGGGGGCTTTGGCTCTACATCGTGTTGGCAATATGCACATTGATCGTCGAGATGATCATAAGGAAAGCAAAAGGATAATCCTGAAAACAAATTAAAGGTGATGATGAATAAAATAACTCTCGTTGACTCCATTGTTTCTGTTCAGTGGCTGGCTGAGAATCTCTCTGCTGAAAATCTTATCCTCTTCGATGCGAGCATGAAGCCCATCTTTCTGATAGCAAATGCTGTACCCGAACCCCCCACATACATTCCCAGCTCATTGCGTTTTGACTTTGATGATGTGCTCCGTGATCACAACACCTCCCTGCCGCACATGATGCCGAGCCCTGAATTTTTTACTGACGAAATGCAAAAGCTGGGCGTCAACAGCGATAGCGCCATTGTTGTGTACGATAAAGTTGGCGTATATTCCAGTCCATGGGCGAGGTGGATGTTCCTCGTGATGGGGCATACACAGGTCGTTGTGTTGGATGGTGGACTGCCTGCGTGGATTCAAGCTGGCTATGAGACCGTGCCGACGCTCGCGACTCCAAAAGGACGTGGGAACTTCGTCTCTCACTATCAGAGCAGGCTGATCGTTGATTCGAATGACGTTTTACAAGCTTTGACAGACTCCGCTTACAGTGTGATCGATGCCCGGTCAGCGGGACGCTTCAAGGGACAGGACCCAGAACCGCGGGCTGGGCTGCGCGGCGGACACATGCCAGGCGCAGTCAACATCCCTTATACAAGTGTGCTCGAAAATGGGAAGATGTTATCCAAATCCAAATTGCGATCCATTCTTGAACCATACAAAGATAAGAAGCTGATCTTTAGTTGCGGCTCAGGCGTCACGGCTAGTTTGGTCGCATTAGCAGCGGAGCAGGCAGGACGCAAAGACGTGGCAGTATATGATGGTTCATGGAGCGAGTGGGGGCGAGACGATTCTGGTTTGCCGGTGGTAAAAGATTGATGCTCTTTAAGCATGTCACCCTGAGCGATAGCGAAGGGTCTCTGAGATAATCGTAGAGATTCTTCGCTTCGCTCAGAATGACATTGCATAAGACGAGTTATTTGTCTTTCTTCCCGATCATCACACTCATCTCAAACCCAAATGGGGATTGAATGGTCTTGTTCACTTCGCTTGTAACGTCCTTTGCCTTCATGCTGGATGCATAACCTTCGATCATGTGCGTGATATCCATAAGCGCGATCCTGCCGCCGGGTTTGAGGACCCTCAATATTTCATTGATGGCTTGTTCATGTTCGGTACGGTCACGACTGATGTGATGCAATGCGCCGCTCGATACGATGACATCAAAGGATGCGTCGCTGAAGGGCAGTTTGCGTACATCCGCTTGTTTGAATTCGATCTTATCTGCGACACCTTCGGCTTTGGCATTCTTCATCAATAAAGTATAGTTGCCTCCGCCGCTGTGAGGCGCCCAGATGTCAATGCCAGTAGCTTTGCCTGTAGAAAGTTGTCGTGCGGCTTCGTTGAGGAGTAGTCCGCTGCCGCAGCCAACATCCAAAACTTTCTCGTCGCCGCGCAAAGCCAGAGAGTCAAAGATCTGTGTGCGGATGGCTGAGGCATAGGTCCATTTGCGGCGGGCAAAGTTATAAGCCACGAGAGCGGGGAGCATGAGCAGGACTCCCACTGTCAGCGTGGAAAATTTTAATAGTGCTGAATCAGGCATGATGGCAGAAAAAGATGCGGCGCCGAGGGCGAGTCCAATGAATGCGAGCAAATAAAGTCCAATTGGGATGCGCGGAATATGGCTTGCCCATAATTCGGTATCGTGCAGGTGCTCCAGAAATTTGGCGGTTAGCGGGTTGCGGATATTTAATTTGATTTCGTGAGTGTGTTGCGACATGTTTTCTCCTGTGTATAATGAGTCTATAGTACTGGCTGGCGTGGAGAAAATCAATCTGCAAAGTTTGTTGAATGTTCGATAATGGACAAATTGCGCGGATTGTCCGAAAACGTGGAGATGCGATATGGAGCCTGAGAAAAAGGATCGGCGTACGAGGAAGACACGTCAACTTTTGCGTGATACGCTGTTAACGTTGTTGAAAGAGAAGCGCTACGAGGAGATCTCGGTGCAGGATATTATCGAACGGGCGGATGTGGCGCGCTCGACATTTTATGTCCATTATGTGGATAAGGACGATCTGTTGACAGGGCGGCATGGAATTTTTGCGGAGAATTTGGGCGAGCAGATTCTGGCACACACCGGGGAGCACAGCACTTCTGCTTTTTCGAGTCGCACATGGTTTTATCATATTCAAGCGCAAGGTGATATTTTGAAGGTGATCGCCAAAGACTCAGCTATGGACTTGGCGATGAAAACTCTGCGTGGAATTATTCATGACAGTGTTCAAGATGGAATGCAGGCTCATGCTCAAATGAAGGTCGCCAGTGTGCCTTTGCCTTTGATAATAGATTATTTGACTGACACATTGATGACGTTGATCAAATGGTGGTCTAGAGATGGCATGAGGTATACGCCTGAGCAGATGGATGAGATGTTCCAGCAATTGGTAATGCCGGGTGTTTCATCGGTATTGAGAGGAGTCGACCATGAAGCTCATTGAGCTGGCTTATTTCACAGAGAACGTGCATATGGTGGAAATAACGAAAGCATAAATCAAAACATGACTCACCTCGAAATTAATCTTCGCAGGTGAGTTTCTTTTTAGGGGACACTGACGCCTGCGCTTGCACCAGGTGCAAGTGTAAACGCAGAAAAACGCTGATTTGCTTTTTATCAGCGAAAATCAGCGTTTTCTGCGTCCGTATTAAATTTAGAATTAATTGTGTTTGTTGTTAATCAACTGCCAATATCAAGTTGTTGACTTCGTAACCCTCAACCGTATCGTTGCGGATGATGTCTGGTCCGCTTTCGATGCGTAGACCGGGAACTTTCAGGATATCGTGGATGAACACATCCGTTTCGGCGATGGCGAGATGTTCACCGGCGCAACGATGTGACCCGGAACCAAACCCGAGCATGGAGCGATAAACGCCTTTTTCCATTTCACGATGCGGATGGAGTTTTTCAGGAGCTGCGCCCACCGCTTTTGCATCTACATTGACATCATAGATATGGAAGGCGATGCGCTCCCCTGGCGGAATGGTCACTGCCTGTCCAGCGCTTTTCACGGTGACAGGTTCATTTGCTTTGCGATAAATTTTCCCGATCACGGGTTCGAGGCGCAGGATCTCGTTCAAGGCTTCGTGACGCACCTCTACATTATCTGAAAGCATGATCTCGCGGAGTTTGGCATCCTTCATGCAGTGGAGCAGAACCACGCAAATAAATTCCTGAGTGGTCGCCAGTCCAGCCGCGCCGTAGACGATGCATTCCACCCAGATCTCAAGCGGTTTCTTGTTCTTGGAGATCATGTAGGAGATCACATCGTTTTGTGGATTCTTCCGCCTGCGGCGAATGGCAGGTAGAACATCGGCAAAGAAAAATGCGAAGCGGCGGTAATGTCCCTGATAGAATTGATATTTGGCGATGAGTTTATTTTCAGAAAGCTTTGGCGCATGGAGCATCGCGTCAAGCCGATGGATCAAGCCCTGCGTGGGGTTAAGTCCCACCACGGCGGTAGCGATGACGGTTGCCATATCGCGGCTCAACAGTTTGAGGTTGATGCGTTTCTGGGTTTTCAATTTGCCGATCAACTCATCCGCAGTTTTTTGGATGATCGCCATGTGGGTATTCTGCACGGTTGCCGGGCTGAAATACTTGGCGATCGCGGCGCGCATCTGACGGTGCGGGTCGCCGCTCATATACAACACACCATCGAAGCCGGCCTTGCGCAGTTCTTCGGCGTTGAAGCCATCCTGGATCAAGTCTTCCTTCAAAAGGTCACGGGCTTCACTGTAGCCGCGGACATGCCAGGTGCCATGGGCGTCCTTTTCGAGGCGCGGGTCGTTGACATAGGGTGCGGGTGCGGTTTTAGAGTCGGTGTTGAGCGTCATATATATCCCTTTCCTGACTAGATTGCTCCTATTATACATCACCCATATCCCGCACTGCTTTTAATGTGCTTTTTTTATTTCCTCGAATATCTGGAACAAAATCACCTGCTAAACGTTCATAAGGTAATGGGTTAACCATGGCTTTTGGTATTATGATTACCTGCGTTAAACGAAAGTAGGAAAAAATGTTGAAACTGAATCCGATCCTTTGTGCCTCTGTAATTTTGATAATTGCAGTTCTGGCATGTACAACCACACCTAGTGTTTCCGTTGCCACGCCTGTTCCGGTCCTGATGGATACAGCCGTCGCGCAGACGGTGGTTGTGCTGCTGACGCAGACCGCCCAACCGTCCATTCCCATTACGGGTTTGGGATCCCCAACTTTCACTCCAACCGTGACGTTGTCGCCAACGCCCCTTTATACCGCCACGCCTGCGATCCCGATGATCAGTGTCTCAGTGGACACGAACTGTCGTTTCGGTCCGGGCAAAGTGTATGACTGGACTGGCTCGTTATTGGTCGGTCAGGTTGCGGAAGTGTATGGCATGAATCCAACGCGAGACTATTGGTATATCCGTAACCCGGATGCCGATGGCTATTGCTGGGTATGGGGCGAGTATGCCAGCCTGGTTGGCGATCCATCTGTATTGCCAGTGTATACCCCTCCGCCCACACCCACACCCATCCCGGCATTTGAAGCCTCGTATGATGGTTTGGAAACCTGTGTCGGTTGGTGGGTGGATATCAGGTTGAAAAATACCGGCGCCGTGTCCTTCAAGTCGGTTTCGATCACACTGCGGGATACGACCAACAATATTGCTCTTTCCATGTCCACCGATGGCTTTACGAACAACGATGGCTGTCTCGGTTCAACCACAAAGGATAATCTAAATCCCGGTGGCACGCATTCTGTCAGCACAGCCGCCTTCAACTATGACCCAAGCGGACACAAGCTCCGTGCCACGGTCACGGTCTGCTCGGAAAAAGCGCTCAAGGGCGTGTGTCTATCGCAAGTGATCGAATTCAAACCATAATATCTACCGGGCAGGCTTTCAAAAGTCTGCCCGGTTTCTTTAGGGGGCTGAAATAAGGCGCAATGTTGCGTCACTTGACGCATCTTCTTTTTCCCCGTAAGATTGTCCCCGCTAAATAGAACATACATTCACCACAAAGAGCTTCATATCCTTTGTGGTTATTTTTGGAGTAACTATGGATCTTGGAATCGTACGCAAAATAGACATTGACACCGAAATGCAGCAATCGTATCTCGATTATGCCATGAGCGTGATCGTGGCGCGCGCGCTGCCCGATGCGCGTGATGGACTCAAACCCGTGCAGCGTCGCATCTTATATGCGATGTATGATATGGGCATTCGCGCAGACTCAGCTTACAAGAAGTCCGCGCGTATCGTGGGTGAAGTGCTTGGTAAATATCATCCACATGGCGACTCGGCGGTATATGAAGCAATGGCGCGCATGGCGCAGGATTTTTCGATGCGCCAACTGCTTGTGGATGGACAGGGCAACTTCGGTTCTGTGGATGGCGACCCACCGGCTGCGATGCGTTATACCGAAGCGCGCCTCACCCCCGCCGCGCTCGACATTTTGTTTGATCTCAATAAAGAGACCGTTAACTTCACCGCGAACTTTGACGACACCCTCGAAGAACCGAACGTTCTGCCATCAGCGATCCCGAATCTGCTGGTGAACGGCGCAACGGGTATCGCGGTTGGTATGGCAACCTCCATTCCGCCGCATAACCTCAGCGAGATCGTTGACGCGCTCGTGTACATGCTCAATAAATATGAGAAGCTTGACGATGTGGACGTTGACCAGTTGATGGAGTTCGTGCAGGGACCGGACTTCCCCACGGGCGGAATCATCGTGCAGGAAAAAGGCGACGAGGGCATCGAATCAGCTTACGGGTCGGGGCGTGGACGCGTGGTCGTCCAGGCAAAGGCGCATGTGGAGGAGATGGAGCGCGGCAAGAATCGCATCATCGTCACCGAACTGCCGTACATGGTCAACAAGTCGACGCTCATCGAACGCATTGCCGATCTCGCGCGCGAAGGCTATCTCGAAGGTCTCTCCGATCTGCGCGATGAATCGGATCGTCAGGGCATGCGCATCGTGCTCGAAATGACGAAGAACGCCGACCCCGATATCATCCTGCGCGATCTCTACAAACGCACGCCCATGCAATCCACGTTCAGCATCAATTTGCTGGCGCTCGTGGATGGTGAGCCGCGCACGTTAACGCTAAAGCAGGCACTCCGTGTCTATATCGAGCACAGGCTCACGGTCATAAAAAGACGCGCTGAATTTGATCTGGATAAGGCAAAGGCGCGTGCTCATATCCTTGAAGGATATTTAGTCGCATTAAAGAATCTGGATGAGATCATCAATATCATCCGCGCCGCATCCGACGTTGATGCTGCCCGGCAAAAACTGATGAAGCGCTTCAAGCTGACAGAGTTACAGGCGACCGCGATCCTCGACATGCAGTTACGCAGACTCGCGGCGTTGGAGCGCAAGAAGATCGAAACCGAGTACAAGGAAGTGGCTGGCATCATCAAAGAGTTGAACACGCTGTTGAAATCGCCGAAGTTGATGCGCGGCGTGGTGGCAGACGAATTGCTGAAAGTGAAAGAACTATACGGTGACCGCCGCCGCACGCAGATCGTGAATCTATCGAAGTCGAAAGATGGCAAACCCGCCAAGGCGTTGACCGCCTCAGACTTGTTGCCGCAACAACAAGTGTGGATCGGCGTAACGGACGAAGGCTTGGTCTCGCGCACACACGATGACAAGCAACCGAAACATTCTGGCAATGACGCGCCGCGTTGGTTGGTAAAAGCCTCAACAACAGATACGATTTATTTTGTTGCGAAATCGGGACGTGCCGCCGCAGTGGCTGTGCACATCATCCCGCAAGCGGAGAAGTTATCGCAAGGCTCGCTCTTCTATAAAGTGTCGCCGTTGCAGGAAAATGATTCGCTCGCGGCGGTGTTCGCATTGCCTTCGAGAAAATCCGTTTTGCCGGCAGAGACTTGCATCATCACTACGACCAGATTCGGTATGATCAAGAAGAGTCTCATCACTGAATTACCCGGACCTTCCTCGCAAGCGTTCGTATTGGTGAGAGTGAATGAAGGCGACCGATTAATTTCAGTGGGATTAACCGATAACAAAAATAAAGAAATCCTGCTCGTCACTGCCATGGGTATGGCGATCCGCTTCAAGGAAGATGACGTGCGCCCGATGGGACTCGTCGCGGCGGGCGTGAATGGCATGAAGTTGGACGATAATGACGAAGTCGTTGGCGCTGAGATATTACCCGGCGAAGGCGAAGTGTTTATCATCACGAACGCTGGCAAAGCCAAACGCGTGGACGAAAAAGACTTCCCGCGCCAGGGACGCTACGGCAAAGGCGTCATCGCCTGGGAATTGCCAGGTAAAGAGAAAATTGTTGGCGCTGTTAGCGGCAAACCGAATCATATGGCAACCATCCACTTAAGCAAAGGCGCACCGAAATCCACCAGATTGGATGCCGTAACCCTGCGCAAACGCGCCGCCACCAAAGGCGATCACGTCGTGGAAGTGAAACCTGGCGAGGAAGTGGTCTCCGTCAATGTGGGTTGGACGGTGGAGAAGTTTGTGGAGGAAGAGAAGAAGGAAAAACCGAAGGCGTCGAGGGGTACGCCAGCAAAGAAGGCGAAGCCAGCAGCAAAAGCAAAACCTGCAAAGGCAAAATCCCCAAAAGGGAAGAAACCTGCTGCAAAAGGTAAAAAGAAGAAATAACATCATAAATCCCGTAGATAAATACGGGATTTATTCTTTCTTGACACCATTATGGCGCAAGGGTATGATGTAGCCACATAGGTGACCACATGAAACGAAAACGAAAATCAACCAAAGCTGAAGAGATTGGCATTCGCGAGTTGAAAAGCCGTGCATCGGAGGTTGTCCGCGCGGTGAAGGAACAACGCGCCCGTTATATTGTGACCCAACGTGGAGTCCCTGTCGCTGCGATCATTCCGATGGATGCCATGTTGCCTGAAAAAAAGGAGGAGGATGGATGGGAAAAGTTGATGGCAATCCGCGCAAGGCTTGGCAAGGATAAAACCAAGAAAAAGAATTCACTGGAAATTCTGACAGAGATGCGCCGATGAAGGCGCCTGTCACCGTGGATGCCAGTGTCTTTGTCAACGCGCTCAGCCCTGATGAGGAGGGAAGTGAGACAAGTGCGGAATTCATATCTCAATTGAAGCAGGGCGGCGCGATGTTCATCCAGCCAACGCTATTTGTCCTCGAGGTGGTTGCGTCGATTGCTCGAAAACAGGGCGATACTGAACTGGCTCTGGAAGTGTTGCAGGAACTCAAGAAAATCCCCAATTTGACCTTGCTCGATCTTGACCACAGCTTCGCCGATTTTGCCAGCGAAGTTGCTGCAAATCATCGCTTGCGTGGCAGTGATGCGGTTTACGCGGCGGTGGCTTTGCGCTTTGGAACGGAATTGATCACATTAGATAAAGAGCAATTAGAACGTTTACCAAAGGTGCTGACGGTAAAAAAGCCGAAGTGAAACCCGGTGATGAAATGGTTTCCGTCAATGTGGTCTGGACGGTGGAGAAGTTCGTAGCGGAGGCGAATGGAAAAAAACGGTCAGTCCCATGATAGAAAAATCCTTCACAGACTGACCGTTTGCTTAAGTCATTATGTAAAATCAAGAACATAAGAAGGAGCGACCCTATGTCGCACGAGGTTGTCGCCGCACTGATCATCCGATCCCAAAGGATCCTGCTGGGTCATCGATCTGCCACGCGCACGTTTTATCCCAACGTCTGGGATGTGTTTGGCGGACATGTGGAATCAGGCGAGCAGCATCACCAAACTTTGATTCGAGAGCTTCAAGAGGAACTGGGTATTACTCCCACGCAATGGAGATATTTGGAGACAGAATCCTTTCCCAGTGAACCACCTGACCAGGTGACCGTGTACCTTTATCTTGTCACAGATTGGATAGGGACGCCCACCAATCGCCAACTCGAAGAGCACAGCACGATCGACTGGTTTTCGTTGGAGCAGGCCACACAGTTAGCGCTTGCTCATCCAGACTATCCTGCAATTTTTGCTCGCTACCTTGATCCTCATGCTTAGATAAGTAGTAAAAGGTAAAAAGAACAGTCCCGTGATAGGAAAATCCTACACGGGACTGTTGTTACATAGCACGATTATTCTCTGCTTCTAATTTCCACTCTCTACTTTGGTGGGAGAAGACACAATACGAAAACCAGCGGTAATTATTGAGTCGCTTGGGATTAGCCTTCTACGGTATGTGCAACGAGCAAACTCGCGATTCTCATTGAACGAGCCTCCCCGCAGAACGCGAAATTGCCCGTTCTGGAGGTCTTGATGATCTTTTACACTTTTACCTATTTTGTTCTTATATTCCTTTTCATCAAACCAATTGCTACACCACTCCCACACATTGCCAGCCATATCCGCACAGCCATACGGTGAATCGCCTCCCGTGGAAAACTGCCCTACTTCAGAGGTGTTTTCAATTTTTGCTTCCCTTGTATTGGCATTCCATGGATCAAAATGATCACCCCACGGATAAATCCAACCTTTTTCACCGCGTGCTGCTTTTTCCCACTCGGCTTCTGTAGGTAGACGATACACCTTTCCGCTTTTTTCGCTCAACCATTGGCAATAAGCCACAGCGGCATCCCAAGAAACACCCACAACAGGATGACTGCCTTTTTCATCAGGGAACTGGACTCCATCCCAGCCCGTTGGCGAGTAATATTTTGCATCGCGCACAAAGGCTTGATATTCGCGGTTTGTAATCGGATATTTGCCAATGTAATATTCCAAAAGTTCCACAGTATGTTGTGGTTGTTCATTTTGGACCCAATCTTTATCAGCGCCATCTTTGATTGCTTGCGCGATTTGTTCTTCCGTTGAGCCCATAAGAAATTTTCCAGCAGGGATGTTCACTATTTGTGGTTCCGAAAATATAAGCGGCGTTCCAAATGTAGGGACTTGTGGGATTTCAGTGCGTCGGGTTAGAGTGAAATACAGTCTTAATTCGTCAGATGGCAAACCAATAAAATTAGCGTCTTCCTTTTCTGGTTTGTGCAATGTGAGAATGCGACGTACTGCCGCTGCACCACGACGAGACAAGAAAGGAACAAGGGCTGGTGGTGGCTCAACATGCAAAGGAATGTTTTCTTTAGGTTGAGGACCTTTTTCTTTATCGTCAGATCCGCCTACGAAATCAACTAAATCTGCAGGGTTTATCTTCTTTTCAATGGGTTCTGTTCGATAATGTTCTTCTAAGTCCCGAAGATAACGAGGTTCATCTTTCAAAAGCAAATTGTACAGTTCGGGATATACAGCCTGAATTGCAACTACCTTTGCTAATCGTATTGGTTTAATACTACCTTCAAGTTTTTCCTTTCTTCTTTCTGCTAATTTCCAGAGCATTAGGAATACATTTACTGTACGTTTAATCTGGCGTGGGTTATCGCCTAAGCCTACAGCAAATATTTTGGGGCATTCTTCGTGAGGCCAGTCGGTGCTCATTCTATATACAAAGTCGCCCATATCATTTTGTTCAACTGGTGGGATTTGAAAAGGCAATTGAATAATCTTTTCAAGGTATCGCACACCTTCAATTGTGAAGCGCTGTTGATTATCACTGTCCTGTTTTGAGCCAAGTTCCTTATATTTCATTTCAATGCCGCGAGCAATTACTTCCTGATCCAAGCCAAGCATAAACACACAGTTTTCTGCATCAAGGAATAACTTAATGGCTTCGAGAACCTCAATTGCTTTTTCAGGAAGACAGCGGTCAAGATCATCTACAAATACAACGAGTCTTTTGCCATTATTTGAAATATGTTGTTCAACAAGGGCGCGAAATTTATCCTGAAATTGTTCGAGAAAACGAACCTGTTCAATTTGAATCTTTGTGCGTTCACGTTGGATGGCTTCTGTGGCTTCATTCGTCAAAGCTTCAGCGCCAAGTTCTTGTACTTTTTTAACGAACTCACTTAAAACTACACCGCCCGGTATAAAGGAAAGCGCAAGTTGAACGCCTCCTTTTGCAACAGCGCCACCAAGCTTTGCCAGATCAATTGTGACACTGCCCGCTCTTTCAATTTCAATAGCACGATAGAGCATGGTTTCCAAATATTCCAAGTCTTCAGTGGGTTGACCCTCTTTGATTGTGCTTCGAACAGCAGTGAGAACACTCAAAATAAAGGCGCGCCATAAAGTTTCTTCTTTGTCATATTTCCAGGCATCGAACCATGCCACTGTGAAATCATTTGGCAAACTTTTCTTTACCATCTTCATCAGTGAAGTCTTGCCTGAGCCCCACGTGCCGAACACGCCGATGGTCAATGGCGTGTTGCCCGTTTGGATGATGTCCGCGAGGGTTTCGACATACGGCATGAAATCGAGAGCGTCGGTCTCAGTCGGCTGATCGTTGACGATGTAGGTTTTGGAGTCAGTGTTGGGCATGGGAGTGTCCTCCTGTGGTGATATTTTACCCCCTACCTGTATAATTCGAGCTAGTATGAAGCAATAAGGAGCTATCCACATGAAACGTTTTTCCATTCTCACCCAGGTACTCGTGCTCACACTGATCATCAGTGCGTGTGGTGCAGCACCACAGGTTACACCCACAGTCAATCTGACTGACCGGCAAAGCACGGCGATCGCGGCAGCTGTCACAAACTTGGCAGAGACCCAGGCTGCCATCCCGACCACTACACCACCTCCGCCAACAGCAATTCTTACGAATACACCAGCGCCCACTGTTGCTTTACCTGCCATACCCACCTCGGGACCAACGCTCACCCCGCTTCCCGGTGAGATTTCATTCACTCCGACTCCCGATCAGAATTCTGGTGCGGGAGATCCATGTATAAATACAGTCCTGCCAGCTTCCCTGCCGGGGCTGACGATCAAGATCCGTATCGACAACCCTACCAAGGCAACAATTATGGTCTCGGTCAATCTACAACAAAGCGGACCACAGAGTCCATGCGGCTACCGCGGCTACAATCTCACTGCCGGACAATCTCTGGTCATTAGTGATCTGGTGGAAGGCTGTTATACCCTTTGGGCGTGGAATCCCGATCCAAAAGAATATTTCATCGTAACAAACGGAACCAGTTGCCTGAATAACTCCAAAAGCTGGACATTTGATATTACAACCAATAGCATCAAACTTAGAGAATAGACTTTCATCCGTGCGGGAGCGAGGCTCATTCACAGATTCAAGCCAACTTTTCTTTTTTGAATATTCCAGGCTGGTTTCGTTTGCCAAACGCGCGGCAAGCTTGTACACGTCCGCTTCGTATTTGCCTAAGACTAAGATTAATAAAATTTTTTTATCAATCCAGCAAACCAATCCTGGGCGTATCTATAGTTAAACCGCCGTGTGGCGGTTGTAACCCTCCTTAGAGGAGATCGGAGGCAGAGTATGCTTAGAAAGTTTTATCTTTGGCGCGCCGCGAGAGTTGCGGCGATCCTTGTGGTGTTGGTAGCGCTCTTTGGCATCACACCCGCTTTCGCCGCCGGGGATCGTACGGCGCCCACCAAACCCACCAACCTGCGTGTGACGTCTACTACATCCTACCAGGTGTCGCTGGCTTGGAACCCATCCACCGATAACTCGGGGGCATTTTCCTACCGGGTCGTTATGAGCTCCGGCGGGACGTATACCGTACCCCAGACGCAAACCACCTTCAACGCTTTTGTGGCTCCGCTCGGCACCTACTCGTTCTACGTCTACGCCGTGGATGGTTCTGGCAACAAATCGCAGAAAAGCAACACGGTCAGCGCCACGCCCCCGCCTGACACCATCGCCCCCAGTGCGCCGGTTGTTTCGGTCACGGGTGTGAATCCGACCGAAGTGTCACTTGCGTGGACCGCCTCGACCGATGACGGTCCCTACCTGTTCTATCAGGTCTATGTAAACGGCAGCCCAAGCGTCGATGCAGGACAGAACCGCTTCGCTGTTGTCCAGGGGCTTACCCCTGAAACGACCTATCAGATCACCGTCAAAGCTCGTGACCTGTACGGACCGCCTAACGTGTCAGCGCCCAGTAATGTCGTCACCGTAACCACGTCTGCTGTCAGCGGCACGGACACGCAACCACCGTCTGCGCCCACGAACCTGTACGGTTGGGATACTGGGGACGGAGCCCGGGAAATAAATCTATTCTGGACGCAGTCCGTCGACAACCAGACGCCTCAAGCCTCGCTTGTGTATGAGGTGTACATGAATGGCGTTCTGGACCAGACCACAGGCGGTGACCGAGCCATCTTATACGCTACCCAGGCTGGTGAAAATACCTTCACCGTCATCGCGGTCGACGAAGCTGGCAACCGATCCGCACCTGCCAGTATCACGATCGTCAGCCAATAACTGCCATAGCAAAAGGCGATTGAGAATATAAGACTATCCAGCCTGGTTCCTGAAATAGACAAGCTCCCTTCAAAGGAAGGGAGCTTGTTGCTTAGTAGCTGGACATTTGATATTTCAACCAATAGCATCAAACTTAGAGAATAGACTTTCATGCGTGAAGAAACAAAAACGGAGCAGTCCATAGACTGCTCCGTGAGGCAAGTGGGGAGCGATCAGTTCCCAGCGTCGAGATCAAGTCCTAGTGTGGATTGGAGCTCTTCCGACAAGTTCAATTCAGCATCTTCTGTCGCTGCATCCACGTTGAAGTTGGTATCGGCGGCGAAAGAGCTGTCCACGTTGAGCGCCGGCGATACAGTGGGATTCAGATCGCCTGCGCCTGTCAACTGCGCATCATTGGCTGAAGAATCGACTTCACCGTTTGTCGATATATCCACGGATGCATCAACCGTCACACCTGTTCGGGCGAGCAGATCATTCACGGTTTCGAACGCAGCCTGCGCGGTCTCACGTACCAGGCTCTTTGTTTCCTTCACTGTCTCTTTCAATTCACCGCTTACATTGGGATTGAAGCCCGCTGCGGCGCTGACACCGATCATTGCCGAAAGCAGAAATTGAAGAAAAAACTTAGACATCATACACCTCCGAATTTGAGTTGGGTTTGACCTCCGGTGAGGTCTTCATGTTGCATAACGAAGATCATGCTTGATTGTTACGCCTAAAATCAAAGACAGCCTTGCGGCTGTCCTTGAACGATGAACAAAACAAGCTGCACTATGGGATGAGTGGCGGGATCTGGATCGTCGGCTCAATCTTCGGAAGACTGGTCGCTGGAAAGATCGATACGGTAGGCAACGGCAGCACTGTGGTACTCTGCGGTTGTGGCGTCACCGTGATATTCAGCAACGGTGTGGGGATGATGGGTAGTGTGGGCTCATCAACCGGTTCCTGTTCGACTTCGATCACCGGCAGGATCTGTTCCAACGTCTCCGCATCCAACTCGGACTTGAGCCTGATGCGCACTTCCTGATAACCTTTCCACGCCTCAGCCATGCGGATGGGGTCATCCGCGACCGCATTCATCTCTGCGATGCGGCGATTGGCGATGGCAATATCAGTTTGGACAGGGTCTGGCGCAACGGCACGCCACACACGTTCACTGTTTAGCTTCCACGCATACAACATATCGCCGGGTAATGCGCCTTGCGCATACGCCGTCCCTGTGACCAGTAATGCCAGCATGATGATGGCCAGATTCGTCGCCAGCCGCATCATTGAAAAATTGAACCACGCCCGTTTACGCGGATGTGCCTGCATATGTTGAGTCAATTTGGCGCGGGCGCGGGCTTTGAACGCCGCGGATGGACGTACAGCCTGTCCCTCTGCGACACGCCCGGCGGTGAGCAGGATCGGTTCCAGCTGCGCAGCATGTTTGGGATGACGAGTCAGGCATTCGTCCACGCTTGAGGCGCCTTGTTCCAGGTCATCCAGGCATTCTTCCAGTATCTGTTCGAAATCGGTCATAGATAATCCTTCTCTTTCATGTATTTTGAAAGAGTTTGTAGAGCGCGCATTTGCAGGGCACGCACAGCGCCCTCACGCTTATTCATCAGTTTCGCAATATTCTCATTTGGCAAACCGGCGATATATTTCAAGATTAGAACCTGCTGCTGTTCGTCGGTTAAAGCCTGGAGTCCATCCCGCATGGCTTGCAGGCTAAACCGCAACTCGACCTCTTCAACCGGTGATTGTTCCTTTGCCGGTAAAGCGGTGATCTCATCGAGTGGTACTGAGCCTTTTTTGGTGCGGTAAAAATCAATCACAAGGTTTCTCGCAATCGTATACAGCCAGGCAACGAACGGTGAACTTCCGATCTGGTAGCGGTCGAGATTTTCCCAGGCTTTTAGAAAAACCTGCGAAGTGATGTCTTCTGCTGCGATGTCATCCGTAACCCGAAAGTAGATATAACGATAGACGCGTTCCACACAGGCGTCATACAACTCTGCGAACGCTTTGGAATTGCCAGATTTTGCGTGACGGACCAGACGAGCTTCATCCGGCAGGGACGAGTCAGTGGAGGTTGCTTGATGTTCTCTCACGGTTCATTAAATATAACGAAGCTGGTGGGAATTTGTTACGGTAAAAAGGTCACCCTGGTTTCATTTACCCTCAAGAATCAGGTATATAATCTTATTAAGAACTTGCATATTGATGTGGATATTCCAAGTGCAAGGTGTGGAGTAACCTGATGGAATATACGATCCAGATCATGGAAGACCAGGAAATTATCCACGTAACCGCAAAAGGGCAATTGGATAAACAAACTGAAGACAGCATGACCCATGAAGTCCTGGGTAATGTTGCCAACTTGGGTTTAAAGAAAGTCTTGCTCGATATGCGTGAGGTTGAGTTTAATATGTCCCTGGGCGCCATCTTCCAGCGCGCACAGGAATTGCGGGAGGAGCGCATTGAGTCCAGGTCGTTCAGCTTCAAAGTCGCGATCCTCTATTTTGCAAAAGACAAAAAGGCAGAAGAAAATTTCAGTTTCTTTGAAAATACGGCGCGCAATCGCGGTTTGCCCTATAAGGTCTTCAAGAAGCTTGATGAGGCGCTGGCTTGGTTAACAGAAAGTTCACCTTCCTAGAATTCGCAATTGCTGAAAGGTCAGTCAGCTCATCATGCTTCCCCATGCTCACTGATTTTTTCCGAAACAATATTCCCCTCCCTCCACTTTTCCCAATCCTTCAACGTAGCTGCGGTCATTTTTTCGGCGGCTTTCTTGAGCCAGTCCTTTTTCCGATCCTTTAGATCATCAAGCACAGCCTTCACCATCGTCGGCGTTCCGAGATGGATATTTCCGGTTTCCCGACCCATGGCACGTAACATCCGTTTCTCATCGCGTTCCGGTCCCAACTCAGTGAGTTCAATGCGGCGGCTGTCGGGCGCGAGTCGGCGTACAACCCAGCCCGAATAGACTTTCACCACCGGGTCGAGACTTCGCACTGCCCGCGCAAGGATCTCTTCGTAATAGATTTCCGCATTCTTATGTTTCTTCTCCGCCCACAGTGCCACGGAAGGAATCAGCGGCTTGGTCTCACGCGCAATCAGTTCACCCTGCCATTCGGTCAACGCCGTATAACGCGGACGTCCCAAACTCCCCACGCCAGCCTGACGACGTTTGACATGATACACCAAACCTTTGGTTGGGAACGTCGCCTCCAACGCAATCCGCGCTTCGGCGGGAACTTCATGATCGATATCCGGTAACTTATCAAGTTTATTCCAAAACTTCTCCGCCGAATTTTCGTTCCGGCTATAAATCTTCCTCAGCCAATTGTGTTCATCATCCAAAATGATCGGTTTGCCATTCGACTCAAGACTCTCCCGGTATCCATCCAGGATCGCTTCGCATGCCTCATCCAGACCGATCTTCAGCTCCTCGATCTCTGAAGCTAATTCCACGCTGGTAGCGAGTCGGACCAAGTCCTGGGTGTAGGGCAAAGGCGCTGCCTCATCGAAGTCATTGACACCCCACACCAGTTGTCCTTTGGCGTCACGCCAAGTCCCGAAGTTCGCCGCATGTAGATCCCCGACTGATAAAACGACCGGCGCATCCGCCGCCTTCTTACAGGTATCGGGAAACAACTGCATCCAACGATAAAAGGTGCCGCGTAAAAACGTGAACCTGTCTTCGGTCAGCTTTTGGGTCTTTAGTATGAGGTCGTCTTCGAAGACATTGAATTCTTTCCGAATCCATTTTTCATATTTGCGGGTTGACTTGTATATTTTCATTGAGACATTCTCGGTCTGTACTTAAACGAATTTGATGCGCCGCGCTGCGAAGGCAACCATGCGCAACAAAAGTAAACCATGCTTCCAGCGCGATATGTTGGTCGTGCCGTACGTGCGTTCGCGATAACGGATGGGCAGGTCAACGATCTTTAAGTTTAGTTTTGCCGCCCCGAAGATCAGGTCGTAATCGCCGAACGGATCGAAATCTCCGAAGTAGGCGCGGTTGAGGGTGATCTGTTCGTAATCTTTTTTCCACAATACTTTTGTGCCGCACAAGGTATCTTTGATGGGTTGCCCCAACAGCCATGAAAAAGCCAGACTAAAGAATTTGTTGCCAAGGAAGTTCAAGGTGCGCATGGCTTCTTTTTCCATGGGGTAAACCAACCGCACACCGTTGATGAATTCGCCTTTGCCCGAAACCAACGCCTCATAGAAACGCGGCAGATCTTCGGGGGGCACGGTCAGATCGGCATCGAGGATCATCAATACATCGCCGCTGGCTTTCTCGAAGCCGAGTCGCACGGCGTCCGCTTTGCCGATGCCCGGTTGACGCAGAAGCAGGCTGGGGGTGGATGGATGCGCGGCGATCTCGCGTTCGATCGCTGCGTAGGTATCATCCTTTGAATGTCCCTCCACAAAGATGAGTTCGGTCATGCGTCCCATTTGAGGGACGCGCTCGAAAATAGCTTTGATGTTGCCCGATTCATTGCGCGCCGGAACGATGACCGAGATGCTCGGTTCCGTTGCACTTTCTGGCAGGGCGCGCGCGATCACAAAGTTGGAAACTGCAAAATGGTAAAAGGGCCAGAAACGCACCAGGAAGCGATTCGCCCAACCGCTCAAGGGCAGAGGCAGAAGTACCTCTTGACTCTTTCGAATCGACTCAAAACCCGCCAGCAATAACAGATCATCCACGTCTTCACGCGTCAGCCAGTTCTGATAAAGATTGGAAGTGGCTAAATTAAATGTCTGTGCAATGCTCAAGGGTGTTTGCCATAAGCGGCTGTAAAAATTCAGGATGATGCGGGTATGGCTTGTGCAGAGCGGTTTGATCTGTTCAAAAACGCGTTGCACGTCCCAAAGGTCATTGATCAGATCGGATAGGATGATAACGTCGAATGTCTCTTTGATCTCTGAAAGATCATGGGCATCGGCATGGATGAACTCCAGTTCGGGGTGGCGCTGCCTGGCGCGGACGAGCATCTCCTCGGAGAAATCGATGCCAACCCCGCGCGCTGGTTTGAGGGCAGCAAGCAGGCGTCCGTCTGCACAGCCGACTTCCAGCACCCGCAGGTTTGGGCTCACATGGAAGGAACAAATTTCAGCCAGTCGACGGTGATACCAACTGCCTGCGCCGACCCAACGATCGCGTTTGCGCGCGATGGCATCCCAATGGGTGATGCGGGTTTGCTGATAGTTCGTGCCTGATGTATCAAAGGTGGGTTGTGTTTTCATAATAGTTTCCCCATTTTAGCAGGAGTGACGCGGTTTGGATGCTGTAAAGTGCAGATCGCACCCCGGCAATTCGTAATGGGCTTGACCCGTTGTCGAACAAGGTTATAATTCAGTCACTGAATTTTGGAACCTATGGAAACTACAAACGAAGAACTCCGCGAACTTTCCCTGCTTGAAAATATCGAAAATGATCCCGATGTCAACCAATCTACACTGGCTACCCAGCTGGGTGTAGCGGTAGGCACGGTCAATTGGCACATCAAACGGCTGATCGCCAAAGGCTATGTCAAAGTCAAACGTGCCGAGCGCAAGAAACTGCGTTATATCATCACACCCGAAGGCATTGCCCTGCGCGCCCGCCTCGCCATCGATTATGTGGAACGGTCCCTCACTATCTATCGCCGCACGCGCCAAAAAGTGCGCGAACGCTTGAACGAAGTTCAGCAAGCCGGGCATAATAGTGTCCGCATTGTGGGCAAAGGCGATGTGGCGGATATTTGCCGCCTCACCTGTCTTGAGCAGAATATTGCGGTTGTTACCGATAAAAACGTCCCCACCCTGCAAGTGGATGGATTCAAAGTGACTCTCAAAATGGATGTGGATTCATGACTGCTACGCAAAAACATATCTTTATCACCGGCGGAGCGGGCTACATCGGTTCGCTCCTGACATCGGAACTGTTACGCCAAAACTATCGCGTCACCGTGGCTGACAGTTTGTTGTTCGGCGGCGAGTCGCTGGTGCCGTTTTTGCATCATCCCAACTTTCATTTTGTTAAAGCCGACGTGACCGAAAGACGCGCCATCAAAGACTCTCTCAAATCAGATTGGCAGAAACCCGATGCGCTGATCCATCTTGCCGCGATCGTTGGATTTCCAGCTTGTCAGGCAGTGGGCAAGCCGGTCGCGTGGAAGTACAACGTCGAAGCCACGCAAATGGTCTTCGAGCAGGCGGCAGACTTGGGCGTGGAAAGATTCGTGTTCGCGTCCACGTATAGCAACTACGGCTTATCCGCCGATGGCAAACCGGTCAACGAAGAGACCCCCTTAAATCCGCAATCGTTATATGCCGAGACCAAGATCGCCGCAGAAGAATTTTTGTTGCGTCAAAAAGATTCTGTCTGTGCGCCGTTATTGTTTCGGTTCGCAACCCTATATGGCATTTCGCCGCGTACCCGCTTTGACCTGATCGTTAATCAATTCGTGTTGGATGCGTTCACCAAACGCGCACTGATCATTTATCAACGCGGCTACTCGCGCTCGTTTGTGCACATCCGTGACGTGGCGCGCGGCGTGATCATGGGGCTTGAAGCTGAGCGCGCAAAAATTCAGGGTCAGGTTTTCAATCTTGGAACTGATAACGGCAATTATTCGAAAGATGATATCGTGCGGCTGGTGCTAAAGCGCATGCCCCAAACCATTGTTGAATATAAAGACCTGACCTTCGGCGGTGACATGCGTGACATCACCGTGTCGTTCGCCAAGATCAAGAGCTTACTGGGCTTTGAGACCACGCTCGATGTGAACGATGGTGTGCGTGAAGTTCTATTCGCCTTGAAGACCGGACTCATTCAAGACCCAAGCGATGCGCGCTATCGCAACGCGCAGTTTATCGTGCAATAGGTCGCAGGTTTAAGATACAAGGTTTAAGGATATGGCGACGGCAAAAAGGTTTGAAGATCTTGAAGTTTGGCAAAAAGCCAAAGAACTAACGAACTTGATCTATCGCCTTTCATCAGCAGGTACATTTTCCCGTGACTTCGGTCTACGTGACCAAATGCGACGGGCTTCAGTATCAATTATGTCAAATATTGCAGAAGGCTTCGAAAGCCAAACACAAGCCTTGTTCATCCAATATCTAGGACACGCAAAAGGCTCTGCCGGTGAACTACGCGCTCAACTTTATATTGCTTTAGAGCAAAGTTATATGACAAAAGATGAATTTGACTCGGCGTTTGCTCTTGCCGAAGTATGCAGTAAACAGCTTGCCAGATTTATTCAGTACTTAGAATCTCAACCTAACGCCCGTCGTCTACGGGAAGATGGAGCAACTTACGATGTCTAGCATTCAACCTTCAAACCTTCAACATTCAACCTTCTGGAACAACAAACGTGTGATCGTTACCGGTGGAGCTGGCTTTCTCGGCTCATTTGTAACTGCAAAATTAAAAGAACGCGGCGCGACGGATATCTTCATCCCACGCATCGAGAACTACAACCTGGTTGATCCCAACGACATCAAACGTCTGTATGCGGATCAGTTGAAGGATGTTGACCCAAAGAATGTGGTCATCATCCATCTTGCTGCGAACGTAGGCGGCATTGGCGCGAACCGTGAACATCCCGCCGATTTCTTTTATGATAATCTGATGATGGGCGTGGAGTTAATGCATCAGGCGTATAAGAACGGTGTGGGTAAGTTCGTGGCGATCGGTACGGTCTGTGCATATCCCAAATTCACGCCGGTTCCATTCAAGGAAGAGGATCTCTGGATCGGTTATCCTGAAGAAACCAATGCGCCTTACGGACTCGCCAAAAAGATGATGTTGGTACAGGCACAAGCCTATCGCCAGCAATATGGTTTCAATGCGATCTTCCTGTTGCCTGTAAATTTGTATGGTCCGCGCGATAACTTTAACCTGGCCTCATCGCATGTAATTCCCGCCTTGATCCGCAAAGCCGTGGAAGCCAACGAACGCGGTGACAAGGAATTGCAGGTGTGGGGTGATGGTTCTCCGACGCGTGAATTTTTATATGTAGAAGATGCGGCGGAGGGTATTGTGACTGCCGCTGAAAATTATAATGACTCTGAACCTGTCAATTTGGGTTCAGGCTACGAGATCTCGATCAAGGATTTGAGCGAGATGATCGTCAAGATGACAGGTTTTACAGGAAAACTTGCCTGGCAAACCGATAAGCCCAACGGCCAGCCCCGCCGCGGACTCGACGTCAGCCGTGCGAAGGAATATTTCGGCTGGAGCGCGCAAGTCCCGTTTGAAGAGGGCATGCGCCGCACGATCGAGTGGTTCAAGGAAAATAGGTCGAAGGTCTAACGTCAAATGCGTATGCGACTTTGACGTTAGACCTTCGACGTTAGACGAGAAGTTATGACTGAACTTACAAAACACGAACCAACGACAATCTATATCAAACCATCCAAAGGACTCGCTGCGCTGAATCTGCGGGACTTGTGGGTTTACCGCGAACTGGTCTTTTTTATGGTCTGGCGCGATGTAAAAGTAAAGTACAAGCAAACGCTTTTAGGCATGGCATGGGCGGTGATCCAGCCCATCATGACCATGTTGATCTTTAATTTTCTGTTCAATAACGTAGCCAAACTTCCCACCGAAGGGATCCCGTATCCCGTCTTTTCGTTCACGGCGTTATTGCCGTGGGGGTTATTTGTGGTTGCGCTCAATCAGGGTAGTCGTTCTCTTGTGGCTCACAATAATATGGTGACCAAGATCTACTTCCCGCGTTTGATCTTGCCGATGTCATCTGTATTTGCGGGACTGGTGGATTTTGCGATCGCCTTCGTGATCCTGGTCGGCTTGATGTTCTATTACAAAGTGACTCCTGCCTATGAGTTGCTGTGGACTCTGCCGTTGTTTCTCCTGCTTGCGATTATCACGGCATTGGGCGTGGCGCTATGGCTCTCAGCCATCAACGTAAAGTATCGTGATGTGAATCACGCCCTGCCATTCCTGACGCAGTTTTGGACATTCCTCACACCGGTTGCCTATTCAGCATCGGTGATTTCGGAGAAGTGGCAAATCGCTTATTCTCTCAACCCGATGGCGGGCGTGGTGAATGGCTTCCGCTGGGCGATATTGGGCACAGGCAATGGACCTGATATCACTCTTTGGGTCTCCACTGCCATTTCCATTCTATTGTTTGTCTCCGGGCTTTTCTATTTTCGCAGCATGGAAAAGACGTTTGCGGATACGATTTAGTTTTTCGTCCTGAGCGGAGTGGCGCACGATCTTTGTGCCACGTAGTCGAAGGACACGTTTCTGAATAATTTGAAGTTGATAGGTTACTTGCGCTTCGACTGTGTTCGACCCAAAGAACATGGGTCTCACTCCGCTCAGCGCGAATATGAGAGATAAATGACAACAGCAATCAGCGTAAAAAACTTAGGCAAACAATATCAGATCGGCGCAGCGGAGACGAAGTTCCGCTATAACATGTTGCGCGATGTGTTAATGGATACGGTCTACGCGCCTGTGCGTCTGGCGAAGGCGTTGATCGGAAAGTCCGACCGCCGCAGTAACCAGAACTTTGTCTGGGCGTTGAAGGATGTTTCCTTTGATGTGGATGAAGGCAAGGTGTTGGGAATTGTCGGGCGCAATGGCGCTGGCAAAAGCACATTGTTGAAAATCCTCTCGCGTGTGACCGAGCCCACAACAGGAACCGTATCCGTACGCGGACGCGTCGGTTCTCTGCTTGAAGTGGGGACGGGTTTTCATCCCGAACTCACCGGACGCGAGAACATTTATATGAACGGCGCGATCTTGGGAATGCGGCGTACAGAGATCGATAAAAAATTCGATGAGATGGTCGATTTTTCGGAAGTCGGTCAATTCATTGATACACCTGTCAAGCGCTATTCATCTGGTATGTACCTGCGGTTGGCTTTTGCAGTTGCCGCACATCTCGAACCTGAGATTCTGGTTGTGGATGAAGTGCTTGCAGTCGGTGATGCGGAATTCCAGCGTAAATGTCTTGGCAAGATGAGTGATGTCGCCCAACAGGGACGCACCGTGCTCTTTGTAAGTCACAACATGTCCGCGATTCTGCGTCTTACGCAGGAAGCCATTGTCTTGAAAAAAGGTCAGCTCATCAAACGTGCGCCCACAGCCGAAGCCGTTGATTTTTATTTGTCCTCGGGTCAGGCGGAATCAGGTCAGCACGTTTGGGAGGCGGATGATGTCCCAGCGGCGAGCGCGCCATTCAGACCGATCAGCTTACGGCTGAAGGACCGAGGCGGTAAAGTCATCGATACCGTCCGTTCCACCGAACCCGTCACCGTCGAATGGGAATATCAACTCGATGCGCCCGTCACGGGTTTGCGCGCGGGTATGTATCTCAGCACGATGCGCGGTGAATATATCTTTACATCGTTTGATACGGATGATGCCGCGCAATTCGAACAATTCGGTGCGCGCAAAGCTGGGCGTTATATCAGCCGTTGTCATATCCCCGCCGATTTTTTCAACGAAGGTCGTTACTCGCTGGGCGTGAATGCCAGTTCGTTCGGTGTGCGCCGCTACTTCATGGATGAGAATGCGCTTTCGTTCAACGTGGATATTTCCGGCGCGCCTGGCACGCAATGGCCCGAAGTTCGTCAGGGTCCGGTGCGTCCGCGTTTGGATTGGAAGATCGAGAAACTCGATTAGCAGATGAACAAATCCTTCATCAGAAATTTTCTGGGTGAACTGCCCCTCGCCGCCGAACTCGATTACGCGCTTCGGCAAAAGAATCGCGCCCGTAAAGATCACTTCAACCTTTCCCACTTGCACAAATCATTACCGCATGCCGTTGCGCAGGCAAAGCCTTTCATTGAAAAACCTCAGCCCGGCAAAAAAATTCTTTTCTTCGCCACGCTCCATTATTGGATCGAACAAGCTGCGCACATTTCCCTCGTGCTCGCAGGGCTCGGGCATAAAGTCACGTTGCTGACATTGCCCTATGCTGAATGGCATAAAGAGCTGGACAAACTGACTCAGAAGCAACGCGGACTTCACACGCGCGACGCGCTTTCATCACTCGCTCCTCATGTGACGCACGCCTCTTTCCTTGACCTCAAGCCTGCTTCAGACTTACCAGCCTCGCTCCAAGCTGACATCGCAGAGGTCTCCCTCTGGGATGCGCAATATACCTTAATGCGCGAAGAAGTAGATATGTCGGACGCGAAAGATAAAGCGTTATACGATCTGCGCATCAAACGCAATACCTTCGCCGCGCTTGCCGCCCTCGAATGGATGCAGACGAACAAACCCGATGTCGTTCTTATTCCCAATGGATTAATTCTCGAAATGGGCATCGTCTTCCGCGTTGCGAAATATTTGAACATTCCCGCTGTGACGTTTGAATTCAACGACCAGCGTGAACAGATCTGGCTCGCGCAGAATACGTCCATTATGCGGCAGGATACGGATTATCTCGTTAGAGACCGCTGCTCTCTGCCGATGACCGATGAAATGTATGAACGCCTTGCGGACCTTGAAAACGCGCGGCGCGGTGCGAGAGTCTGGGGTAAATCAAAACGCTTGTGGCAGTACTTCTCATCACAAGGCGCGGAAGAGACTCGTAAAACATTGGGGCTTGATAACCGCCCGATCGTTTTACTCGCCGCAAATGTATTGGGTGACAGCCTCACACTTGGAAGAAACATCTTCGCCGAATCCATGAGTGAATGGATCACCAAGACTGTCCAATACTTTGCCAAGCGGACCGATGTGCAACTGATTATCCGAATTCATCCCGGAGAAAAGATCGTCCCACAGGTCAAGTCAATGGGAACCGTAGTCCGCGAAGCACTGCCGGAGATTCCCAGCCACATCCATTTGATCGGTGCGTTGGATAAAATTAATACTTATGATCTCATTGAGATCGCAAATTTGGGTTTGGCTTATACGACCACAGTGGGTGTGGAAACGGCGATGAACGGCATCCCAGTCATCTCATGTGGCGACACGCATTATCGCAAGCGCGGCTTTACCCTTGACCCGAACACCTGGGATGAATATTTTGCCACCCTTGAAAAAGTTTTATCTGATCTACCGACTCACCGCCTCACCGAAGAACAGACCGCCAAAGCCTGGAATTATGCTTATCGCTTCTTCTTTGAATACCCACGTCCATTCCCGTGGCGTCTGATGAATTTTTGGGATGACCTGGAAGTGTGGTCTCTGAATAAAGTCTTGAGTGATGAAGGCATGTCGCATTTTGGCGATACGTTCAAGTTTTTAGTCGGTGAACCGTTTACGTGGAAATAGTGCCTCGGTGGTCGAGTAGGGCGAAGCCCGTATCGAGACCACCAGTAAGCGAAATAACTCTTTTTACAAAATTATTTATGATAACCTGTTGGTCTCGATACGCTCCTTTGGGGCACTCGACCAACGAAACATAGTGAAAATAATGGCAGACAACACAAAACAACAAGTACGTGAATTTTATGATCAGATCGGCTGGTCGCAGGTTGGCGAGGGACTCTATCAGAACGCCCGCTACGAGGACCTGCGCCCGGTTTCGCGCGAGTATGTGCATAACTGTCACATGCGCGTCAAGCGCCACCTCGCATCGAGCGGTGACATTCTGCTCGATGCGGGTTCTGGCCCCGTACAGTGGCCCGAGTATCTGACCTTCTCCGAAAATTATCGTTACCGCCTATGCGCGGATATTTCCATCACCGCGTTGAAAGAAGCGCGCACGCGCCTTGGTGATAAAGGTCTGTTCGTGGTTGCCGATATCGCGAACCTGCCATTCAAGCCGGAAGTGTTCGATGGCGTGGTATCCATGCATACCATTCATCATTTGCCGATGAGTGAACATCGTAAGGCGTACTTGGAATTAATCCGCGTGATGAAGTCGAATCGTTCGATGGCGATCGTCAACGGCTGGGATAATCCCTTGTTGATGCGGCTGGCGAATCCCTTTATGCAGTTGAGCCGCTTGCGCGCCGGGCGTGAACTCAAACGCAAAAAGAATTGGAATGAGTTGAATGACCCCGATGGTACGTTCGTCGCCAAGATGACTCCGCGTTGGTTGAAGCAGGAACTCAGTGATCTGAAATTCACGATCTATCCGTGGCGCAGTATGAGTACGGGTTTTATGAAATCGTTTGTGCGTCCGCGTTTTGGCGGCAAAACCTTTTTGCGATTTGTCTTCTGGCTCGAAGAAACCTTCCCGCGTTTCTTCGGCGAGAACGGACAATATCCGTTGATAGTTTTTAGAAAGTAGAGAGTAGAGAATAGTGGTGGTCGAGTAGCGGCGCCGTTCTTTGGCGCCGCGTATCGAGACCAGGCTGATAACAAATGTCAAAATTCACCGACCAGCAGTATCTCAAGACCGACCAATACAAGGATTCATCCAACCTTGATGCGCGCGTTAATATCCACGCGCGTTTTAGCACGAATCCGTATGGCTGGTTCAATTGGCTGTTCGATGCGCTGACAAAACTTCCCGCGGATGCAAAGATTCTGGAATTGGGTTCCGGTCCTGCTTACTTGTGGACAAACTGCTCAAGCCGCATTCCCGCTGGCTGGGACATTACCCTCAGCGATCTTTCCTCAGGGATGGTGGATGCCGCGTGGCGGAATCTGGTCGTCACTGGCAGAGCATACAACTTCAAAGAGATCGATGCACAATCGATTCCGTTTGAAGATGAAACGTTCGATGCGGTGATCGCCAATTTCATGTTGTATCATGTCCCTGATAGACCCAAAGCGATTGCAGAGATCAAACGAGTTTTGAAACTGGGTGGACGATTATTTGCCGCTACCGTTGGGGATCATCACTTGCAGGAAATGATGGAAGTTTTGCGAAAAGTCCACATCGGCAAAACCTGGGAATCGTATGCCAATTCCTTCACCCTCGAGAGTGGACTGGAACAACTGAAACCTTTCTTCCCCAACGCGACCTTGTCACGCTACGAAGATAATTTGCATGTCACCGAGATCGAACCCATGATGGCTTATGTTCGTTCATCCCTGCGCGCAGCGGATTTGTCTGAAGATGAATTGGCAAAAGTCCGCGTGGGTTTGGAAAAAGAGTTGAACGAAAAGGGCAGAATCTTTATTACAAAAGATTCTGGTTTGTTTGAAGCAACTAAATAACAGATAAATATCGGTGGTCGAGTAGGGCGAAGCCCGTATCGAGACCACTAATAAGCAGTAAACAAGAAATTATATGATGTGGTCTCGATATGTTCCTCGCTATCGCTCGGAACTACTCGACCACCACCTGAAATGGAGACGCAATCATGGACTGGAAAAATCAAGTCGTACTTATCACCGGCGGAACGGGTTCTTTTGGCAAGAAATTCACCAAGACCCTGCTCGAAGAGAAACAACCGAAGAAGATCATCATTTTCAGCCGCGATGAGTTGAAGCAGCACGAAATGCAGGTGGGTGGATATAACCATCCGTCCCTGCGGTATTTTATCGGTGACATCCGCGACCGCGAGCGGCTTGTGCGTGCCATGCATGGCGTGGATATCGTTGTCCATGCCGCGGCGTTGAAGCAGGTGCCAGCGTGTGAGTACAACCCGATGGAAGCGATCAAGACCAATATCATGGGCACGGCGAACGTGGTCGAAGCTGCGTTGGATGCGGGCGTGAAGAAGGTCATGACCATCAGCACAGATAAAGCTGTCAGCCCGGCGAATTTATACGGCGCGACCAAACTCGCCGCTGAGAAGTTGACCGTTCAAAGCAACGCGTATGCCGCGGGTTCAGCGACCAGATATTCGTGCGTCCGATACGGGAACGTCGTCGGCTCACGCGGTTCGGTGGTTCCGCTATTTCTCAAGCAGCGCGAGAGTGGCAGTGTCACCATCACCGATGACCGGATGACGCGCTTCTGGTTGTCGCTGGATCAGGGCGTGCAGTTCGTGATCGATTGCATTGAGCAAATGGAAGGCGGCGAAGTGTTCGTGCCGAAGATCCCCAGCACCAAGGTGATTGACCTTGCCCATGCCATCGTGCCGAATGCGAAGATCAATATCATCGGCATCCGCCCCGGTGAGAAACTGCATGAAGACCTCATTTCGGAAGATGAAGCCCGTCACACGATTGAATTGGAAAAGATGTATGTTATCCAGCCTGCCGAAGCGACGTGGTTCGGCTATTCGTGGAAGGACAAAGGCAAACAGCTTCCTGATAATTATCGCTACACCAGCGATAACAACACCGAATGGCTCGATATCGAAGGCATCCAAAAATTCGTCTCTCCGTTTGAAGAGTTGTTCAAGCAGGGGAAGTTGGAGGGATAGGTAAAAAAGTAAACAAGTAGACAGGTACACACGGAACACGTGTCTACTTGTTTACATGCCTACTTGTCTACCTTCACTTACTATGAAATTACTTATAACTGGAGCAAGTGGTCTGCTAGGCATTAATCTCGCGCTTGAGGCGCTGCGCGAGCATGAAGTCATTGGTGTGGATCGCGGCAAATTGCAAGCTGCCCCATTCCCAGTCATAAAAACGAATTTTTATAACCACCGTGCATTTGACCCCGCGTTGGATTCAACCCAGCCTGATTGGGTCATCAACTGTTCCGCACTGGCGAATCTGGAAGAATGCGAACGGCATCCTGATCAGGCAAAAATCCTCAACACCGACCTGCCGCGTGAATTGGCAGAAGCCTGCGCCAAGCGTAATATAAAATTTATCCACCTCTCCACCGATGCGGTTTTCGATGGCACGAAAGAAGGCGAGTATACCGAAGAAGATGAACCGAATCCGCAAGGCGTGTACTCGCAGACCAAACTCGATAGTGAGCGCGCCGTGCAGGAAGCCAATCCGCAAGCCATTATTGCGCGCGTCAATTTTTATGGCTGGTCGTTGGGCGGCAGGCGCAGTCTCGGCGAGTTCTTCGTCAACAACCTGAGCGAGGGCAAAAACGTCAACGGTTTTACCGATGTCATCTTTTGCCCGATGTGGGTCAATCACCTGAGCCGTACGCTCCTTGAAATGCTCGAGAAGGATCTGCATGGGCTGTATCACGTCGTAGGCGCGCAGGCGCTGAGCAAGTACCAGTTTGGGATTGAGGTGGCGCGGAAGTTCGGGCTGAGGGCAAGCCTCATTGAGCCGCAATCAGTCGAAAGGTCCAGCCTGACCGCTAAACGTTCCCACAATTTATGGCTGTCTGTCCACAAACTGTCCACAGATCTTGGGCATGCTGTCCCCGATTTCTCCACCGGTTTGGATGGGTTTTACACACAATTCCAGCAGGGTTATCCACAGAAGATCAGAAGTTATCAACAGGCTAACGGCTAAAAAATCGCAGTTATCCACAGATTTGCGAATGTTCAGCAGTTTTACCCACCGATTCACTCACAGAAAAACCAACTTTATACACAGGATGTCCACATGAAAAACCTTCTCAAACTTGAAGAACTCTTGATGTTCGGGCTGGCGCTCTTTCTTTTTTCGAAATTGGATTATGGATGGGGCTGGTACGCCCTTTGGTTTTTTGCGCCTGACCTGAGCATGCTCGGCTATTTGGCAAATCCCCGCGTCGGCGCCTGGACTTATAACCTGATCCATCACAAAGGGCTTGCAGTGGTGCTTTATGTTTTGGGCAACCTACTCTCCACACCCTGGCTGATGTTCGCAGGGACGATCCTGTTCGGACACTCCAGCTTTGACCGTGTGCTGGGCTACGGCTTGAAACACGAAGATGCGTTTCAGAATACGCATTTGGGTAGGATTGGAAGATGAAATCCCAACGGGATGAAATGATTCTAGATTTGTCGCATGCCCGTACCCAAATCCTGAAAGGATGACATGATATGCGCCGAATAAATGACACCCCTTCGGGGTTGATGGAACACCGCATCCAAATCTATAATCATTTCACTCCTTCGGAGTTTTTGTTCGGACACTCTAGCTTTGACCGCGTGATGGGCTACGGCTTGAAACATGAAGACGCCTTCCAGAACACACACTTGGGGAGGATTGGGAGGTAGTTTGTAACATCCTTCCTTTCATAAAATGAAAAAAATCTACTTGCTACTTTCACTTATTTTGATGAGTTGTGGAGCGGCAACACCTGTAGCTCAATCTGTCCCTGAACTTTCTCTAATTAAATATCAATCACCAAATATTACCAATAAAGATGTGGTGAAAAAAGAAGGGCTTGATTTAGTGGTTGGAATATATGGAATAAGCAGCGATGTAGTTTTTTTGTATGGTGGAATGTCGGCATATGATGGCGAATATAAATCAATGCAATCGACCTTGTTACTTTCAAAGAATGGCGGAACAAGCTGGGAAGAAGTGATGAACCCTGTTAGCGATAGTTATATAAAAGAATTTGCAATGCTTGCTTCGGGTGTAGGGTGGACATTAATGTATAAACCGTTAGCACAAAATCAACCATATCAATACAGCCTCTACAAAACAATTGATTACGGGGCTAGTTGGGAAGATGTGTCAGTTATTCCTCTATCTGCTGATATATTTCCTCTTGCGCTCCAAATGATATTTCTGGATGAACTTCACGGTCAAATTGACATGCTATACGATGGAGGTTTTGGTTATCTTGAATTCCTTACTACAAATGATGGCGGGGAAAATTGGAAGCAATCAGGAACGTACAAGCCTGATTTTGATGGAAACATACCTACGCTGTCAATCTTGGAGTCATACCATTCTCTAATAAGAGACAGTAGTAAATCTTTTAGTCTCGATCACAGTAGTTATTGGAATCTTAAAGGTGAATATGGTAATCCAGATGTGGATGTTATAGTCATTCAGCGACAAATATACAATAATGTTGGTACAGAAGACATTCAAAAAGTAGTGTTGCCAAAACACTTTGAATATGTGAATGGGCAAATAATCTCGCCATAGGTTTGGCGAAATTCAAAAATAACCTATGACTTGAACTCCTCAAATCCAAAACAGGACGAACCCGCATCGAGTCGCATCGCGGTGAAAAGGTGACTGTCACCTCAGATGCCTTCGAGTAAAAATATGCACAACCACGCGCCTTTAGATTACGTTTGTCCCTTCTGCCTATTGGTTCAAGGCAAGGAAAACGCCCAAACTCAGCTCAAACAAACAGACATCGTTTTTCAAACCGGTGACGTAACTGCTTTTATGGCAACCAGAAAATATCCCAACAATCAAGGTCACGTGCTTGTCATACCGAATGAGCACTTTGAAAATATCTATGACCTGCCGCTGGAGATTTCAGCGAAAGTCCACGCTTTGAGCAGAAATATTGCATTAGCAATGAAAACAGAATATCAATGTGATGGGATCATGCTTCGTCAACAAAATGAACCCGCAGGCGACCAGTCCATTTGGCATTATCATCTGCATGTAATACCACGCTATCACGATGATGACTTTCATGACGCTCAAAGAAGTCCGTTTGAAGCACATGAGCGTGCCCAATATGCTCAAAGGTTAAAGAATTGGTTTATTAGATCTGAAGGATGAGAAACATCGAGACTACAATGCGAAAAATCGGAACTGTTCAACAAATCAATCTCTATCCCGTCAAATCCATGCGCGGTGTATCGGTGGAGAAGGCAACCTGCTATTGGTATGGACTCAACGGCGATAGAAAACTTGCCTTTGTTCATCAGGATGACACATCAGGGTTTCCATGGGTGACCGCCCGCGAGATTCCACGACTCTTGCAATACCAACCCGAATTTGTTTCTCCTGACGACCCGATGAAATCAGTGGTGGTTGTGCGGACTCCCTCAGGGAAACATCTGCCAGCTGATTCGCAAGAGTTAGCAGATGAGCTTATGAGCACGTATGAAAAACCTGTCACCCTGGTAAAACTTAGCCGCGGCACATTCGATTGTATGCCAGTCTCATTGCTCACTCAGACTTCTTTAGATACTTTGCAAAGCAAACTGCCTTATGCTTTGGATGCTAGAAGGTTCAGAGCCAATGTAATTATTGATGCAGAAGTTAAAAACGGATACCCAGAAAATGAATGGGTAAACGGTTTGGTGTCTTTTGGAGATCGAGCTGATTCAGCGCAATTGCTTGTTAATTACCCAGACAAACGGTGCATGATGGTCAACCTTGACCCTGAGACGAGTCAAAGTAACCCTGATATTTTGAAAAAGGTCGTGAAAGAGACGAACAGCTGTTTTAGTGTTTACGCTTCTGTGCAAAAGTTAGGAACCGTTGAAGTAGGTGATTCTGTCTTTTTGCAACATTCCGAAAGCTGATCTATGCCTCTCGAACTTCTCAAATCCAAAACGGGACGAACGCTCATCGAATCTCATCGCGGCGTGGAAGGCGATGTGCCCGAAAATTCGTGGTCAGCGATAAAACTGGGTCACGAACTGGGCGCGGACTTGATCGAAGTGGATGTTCAAATGAGTCTGGATGGCGTCCCGTTTTTGCGCCATAATTACCAACTCCCTAATGGACGCTGGTGTCATGATGTGTGCTGGGATGAACTGAAGAAACTCAAGATCGAAGGCGAATCTTTGCCGCTGCTTGAAGATGTCCTTGTTTGGGCACGGGATGTAGGCGTGATCTTATCTTTGGATATCAAAAGCTTATTCAGTCCTGCTGGTAATCTGGCACAAGCAGTGATTCGTCTGTTGGAACGAACAAATACCAAGGATAAGATGTTGCTGTTGTTTATTGATCATGCCGAATTGTTCCAGACAAAACTGGCTTATCCCGAATTGACTGTCCGTGCTTTGGTGAGTGGACGCTTGATGAATTATCGTGATTATTTGCAAAGCATCAAGGCTGATAGCGTGAGTATCATGTATGGTATGTTCCGCCCGGAGGACGTGGCAGAAATCCATTCGGCGGGTGTTTCAGTGGTTCTTGGCGGTTTATGGAATCCAGACACGGACCTGTTCCGCTCGACGGATATTGATATATTCTCACATGGCAACCCTGCCGAAGCCAGAGAAATTTTGAATCGTAAGTAACAGGAAATTATGGACACAATGGATTTGATCGCGCCAGAAATAAAACAGGAACTTATCGAGTTTACTCAAAACCTGATAAGAATTAAAAGCATGTCCGGGCGAGAAGAGAAGATCATCAGGTTCATCGAGCAGAAGATGAAAGCTTTGGGCTATGATGAAGTCGTCATTGATTCAATGGGCAACCTCCTCGGTAGGATCGGAAGCGGTGAAAAATCCATCCTGTTCGACTCGCATGTGGATACGGTTGCGGTCAACGATGAAACTGAATGGGACATCCCGCCATTCAGCGGGGAGATTGTCGACGGATATCTGCATGGTCGCGGTTCTGTGGATATGAAGTCGAGCGTGGCAGCCTCCATTTATGCGGGCGCGCTTGCGAAGAAACTTGGATTCGCCTCGGGCAAGACCATTTACGTTTCCTGCACTGTGTTTGAAGAAGATTGTGACGGGGAAAACTTGAAGCACTTGTTCAAAGAACTCAAAATCAAACCGGACTATGTGGTCATTTGTGAACCATCCAATAATGTAATCACGTTAGGACATAAGGGCAAAGCACAGATCTCCATTAAGACGCATGGTGTTTCGGCACATGGATCAGCGCCTGAAAAAGGGGTCAATGCCATTTATGAAATGGCTGAGATCATTCAGCGGGTTGAAAAGACAAACGCCGAGCTCATGAAAAAGGATAAGTCAAGAGGGACTCTGGTCATGTCGAGAATTTCGAGCACCAGCGCGTCGCTCAATGCTGTCCCTTCTGAATGTGAAGTATATTTGGATCGCAGAACCGTGCCGGGTGAAACCGAGGACGACATCAAAAAGGAAATGGATCAGCTCGTGCAGGGCAAAAATGCAACCTGGGAAGTGGGAACGCTTCACAGAAAAAGTTGGACGGGCATGGATATTACGTATGAGCCTTTCCATTCAGCCTGGAAGATCGATTTGCAGCATGAACTGACACAGGCTTGTATGGCGGCATATCGTGAAAACTTTGGAAGTGAACCTGCCGAGTTTGACTTTTGGGATTTCAGCACCAATGCAGTCACACCTGTGCGCATGGGTATCCCCACGATCGGCTTCGGACCCGGAGAATATAAGCTGGCGCACATGCGCAACGAAAATTGTAAAGTGGACCAAATCATCGAAGCCGGTAGTTTTTATACAAGATTGATCCATAAAATATAGGCTGTATTAGATTTTTTTCGGAGGACAAAATGGAAATCAAATTTGGAAATCGCACGATTGGATTAAACCATCCCACTTACTTTATCGCAGACATTGCCGCGAACCACGATGGCGATATGGAACGCGCGAAGCTGCTCATCCGCTTGGTGAAGGAAGCGGGAGCGGATGCCGCCAAATTCCAGAACTTCGACGCGCCGAAGATCGTCTCGGATTATGGCTTCAAAGCCATGAGCGGTGGACAGGTCAGTCATCAGGCGTCGTGGAAGAAATCCGTGTTTGATGTGTATAAGGGCGCGTCCATTCCCTTTGATTGGTCTATGACTCTGGTGGAGGAATGCAATGAGGTAGGCATTGACTACTTCTCATCCCCGTATGATTTCAATGCGATTGATTTCCTTGACCAGTATGTGCCAGTCTATAAAGCAGGCTCCGGCGAAATTGACTGGATCGAAGCGTTGGAACGCATGGCGAACAAAGGCAAACCGTTCTTCGTCGCCACTGGTGCGTCGACGATTGGCGAAGTGCAGAAGGCTGTCCATGCGATTTTGAAGATCAACAAGCAGCTCGTATTGATGCAGTGCAATACCAATTACACCGCCAGCCCGAATAACTATGACCATTTGCATGTCAACGTGTTGAAGACCTACGCGACCATGTTCCCCGATGTGATTCTTGGACTCTCCGATCACACTCACGCAGTCGCTCCGGTCATTGCCGCAGTGACGTTGGGTGCGCGTGTGATCGAGCGTCACTTCACCGATAGCAACGACCGCGAAGGTCCCGACCACAAGTTTGCGATGAATCCCGAAAACTGGGCGCGCATGGTTGAAGAGACGCGTCTACTTGAACGTTCGCTGGGTTCTGCGGATAAATTTATCGCTGAGAACGAGATCGATACTGCCGTTGTGCAACGTCGCTGTCTGCGTGCGGCACGAGATGTCAAAGCTGGCGAAGTCTTTGTCCGCGATATGATCGATGTCTTACGCCCTGCGACTCCTGGTGCGATCAAACCTGACCAGATCGAGAATGTCATCGGCACGAAGGCATTGGCAGATATGCCATTGGGCAAAGAGTTACGTTGGACGGATCTAGGCGCGTAAAACATGTCTATCCATAAACAAGTGGATGCGGTGCGTTCCGGAAGTGAGCCAGCATTGATTTGTCAGATTCCGTCTGGTTGGGTTGTATTGGCTAATTGGCAGTTCCTGCGTGGTTACTGTATTCAAATGCCTGATCCCGTTGTTCCAAGTTTGAATGATTTGATGCAACCAGTGCGGACAGCCTATCTCAGTGATATGGCGATCATTGGCGATGCCTTGTTGGAAGTGACAGGAGCATATCGGATTAACTATGCCATCATGGGTAATTCCGACCAGGTATTGCACTCACACATTGTGCCGCGTTATTTGACTGAGCCAGATGGATTTCGCATGAGCAACCCTTGGACGTATCCCCCGGAGACAATGGATGCAACGTTGTTTGATTGTGACCGTGATAAAGATTTATTGCTTCAAATCAGGAGTGCAATCAGAAAGCGCCTGTAAACACAGTTTGAAATGAAAATCATCTATTTTTCAAAAAACTACACTCCTCATGATTACCGGTTTCTGTCTTCTTTATCAAAGACAAAGCATGAGATTTTTTATTTGAAGCTCGAAGCGAATCAGCGCCAGACGGAGGATCGTTCTGTCCCTGAAAATGTTCAGCAGATTCTGTGGGCAGGTGGACAGCGTGAATTTCGTTGGAGTGACCTGCCACGTTTAGTGTCGGGTTTCCGCCGAGTGGTGAAGGAAATCAAGCCTGATTTGATTCACGCGGGTCCGATTCAGACGTGTGCGTTCATCGCTGCGTTGAGCGGGTTTCGTCCCATTTTGGCGATGTCGTGGGGATATGATCTTGTCCAGGACGCGGATCGTAATGCGTGGATGAAGTGGGTGACACGGTACACGTTGAAGCGCAGCGCGTTCTTTACAAGCGATGCGAATGTCTCGCGTGATAAGGCTGTGACGTTTGGAATGAACCCAGAGAAAACCGTTATCTTTCCGTGGGGAACGGATATTGAGCACTTTGTTCCAAGAAATGCAGAAGGCAGAATGCGGAATGCGGAAAAGACGAATCGAACGTCAAAGGTCAAAAGTCGTCAATCGAAAATCGTAAATCCAAAATCGGTGACTTTTTTTTGCAGTCGCACGTGGGAAGCGATCTATGGCGTGGATGTGTTGGCGAAGGCGTTTGTCAAAGTAGCGAGTGTGAATCCGGATGTGAATTTGATTTTGTTAGGCGGCGGTTCGCAGGGAGCGCACATTCGCCGAATCCTGATGAATGGCGGCGTGCTGGACCGAGTCCACTTTGGGGGGCAGGTGGGGCAACGCGATCTACCGCGCTGGTATCACATGGCGGATATTTATATCTCGCCCTCGCATGTGGACGGTACATCCGTGACGTTGATGGAGGCGCTGGCGAGTGGACTTCCCTGTCTCGTTTCGGATATTGCGGGGAATAAGGAATGGATCGAGGATGGAGTCAACGGCTGGTTGTTCCGCGATGGGGATGTGGATGACCTAGCCGAGAAGATTTTGTCCGCGATAAAAAGGCGGAGAGAATTTAAGAGAATTGGAGAATTGGCGCGGAAGACGGCGGAAGAAAAGTCGGATTGGTCGAAGAATTTTGGTAAACTTCTTGAGGCGTATGATAAGGTGCTCTCGCGCTGAGCGAAGTGAGGAGCGCTCGTCCCCGGCACTTGCGCCCGGGGCAAGTGTGCGACGAATGAAGTCGAAGCGGCGGTGATGGGAGAAAGCTCTCGTAAACCGCGCTTCGTCTGCGGGACGGACAAGCACCGTCCCTCCGCTCAGCGCGAAGGCTATTCGAAGCGAAGCAAGTATCGGCTGGGAAAGAAGCGTGCGTCAGTGTCGGTAAAGGTTGAAGTGTTGGAATTTTTGGAGGATTATTATGTTGACGTTTGAAAAACTGGTTGAGGGGTTTCGTGAGTTGGGTGTGAAAGAGGGCGATACGCTGCTCGTGCATAGTTCGTATAAATCGTTCGGCGAAGTGGACGGCGGACCTGCGACAGTGGTGCGAGCGTTGGAGACGGCGCTCAGCACGGACAAGGACGGGACGCTGATCATGCCGACGTTCAATTTTGATTTCAATAAGGGTGTGCCGTGGGATGTGCGTAAGACGCGGTCGAAGATGGGCGCGTTGACGGAGATCGTGCGGATGGACCCGCGTGCGAAACGGGTGTTTCATCCGTTCTATTCGTTTGCGATCTTGGGGAAGCACGCTGAAATGTTGGGAAGCCTGCGGTATAAGAGCGCGTATGAACGTAACTCGGTGTTCGGGAAGTTGCGCGACCTGGATGGGAAGATCATGGTGATCGGACTGTCGTATAACGATAGCATGACGTTCTTTCATCACATCGAGCAAATGGAAGGCGTGGATTATCGTTTCCTGAAACAGTTCACGGGCGAAGTGACGGATGAGACCGGCAATACGTACACGGATACGTTCGAGATGCTGGTGCGCGATATTGATAAGGGCGTGATGACGATGGTCGACCCGATGGGCGCGTTGATGGAGGAAGCTGGCGTCATTCAGTCTGCGAAGATCGGCGAGGCGGATGTGAAGTTGATGAAGGCGAATGAAGTGTATGCGTTCACGGCGCGCGAGATGAAGCGCGATCCGCATTTGTTGTATTATGTTGAGAAGAAGTAAATAATTTAACTGATTAGAGTGTAAACTATGCCTGATTTACAACCTGACTATTTCCGTCTTTTAGTCTTGCCCTTATTGTTTCCTTTTGGGGCGGGCATTTTTATCTTGGTGAGTAATTGGAAAGATGAGATTAGTAGATACATTGGTTTCTTGACATTAAAGCCAGTTATTGCTTATCCAATATGGTTTGTTATATCTTTTTCTGATTGGTTTAATAAAGTTTATGATACCAATCCAGTTTTAATAGCGGCTGTCCCATTGATTCCAGGGATTGTCTTGACTTTGATTATTGTTTATTCGTTCAGACACTTATTTGGGATTGATAGGGTGGTTTGGTTGTTCTTAATTGGTGATGTTATTCGCTGGATGAATACTTTCATATTTACAGCTTTTACAAACAGTAATATCGTATTTAATATATTTATCTTCTTGGTGTTTTTTGGTTTGTATTTTCCTTCTTTGTACGCTGTTGTCGCACTGATTGTCGTGAGGAAACGTGCTGTCAACCAAAATGCTGAACATTAAATATTATGAAGTCTTACACCTCCCTCAAATCCATTCTCGCGGAATTCTTCCCTCTGCACCGTACCCTCGCCTCTGATGATCACGACAAAACATTGGAGATCGTCGGGGAACGGTGCGGACTAAAGTCCTCCCTCAGTACATGGAAGCCCTTCGGGCTGATGGGCGAGTCCGCTTCAGCGGACTTTCACGAACTGAGGCAGGGCTTTAGCCCGTCCGAATAAAGGATTATGAAACCCTACACCTCCCTCAAATCCATCCTCGCAGAATTCTTTCCTCTGCACCGCACCCTCGCCTCTGACGATCACGACAAAACGTTGGAGATCATCGGGGAACGGTGCGGACTAAAGTCCTCCCTCAGTACATGGAAGCCCTTCGGGCTAATTGCGCGAGTCCGCTTCAGCGGACTTTCACGAACTGAGGCAGGGTTTTAGCCCGTTCGAATAAATGATATGAAATCCTACACATCCCTCAAATCCATCCTCGCGGAATTCTTTCCTCTGCACCGCACCCTCGCCTCCGACGACCATGACAAAACGTTGGAAATCGTCGGCTTGTACATGCCTGACTCATCGAACTATACTATCGAGACCTACGCACCGCTGACTCCTGTCTGGACGTGGAAAGTGCCAGAGCGCTATGTTGTCCATGAAGCGTATCTGGAAACGGAAGATGGCGAGCGGATCGTGGACTTCAAGGACAATCCGCTTCACATCGTTTCGTATTCGTTGCCAACAGATAAGGTTCTGAACTTCGAAGAACTTCAGCCGCATTTGTATTTCAACGAGAAACGTCCGCATACGGTTCCGTGGGTTTTCAAATACTACGAACGTGATTGGGGATTCTGTTTGCCGAAGAACACGTTCGATAAACTTCCACGCGATAAGAAATATCACGCCGTCATCAAATCCGAATTCGTCACTGATCCCAAGCAGGGATTCAAAGTCGCGACTGCGGTTGTCCACCCCGAAGGTGGACCGAACCCCGAAGCGGGCGAGTTCCTTGTGCAGGCGCATACCTGTCACCCCATGCAAGCCAACGACGATGGCGCGGGTGTGGTCAGTACCATCGAGTTGGCTCGGCGGCTCGCGAAGAATCCGCTTCCGGCTGGCTCAATGAGCGTCCGCTTTTGGTTTGGACCCGAGACCATCGGCACGATTGCCTGGCTCGCGCACAACGAGTCGCTCATCCCGAATCTGCGCGGCGGGATCTTCATGGAGATGACGGGCAACAAAAATAAAATCGCCTGGCATCATACCAGACAACACAACCACCTCCTCGACCGAATTACCAATTACCAATTGCGCAACACCGAACACGACGAACGCGATTTTGCTGCCGCCCCCGCCAACGATGAACGCGTCATCAACGGACCTGGCGTCAACGTGCCGTGCATCTCGCTCAACCGTTTCCCCTACGACGAGTATCACACCACCGACGACAATCTCGACATCATCCACGAAGATATGCTCCTCGGCGTGGCGCAAACCGCCGAAGAGATTATCCGCATCTACGCCAGCAACTACATCCCGAAGCGCACCTTCCGCGGTCCCGTTTTTCTCAGCGGTCACGGTCTCTGGGTCGATTGGCGCGATAATTGGGCACTCAACCGTGCCATTGAAAAGATCATGATGCGCTTCGAAGGCGAGCACACGGTCTTCGATATTGCCGAGCAGGTTGGACTTGAGTATGAAGTGGTGCGCGAGTACGTTGAAAAATTCAGAGCGAAAGGATTTGTGACTCCTCTTCCAATCCCATCGGAGGCCCAGACTTCATGAAGCCACGCATTGTTGCCATCATTCAGGGACGTATGTCATCATCGCGTTTGCCTGGCAAGATCCTCGCAGACATTGCGGGTCAACCCATGTTGCAGCGCGTCTTCATGCGGACCTCGCGGGCTGCTTCTGTTTCCCAAACCTTATTCGCCACGACGACCGATCCCTCCGATGACCCCGTCGCCGAATACTGCGACTTCAGCGGAATCCCCTTCACGCGCGGCAGTCTCTACGACGTGCTCGACCGTTACTACCAAGCCGCCAAACAAGCGAAGGCTGATTATGTTGTCCGCATCACCGCAGATTGTCCCGTCATTGACTCTGAACTCATCGATAATGTGGTCAATACCCTCCTCGAAGGTGAATACGACTTCGTCTGCAACCGCCTCCCTCCGCCGTGGAGTCGAACCTATCCCATCGGCTTGGATGTCGAAGCATGCACGTTCAAAGTCCTTGCTAAAGCATGGCAGGAAGCCAAAGAACCGCAACACCGCGAACATGCCATGCCCTACTTCTACGAAGGCGTCGAACTAACCCGCCAGAGCCGAACTCTCGAAACAGGAACATCCCCTCGCGGATATAATATCGCCCTCCTCCATCACACCACCGACTTCGGCGATTATCGCTGGACAGTAGACACTTCTGAAGACCTTGAATTCATGCGTCAAGTCTACAGTCGCTTCGATGGGCGTGATGATTTCACGTGGAAAGAAGTTTTGGATTTGGTTCACGATAATCCTGAGTTGATGAAGATTAATTCAGGAGTGCAACATAAAACCCTCAAAGATATTGATAGACGCGCTCTTAAATGATGTCGTTGCGAGGAGCGCTCTTGCTCTTTGCGACGAAGCAATCTCCCGTTTAACTGGGGATTGCTTCGCCAAAAAGCGGCTCGCAACGACATGCTGATAACTGATAACTATTCTCATGCCCCTGATTACTCTCTTCTCTGCTCCCAAACCCTTCACCGATCCTCACATCGCAATGATTCAACGCAACGCGATCAAATCATGGACCCTCCTCCCCGATGTCGAAGTCATTCTTCTTGGCGAAGAGACAGGTCTCGCCGAAGCCGCGAAAGAACTTGGCGTGAAGCATTTGCCTAACGTGGCGCGCAACGAATCTGGCACACCGCTGATCTCATCCATGTTTCAATTGGCGCGCGAAAACAGCAATAGTGACCTCCTCTGCATCATCAACGCGGATATGATCCTCATGCCCGATTTTGTCGAAGCGGCAAAGCAGGCTGTCAAACTCAAAAATAAATTTGTCTTGCTCAGCCAACGCTGGGATTTGGATGTAACTCAACCCATCGAATTTACCAAGGGTTGGGAAGAAAAATTACGCAATACGGTTTACGAATCAGGCTCCCTCCATCGTCCTGCTGGAAGTGACTTCTTCCTCTTTCCTCTTTCCTCTTTCCTTGAAGTTCCTGCTTTCACCATTGGTCGCGCAGGCTGGGACAATTGGATGATCTACAAAGCCCGCAAGGAAGGCTGGGCGGTCATTGACTGTACACCGTCCATCATGATCGTGCATCAAAACCACGATTATTCTCACTTACCCGATGGCAAACCTCACTATGAACATCCCGACACCAACGAGAATATCCGCCTCGCGGGCGGACAGGTAAATATCCGTTACACCATTTTGGATTCAACGCATCAATTAGTGAATGGTAAACTTATCCGCCCGAAGCTGTCTTATTTGCGTTTTATGCGTAGGTTCGAATTATTCCTTCGCGCCATCTTTTTCTTTTTGCCTGAAAGTATGGTTGAAAACTTAGCTAGACCAAAGAGATGGAAAAAAAGATTTAACAAACTGTTCAAATAAGTCAAACGTCGGAGGTCAAAGGTCATGAGACTTCGGCGTTTGACTTTCGACCAAATCCTGATACCTGAAACCTGGAACTTGAAACCGATATGCGTAAAGGTCAAAACCCTGCCAAGTTCGTCAAAGATGTAGCCAAACCAGAACGAATAACGGTTGCGCTATTGAACTACATCCCCTTCCTGAGCGGATTCTACGCCGAGACCCTCGATGTGTTGAAAGTCTCGCTCGAATCCATGCGCGAGGACGCGGGTCTGCCCTTCGACTTGATGGTCTTCGATAATGGCTCGTGTGCCGAAGTGCGTGACTTTCTTGTGAAAGAAAAAGAAGAAGGACGAATTCAATATTTGATTCTCTCCGAGAAAAATATGGGCAAGGGCGGCGCATGGAATGTGATGCTGGCAGGCGCGCCGGGCGAGATCATCGCCTACACCGATGCGGATGTTTTGTTCTCCCCGAATTGGCTTTCGCGTTCCGTGGAAATTCTTGAAACATTTCCCAATGTCGGCATGGTGACCGCGCGTCCCTTCCGCACACCGCCTGAGTTTTACGAATCGACTCTCAAATGGGCGCGCGAAAATGCGACGCTTGAAGAGGAACAATTCATCCCGTGGGAAACCTTTCTTGAATTCAATCTCTCACTCGGGCAGACCGAAGAAGAGAATAAGAAAGTGTATGCAGAGACTAGAGACTGGAAAATAACTTACGACCCGTCATTGCGAGGAGCGATAGCGACGAAGCAATCCCCGTCATCACCAAGCAAGGCTGTCGTTGCCTATGCAGGCGCATCGCATTGGCAATTCACGGCGTACAAATCCACGCTGGCACAATTCCTGCCCTTTGACATGGACAAGCCGATGGGACAAGTCCGCCAGTTGGACAAGCGCATGAACGACGCAGGTCTGCTGCGCCTGATGGTCTCTGACCCGCTGGCGATGAATATGTCCAATACGCTGGGCTATTTACGCGGGGAGTTGAAGGACTCTGGGAAGAAGAAGTCTGTTTCATTTGGAAAACGTGTGTTGGAAATTGGATTTATCAAAAAGATTTTACTGGCGCTTTATAACAAGATTTTTAGTTGGTATTATTCGTAGAACATTCAGGGCGCTTTTAGCGTCCTTTGTATGGGTAGCCCGACGGTTCATCGTCGGGCGGGGATGGAAAGCGAAAGGAATTGGCATGAAAACAAGAATCCTCTTTTCATCATTTTTTATACTTATGTTTCTTCTTTCCTCCTGTAGACAAGAGATAACTACTCGCTTACCTGTGACACAGACTCCCGTTGCAACACAACCGCCAACGGATATACCAACTCAAACCCCAATTCCCTTTCCTACCATGCCGCCGTCGCCGACAGCTGTGCCGCCATATCCAACCACCAGCGTGGTGAAGTCAAATGCTGTGGCGTTTATTGCACGCAACAACAGCAATTCTTTGGACACTTCGTTATGGGTGGTAAATGTGGATGGTAGTGGCGAAAGAAAATTGGTTGAGATTACCTACAATGAAAAGGATGGATGGACAAATAATCCTCTGCTGCGATGGTCACCAGATGGCAATTGGATTAGTTATATTGCATCACATGAGTTATGGATCGTTTCACGTGATGGCACAGAAAAAAGAAAACTTTTGCCTCTTCCTGAAACAAGAGAATTCTTTATATATGTATGGTCTCCAGATAGTTCAAAAATAGCCTACTTGGAGACTGTGGGCGGCAAATCAACTGTAACTCCCACACCTGGACGAGACATGGGCCTGGACCCTTACCTTGTTGGAATGATTGACATAGAGACAGGAAATGTATCCGATTTATCTTCGTTTGAAGCCAATGCTGGCATCCCTATATTATTATGGTCGCCAAATAGGCGCACCCTCCTCTTCATAAAAGATTTTTCATTGATTTTGTTCGATGTCGCCGCTCATAAAATTGTAAAAACAATAAAACGAGGCTGCGGGCTGGAGCGTGGTTTGTCTTGGTCGCCAAATGGCAAATGGTTTTCGTATACAGACAATGGCGTTGGGGGCTTCAATCCCACTTGGATATGCGTCAACAGTGCGACAGGCGGTTCAATACAAACAATTCGTGTGGATAGCACATCTTTTAATCCTATCTGGGATAAAACAGGAAACTATCTATATTTTCTCGCATCAAAAATCGACCTTACTCGCAAGTCAGATCCGCTAATAGATAAGCGGCTAATGCGTTATGATGCCAGAACACAAGAAACAGAAAGCTTGCTTTCATTAAAAGAACTGCAGCAGCCAAATAGCTACATAGGGTCTCTTTCCATCTCGCCAGACGGAAATACTTTGATGCTTCAATCAAAATCTTCCCAAACTAAGTTGGATTTGATTTTTGTAGATGTTCAATCTTTGGCAATAAAAAAATCAAGCGTTGATTTTGGGACTTTACCGAGCGACTCCTATCCAGAAATAAAAACTTGCGGCTGGTCACCCGACGGGAAAGATATCATTTTCTTTTTTACAAAACTCTATTGGATAAACGAAACATCGGGTTCCTATGACTACGGTTACTTTTATGCACTGGATATAGGAACTGGAAGAATTTCAATTTTTTCTGGAATTCATACTGCAGAAAATGTACAGGTTTCCCCTATCGCTACAACTCCCTGAAACAGCGGGTAAAATCAAACCCCATGACCAAACGTATCTTCATCTCCGCCGACCATGGCATGGCAATCATCTACTTCCTGCAAAGCGACGTCGTCCCGACGCTGCTTGCTGCGGGCGTTGAGATCATCGTCCTCACCGATGATGACACCAAAGAAAAAATCGCCCAGCGTTTTGCGCGCCCGGGTCTGGCGTTCGAAGGTCTACGTCTCAAACAAGCGAACGACTACTCAAAAAAAGTTCAACCACGCCTCCAATGGCTGCTCGCCTACCTGCGCCGCGTTGGCGGCTCGCGCCGCATCAACACCGAAGCCATGGACAGCCACATCTGGGAAGTCTGGGCGGAGAACGGTTGGAAATTCCGTTTGGGCATTTGGATTCCCTCCGCGCTGGCGATTTTGCTCCTGCGGAATTTTTCCTTCGTCCGCAAACTTTTGGTGCGGATGCAAAACCGCTTCACGCCTACGCCTGGGCTGTATACTGACCTCTTTGACAAATACAACCCTGATATGATCATCGCTTCGACTCCCGGCTGGCGCATGGACCGTTATCTCCTGCGTGAATCCGTCCGACGCGGAATCCCGAACATGACCGTCATCGTCGGCTGGGACAATTCATCCTCGTACAACGTCTCTGGCGCGGATGTGCAGTGGGCAACATGCTGGTCTGAGTTGCAAAAAGAGGAACTCGTCAAAGGTTCAGATTGGAATCCTGAGCATGTGCATGTCGGCGGCATCCCCTCGTATGACGGATATTTCCGCACTTCGTGGCTCATGCCCCGCGACTCGTATTTCAAATTGCACGGACTCGACCCCAAGCGCAAGTTGATTTCATACGCCAGCAGTTTTGTCCATTTTGCGCCGAACTTCCCGAACATCGAAGCACTGGCAAAACTGGTTTCATCGGATGCACTGGCAGAGCCTTCGCAGTTGTTGATTCGCTTACATCCAAGCCATTTTCAAGACAAGCCGAAGATCTTTGCAGATGAACGAGCGCAGGTTTTTGAATTGGAAAAGAAATATCCCAACGTGCATGTTGTCCAGCCTGTAGCGTTGGGCGGTTCGCTTGGCTACTACGGCGGCGAAGACATGGATGAGAAATCTTCCATGATGGCGTACTCGGATGTGGTCGTGACGGTTTATTCCACCATGTTGGTTGAAACCGCCGTTCACGATACCCCCATGATCGCCGCGACGATTGATGTCCCTGGCGGATGGAACAAACCGAAGAAATTCTCGTTATCCCTGAAAGAGATCGGTGATTGGCCCACACATCAACGCTTCCGCTGGGCAAAGGCAGGGCGTGTGGCGATGAATGAAAATGAGCTACGCGATATGTTGAATATGTATTTGAAAGATAAAACAGTGGATTCTGTTCAACGCCGAAAATTCATCGAAGACGAAATCACATTCACCGATGGAACATCGGGGAAGCGAACAGCGGAGTTTATTTCGAAAATATTAAATGGCTAATGTCGTTGCGAGGAAGCCCGAAGGGCTGACGAAGCAATCTCATCTAACCTTCAAACAAGAGTTGGTTGGTGCGCTGAGATTGCCGCGTCGGGCTAGGCCCTCCTCGCAATGACATTGTTGCTATGCAAACTGTTCCAAATTAACAGCCACCAATGGCAACGCTTCGTCTACGAATTTTTCGAGGGCGGGGCGTTTTTTGAGGTGGCTGTAGTGTGAGGCGAGTCCATAGATCGCCCAAGTGGCTACCGTGGCGGGGATATCAGTGGAAATTTTCGTGCCAGTCTGTTTCAACCAATGGGATAATAATTCGAAGAGAATATTCTTGATCGTGCCTTCCGTCAGCGATTCGAATTGCTGATGCGGTTGGGCACATTCGCTGTGCATGTTCGAGAGAAAGTCACACACAGCAAGAATCAAATTCCGCAAATTATCAGGGGTATAGTGACAGGCGTTCAACGTTCGCTTTTCAATTTCCTGCCTGAACATGTGACTGATCGAGTAATCGAGCAATTCATATTTATCATGAAAATGCGCGTAAAACGTCGCGCGATTAACTTCAGCCTTGTCGGTCACATCCTGCACGGAGATGGTCTCGAATCCTTTTTCGGCGAGGAGGCTCTCAAAGGATCGCAGAATCAGATTGCGGGTGCGTTTGACGCGCGGATCCAGTTTTTCGTCTTTTATTTTCGGGTTAGACAACATTTTCGCTCCAGTGTTGCTTAGTCAACGAAATCCATGTTTTGATGGTTGACTTGAAAGGGTAAGGAAGGTAAATTAGACAACATCTGTTGTTTAGAACACAACTGTATAATATCACTCATTACAAGGAGAGTCAAGATGAACGTAACAATTATCGGATCAGGAAATATGGGGCGCGGAATCGGAACTCGTGCAGTCGCGGGCGGACACTCGGTCACTTTTGTGGATGCTAATCCTGAAGTCGCTGAGAAGGCTGCCACAGATGTGAGAGCTTCTGCGAAAAACGGCGCGAAGGTTTCCACAGCGAGTCTCGGCGATGCGCAACTCGGTGACGTGGTCGTGTTTGCCGTGTGGTATGGCACGAACATCGAGCTTGCCAAGCAACTCGGCAACAAACTCGCTGGCAAAGTTGTCGTGGATATCGCCAACCCGCTCAACTCAACATTTGATGGTCTCGCCACTGCGGCTGACTCATCGTCTGCTGAGGATTTGGCGAAGGCGATTGCCAATGGCGCGAAAGTGGTCAAAGCTTTCAATACAACCTTTGCAGGTACGCTTCTCACAGGCGAATCTGGTGGACAGAAACTTGATGTCTTCATCGCTGGTGATGATGCCGATGCCAAAGCCAAGGTTGCTCAGATCGTGACCGATGGCGGCATGCGCGCCGTTGATACTGGTCCGTTGAGCCGTGCTCGCCAGATCGAAGGCATGCAGTTATTGCACATCGTCACACAGGGCACGCTTGGCACCAATTGGGGTAGTGCGTTGAAGATCTTGGGATAGGAAAAAATGTTAAACATAAATAAAGATATTGCAATAACCCCCGTTGATGAATTTGTCCGTTTGGCAAATGATGAGAAAATTGCGCGGACTTCAAAAGCGCTCGAAGCCAATGGCATTCAAACTTTGATCGCTGAAAACGGCGCTGAAGCAAAACGATTGTTCTTCGAATTAATCCCCGATGGATCGGAAGTTTTTCTCGGAGCGTCTGTGACTCTTGAAACATTAGGTATCAAGGACGAAATCGATAAATCTGGAAAGTATGAAGCCTTGCGCCCCAAGATGTTCGCGATGAACCGCGAAACCCAGGGACGCGAGATCCGCAAGTTGGGCGGCGCGCCCGATTTCGCCGCAGGCAGTGTCCAGGCGGTGACCGAGGATGGTCACGTTTTGATCGCATCGAATACGGGTAGTCAGCTTGGCTCATACGCAACCAGCGCAGGCAAGGTGATCTGGGTCATTGGCTCCCAGAAAATCGTGAAAGATATGAATGCAGGTTTCCGCCGCCTCGAGGAATATGTCGTTCCTCTTGAAGAGGCGCACATGCAGGAACTTTATCATGTGGGCACTAATGTGAGTAAAGTGTTGATCGTCAACCGTGAGGTCCGCCCAAACCGTATTACAATGATCATTGTGAAAGAAGAGTTGGGCTTTTGAGCCCAACTCTCCCAATGGAAAGATTCAAAGGTCACCCTTCGTCTTGATGTTGTAGGAGACAAAGAATGAGCGTATTACAAAATTCAGAAACCAGAACCGAGTTTTCCATCCACCCTAAATCCTTGATGGGAGCGATTTCCCTTAAGGTGGCGAATCTTGAGAACCAGTTAATGTTTTATCAGCAAGCTATGGGATTCAAACTCCATTGGCGTGAAGGGAATAAAGCTGGTCTCGGTGCGGGCGGAGCAGATTTACTGCTGCTCACCGAAGAACCAAACCTGAAGAAATATGGCGGCGTGACCGGGTTGTATCATGTGGCATATGTCTTCCCCAATAAGCGCGAACTGGCAATTGCGATGGCGCGTCTGTTTGCCATCAAGTATCCTAACTCGCCCACTGACCATATCATGACCAAGACCACCTACCTGGATGACCTCGAAGGGAATGGCATTGAGTTGTACTGCGAGTCGCCTGAAGACGGCACCTGGAAGTTTGCGAATGGCAAGTATGAGTCCTATCGCAAAGATGGCTCATGGAGCAATGGACGCGAAGCGTTGGATGTAGATGAACTGTTCAGCCATCTCAAGGAAGATGAAAAACTGGATGTTTCCATCCCACCTGAAACACGTGTCGGACACGTTCATTTGCATGTGCGGAATGTCGAGGAAGCTGTGGACTTTTATCATGGCATCCTCGGTTTCGATATCATGGGGCTTGCCAAAGAATATCAAATGGGCTTTGTCTCAGCGGGCGGATATCATCATCACCTCGGGTTGAATACCTGGCAGGGTGCGGGTGCGCCGCCTCCGCCAGCCGATGCAGTAGGTCTGCGCTACTTCACGATCGAGCTGCCAGATCAAAAGGCGTACGATGAAGTCGTAGCCTGGGTTGATGCGGCAGGTCTCCCGTCGAATCAGACCGAGGCGGGGCTGTTGTTGCACGATCCGTCACAGAACGGCGTTGTCCTCCGCGTGGCATCGTAAGGCGGGATGGCACATCGTACTCGAAGGGTGTCCCGCCCACAAAATAAATATTAAACATCCGAAGTCAAAATGGCTTCGGATGTTTTTATTCTCTAGCTTGACGTCAGCCTGTATTGGCTGTTTAATTCAATGGCATCACATCACAGTTCAAGTAAAGGTTCCCATGTATAAAAAAATCCATATTTTTCTTTGCATTACTTTTCTGCTCGGGGCATGCGCCACGCCGACACTCGTGCCCGCGACAACGCCTGTTCCCGCGCAACCTCCCTCACCAACTCCCGCGGCATGGGAGCGCGATGGCTGGAACATTGCCTGGCACGATGAATTTGACGGTCCCGAACTGGATCGGACAAACTGGAATTTCGATATCGGCGGCAACGGTTGGGGCAACGCCGAATGGCAATACTACAGCGACCGTTCCGAAAATCTGCGCATCGAAGATGGAATGCTGGTGATCGAAGCGCGCGAGGAGGATGTAAGTTTCAGCGGAAAGCCATATTCGTCTGCGCGTATCAAGACACAGGGACTGCACGCATGGACCTATGGTCGCATCGAAGCGCGTATGAAACTTCCATATGGTCAGGGTATCTGGCCCGCCTTCTGGATGCTCGGCAATAACAACAAAGGCTGGCCCGCTTCCGGTGAAATCGATATTCTTGAACACATTGGCAAGAATCCCAACACAATTTATGCCACCGTCCACGCGCCGGGATATTCAGGCGGTAAGGGTGTGGGCTCGAATCTGGTTGTCCCAGATGAAACGCTCAAGAACGATTTTCACGTCTACGCCATCGAATGGCAGGAAAACGAGATCCGCTGGTATTTTGACGATCAGGAATATTTCAAGCTCACGCCTGCCGATGTTCCCAGTGATTGGATCTTCGATCACGATTTCTTCATCATCATGAATATGGCTGTGGGCGGGCGCTGGCCCGGCTACCCCGATAAGACAACCGTCTTCCCGCAATTCATGACAGTCGATTACGTCCGCGTGTATCAAAGACCGTAAGTCACAAAACATCCGAAGCAAAACTTCGGATGTTTTCGTTTTGCCTCTTGACTCTACCCCTTGGGGAGACTGTATACTGCCGATATGACCCAACCTAATGAACTGCTTTCCATCGGCGCTTTTGCCAACCTGACCCGCCTTTCGATCAAAGCCCTGCGGCTCTATGACCAATTAGGATTGTTACAACCGCAATGGGTGGACCCGCAATCGGGGTATCGCTTCTACGGCGTGGACCAGCTCACCAGCGCCCGCATGATCCGGAACATGCGCGAGATGGATATGCCGCTTGCCACCATTCGGCAGGTGCTTGCGGCATGGGCTGCCTCGCCAGAGCAAGCCGAAGCGCTGGCGCAGGCATATGCAAATCTGCGTGAACAAGAAGCCGGGCAGATCCGAGCACGGGTCCAACAATTCGTTCAACAAATTCGACAGGAGAATAATCCCATGAGTCTCGAAGTGAATATCAAACAGCTCGCACCCCAACAGGTGTTGAGTGCCATATACCATATCAAAATCAACAAACTGGAGGAAACCATCCGCAAGTCGCGAGATGCCATGTCTGCCTTGCTCAAAGAGCAGCAGGTGGAGGCGTCAGACTCACCCCTCGGCATTTTTCACGGTGCCATCAACGAACAAGAGGATGGTCCCCTGGAAATATGTCTGCCCGTAAATGGACAGGTCGAAGGCAAGGGCGATATACAAGTGAAGGTGCTGGAGGGAGGCGATGCCGCTTGTGTCATGACCGTTGGTCCGCAAACAGACTTCCCGGCCATCCTTGGCGCATATGACGCTGCCGCAGATTGGATCCAGAAGAACGGACATGAAATGGCAGCCTCGCCACGGGAGATTTGGCATAGTAATCAGCCAGGGGCTGAAAAGATGGAGATCATCTGGCTGTTCAAGTAGAAAACCACGAGTAGATTATCATAAAAAATTCTCATAAATAAAAAATCTATCCTGTTATGTGCCATAGAGGCAATTAGGATTCGAAATATGGCAAACCATTAAAGGAGAATAAGTATGAAGGCCGAAAACATAATAGGGCCCGTCTCGATTGTTGACAAACCCGAAAGGCAATATCTTGGAATACGTTTTGAGACGCCTTTTGGTGGAATGTTTGCCATGATCACGAAGGCCTTGAAGGAATTACGGAAGTGGAGCAAAGAGAATTCCCTGTCTGAAGAGGGTCCGTACTTTGTAAGGTATTACCATTGTGATATGAAAGATGTTATGGATGTTGAAGTTGGGTTGATGACAAATTCTGGTCATGGTGGCCAGGGACGCATTAAACCGGATTCGCTTCCGAAAGGCAGATACGCTACTTTGGTCTACAGGGGAAACGGGCTTCGAGGCAACCAGGCTCTTATGAAATGGGCAACCGACCACGGTATCACATTTGATCCGCTTGTTGTCGGCCTGACGGAATCGTACACATGCAGGTATGAAGCTTACCTAACAGACTATCGTATCGAGCCGAGAAAGCTGCTTTGGGATGTCGAGCTGTCGATAAAGATTGCCGATGATTGAACGTAACATTGATTTCGCGTGACCCATCAACCTCTTGACTCAGCCCCTTGGGCCGACTGTATACTGCCAACATGAACAAGCGCAAAGATCTGCTCTCTATCGGTACATTTGTGGATATGTCTCGACTTTCGCTCAAGGCGCTGCGTCTGTACGAACAGCTGGACATCCTGCGCCCGATCCATACTGATCCGCAAAATGGCTACCGTTATTATGGACCTGAGCAGTTCCCACGTGCGCGCATGATCCGGAACTTGCGCGACATGGATATGCCGCTTGCCGAAATCCGCCGGGTGCTTGATCTGGCAGACGTGTCACAAGCACAAGCCGAACTGTTGATCCGCCAGTATGTGGAACGGCGCACGCGGCAACTGGAGCAGATCCAAATGCTTGCTCGTCAATTTACCCAACAATTAAAACCGGAGGCAAATAAAATGAGTCTTGAAGTGGAAGTAAAAGACATTCCCGCCCAACAAATCTTCAGCATCACACGCCATCATAAACTGGATGGTTTGAGCGACCAGATCCAAAAGGATTGCGGAGCGTTGTTCACCCTGGCACGGGCGGCGGGCGTTACCCCGATTGGTGTGCCGTTCGGCATCTATCACAGTGCCATTAGTGAAACGGAGGACGGTCCGATTGAGACCTGTGTACCAGTCAATGGCAGGGTGGCAGGAAAAGGCGACATCGAAGCGAAACAGCTCGAAGGTGGAAAAGCCGCGTGCGTCGTCATTACCGGCGAACAGTGCCATTATCCCGAATTGCTTGGCGCCTACGATGCCGCTGCGGACTGGATCCAGAAGAACGGCTATGAAACGACCCAACCACCGCGCGAAGTCTGGTACACCGAACCTGGTCCTGATGCGAAGTGGGAGATCGTCTGGTTGTTCAAATAAACTTGTAGGGGCGGAGCGCCGCTCCGCCCCAAGGAGCGAACATGACCACCATCGGCAAACCTAAAATAGATAAACGTCCAAAGATCACCTACATGGGTATTCGCACGATTGCACCCTTCAAAGGTATGTCCAAAGTGATTGGAAAGATCGCAGATGAATTGAATGCCTGGGTGGAGAAAAATAAGATCAAAACATCGGGTCCGCCCTTTCTGCGTTTCCATGTCATTGATATGCGTGGCTTCATGGATATTTCCTTTTGTGTGCCTGTCAAAAAGGCATTGCCTGATGATGGCGATGTCAAAGCAGATTTCATCCCCGCAGGACAATATGCCAGCCTCATTTATTCAGGCGGTGGCATTTCAGGCAACCGCGCCTTGATCGAATGGGTGCGTGCCAAAGGCATGGGCTTCGACCGCTGGGACACGGAACAGGGCGATAACTTTCGCGGACGCTATGAAACGTATCTCACCGATCCAAAAGTGGAACCTCGCAAGTCAAAATGGAAGATCGAAGTGGCGATCAAACTGGCGGAATAATGGTTGGGCGCAGCGTCGCTGCGCCCCAACTTACCAAACTCTAATATTTTTCCATAAACGTTCGTGCTACAATTTCTTCATCATGAACACCACACGACCTCCCTGCTAAGCCCATACTTGGGCAAGACAAACTCTTTCCAAGACCCATTGGGTCTGTTTTGTATTCCCCCTAACTCGTAAAAACCCTACACCCGATGACCTCGACGGTGCCTGACGCAGCCACCGTCTGTTTGCATTTAACCAGCGGGCACGCGCACCACCTCGCTCCAGTTTGTCGCTATTCAACTTTTAGACAAATTGGAGGTTTCAAATGGAAACAATACGAGGCAAAACGTCTCTTGATCTGGATTTAAATGGATTCACAACCCGACTCACAAACTACAACCGCGTCATCCTGGACTTGGGAACTGGTGATGGCAAATTCGCCTTTCACTACGCCCGGGCTTTTCCCCGCCACTTCGTCATCGGCGTGGACGCGTGCCGCGAAAACTTGCGTGAGCACTCGCGTGCAAAACTGCCAAACGCGCTCTTCATCATCGCCAGCGCGCAGGAGTTGCCAAACGAACTGAACGGACTGGTTTCACACATCACCATTAACTTCCCGTGGGGCAGTCTGCTTGAAAGTTTATTGGCTGGTGACTCAAAGCTGATGTGCAGACTTGAATCTATTTCAAGTTCCTTTACACAAATTGACATTCGTCTTAACGGCGGTGCATTGTCAGAACAAGGCTGGGCGCTCGAAGCTGGAGCCGGGCAAATTTACAATAACCTGACCCATGCAGGCTGGCGCGTGAAGACTCCTGTGCTGATGAATGCCAACACTTTGCGAGACTTCCCCAGCACATGGGCAAAACGACTCGCTTTTGGACGCGATCCGCGGGCAATGTCAATGAGTGGTTATCTCTCCCAGTAATAATCAGGCGGCTGGAAATCCAGCCGCCTGTCCGTGATTTTACATGTAACTTATATATGACAATCGTCACCGTAATCGGTGATGAATGGTAATTTGATTCGTAAGTCAGCGCTCTACAATGGAAATAAGGATGCCTGCCCAAATAACTGCATCCTGTATATCCAATCAATACTTTCATAAACCAAGGGAGAGTGCAATATGAAAAAACTGTTTCCTCTTTTCATCGTAGCGATGCTGACCATTGCTATAGCCAGTGCCGTTGGGGCGGCAACTATTGTCCCCAATGAGATCCAACAGCCTGGCACACAGCCAGGTGAAGTGGGTAATATCGAAACACCAGATAAGTGCGATAACTGCCATGGCAACTACAATCGCGCCGTGGAACCCGCCTTCAACTGGCGCGGGAGCATGATGGCAAATGCGGGGCGTGATCCCATCTTCTGGGCTACCGTAGCGATCGCTGAGCAGGATTTTGATGGTTCAGGTGACCTGTGCATCCGCTGTCACAGTACTGCAGGCTGGCATGCTGGGCGCTCCACCCCCACCGACGGAAGCGGCTTGATGGCTGGCGATGCCGATGGCGTGGACTGCGATACCTGTCACAAAATGACCAACCCAGCGGGGACAGAACTGCTGGGCGTCATGAATCCGCCCTTCCTGGCAAACAATGAAGGCAACCCCGCCATTGGCTATTATGGCTCCGGAATGCTTTCACTTTCGGGCGGTAATGCCAAACTGGGACCGTACAGTGATGCCGCTGCCAAGCATCAATTCACCCAGTCCAAGTTCCATCGTGATGTCAATTTCTGCGGTTCATGCCATGATGTTTCTAATCCAGCAGTCGGCGACCTCGCTCACAACAATGGGACACAGTCAACCGCTGATCCGGTTGTTGCCAGCGGTGTGCTTGGTTCCGCTTTGGATACGAAAGCCGCATTCAATAACCTGCCGTATCAATATGGAATTGTCGAACGCACCTTTAGCGAGTTCAAATCTGGCTTGCTTTCGCAGACTCTGGTATCCAGCTACGCCAACCTTCCCTCTGACTTGAAAGCCGGCGCCATTCAGGCCGTTTATCAGGCTTCGCTTGGCGCAGGCAAAGGTGGCGACTACGCTGACGGCTCTCCGCGCTACTTTAGCTGTCAGACCTGTCACATGCGCGCAGTCACTGGCGTGGGCGCGAACAAGGCTGGGACTCCCACCCGTGCCGACCTGCCACTCCACGACATGACTGGCGGCAACTACTGGATGCCCGATGTGATCCTGTACCAGAATGCTCAGAACACGTTGCGTCTCGGCGGCGGTTTGAACACTACGCAGATCGATGCGATCAAAGCCGGGAAAGACCGCGCGGCGCAACAAGTCCAGTTGGCAGCCTCACTCTCAGTCAACGGTAACATACTCAAGGTCACGAACCTGACCGGTCACAAACTCATCTCCGGCTATCCCGAAGGTCGGCGGATGTGGTTGAACATCAAATGGTATGACGCAAGTAATGTGTTGCTGCGTGAAGATGGGAAGTATGATGTGGTGGCTTCGGTCAATGGCATACCTGTCAAGTCCATTGTTAATTTGAACGACCCCAACACCAAGATCTATGAAGCCCATTATGGTATGACCCAGGAGTGGGCGAACCAGTTGCTCAGTCTTGGGTATTCTGCAGATATGGCTCTCAGCTATGACCGCGTAACCGGAGCAGTGAATTACACCCTCGGTCAGCTTGCCGCACAAACTCCCGGCACAGACCACGAAACCTTCCATTTTGTGCTCAACAACACGGTCGCAAAAGATAACCGTATTCCGCCGTATGGCATGACCTACGATGAAGCTCGCAAACGGAATGCCCTGCCAGTGCCTGCGAGTCAATATGGCAGCCCAGCCGCTGGTGGAACCTACAACTATTGGGACGATGTTGCCCTCAACCCGCCAACTGGCGCCGCGTATGCCACCATCAAAATGATGTACCAACCCACCAGTTGGGAATACGTTCAGTTCCTCTATAAGGCGAACAACGGACAAAATGCCTTCCTCGCGAACGAGGGTGTCAACCTGCTCACTGCCTGGTTGAACACGGGCATGGCAGAACCGATGGTAATGACTTCCGCTTCATGGGGAACTCCGCCTGCTCCGGCTTGCACCACCCCCGGAACACCACTAACCCTGACAGCGACAGCTGCCAGAAGGGCGGTCACGCTCACATGGATGGCTGGTACACCTGCTCCGAATGGCGGCTACCGCATTTACTACAATCAATCGGGCAGACTGCAATTCCGCGCGGGTGTCTCTGCTACAACATTGACCTACAGGGATAGTGGTCTCACCAGCCGCATGACCTACACTTACGTGGTCACTGCCTGGCAGGATTGCAACGGCAACGGTGTGTTCGATGCAGGCATTGATATTGAAAGCCTCGTCAGTAACAGCGCTACTGCCACTGCTCAATAATCATTCATCCAACAAAATAAAAACGGCGATCACCAGTTCGGTGGTCGCCGTTCGCTTTATCAGAGTAAGTCTTATCCTTTCAACACCTTTATTATATTCCTACCACTTGCTCCGCTGACGCTGCCTCCGCGGGTCCATAACGCGGAAAAATTCTAATAATAGGCTAATACTGATTGTGTTCAGCAAGTGCTACGATGAACAGGAATGTATAATCCGGTACTTTCTACCCAAAGGAGAAAAAATGGAAAAATTTGCCTGCAAGAATCTTGGCCTGGATTGTGATTTTGAAGTAACAGGTGATACCAAGGAAGAAGTGATGATATTGGCAATGGATCATGGCAGCACTGTGCATGCCGACCTGATGAAAGATATGACCCCGGAACAATCGGCGGAGTTCGCCCAAAAGTTGGAAGACTCGATCCAGCCTGTATAACCCGACAGTTGAAAAAGAAAAAGCTCCAAACGAAAGTTTGGAGCTTTTTGATTCAATAGATTTGTTTTACTTCAACATCTTTATTACATTCCTACCACTCGCCCCGCTGACTCCCCCTCCGCCATGGACTCCGCTGCCGCAGAGATAAAGATTATCAAGCGGAGTCTTGTGGTTCGACCAGCCCGGCATGGGACGCATGAACATGAACTGGTCGAGCATGATCTGACCATGATTGAGGTCACCTTCGGTGAGACCATAGGTTTGTTCGATGTCTTGAGGCGTGAGGGTCTTTGTGTTTTTGATGGATGATTTTAGATTGGGGAAATATTCTGCAAGGGTATCAATCGCCAATTTTTCAACCTTCGAACCTTCAACATTCCAACTGCTATCTTTCAATTCATACGGCGCATATTGGAAGTGAATGGAAACCACATTCTCAGAAGTGGTTACTTCAAGATACGGCTTCTCTGAAACCCCGTGATACTTCGCCGCGTCGTAGGCTTTCTCCAAATATTTGATGGAGGGAGACAGCGCAATCGTCGCATCGGGGATGCCGTGTTTGCCATCAGTCAGCAAATGGACTTTGGCAACCGATCCGCGCATTTTGATGGATTGAACATTCCACACGAATTCAGGTGGCAGATTGACCGCGCCAACAAGAGTTAAGAATGTATTTTTCGGGTCAGCCGCAGAGATGATGTTCTTTGCAGGAATTTCTTCGCCATTCTTCAACACAACACCCTTGCATGTGAACGTGTCTACCTGTATACGTTCTACTTCCGCCCCCGTGCGGATCTCGCCGCCGAATGATTTCACGGCACCGGCAAGCGCTTCGGTGATTTTTCCGATACCGCCCTGCACTGCGACGTGTGATAAGCCGCCGCGATTCGCCCAGTTGTGCATAAGGGTGTAGCCGGTGCCAGCACCCATCACACCAAGGGTGAATCCATAAATGCCCAAAGATGCAACTGCGGCTTTAACCACATCGGACTCAAACCATTCGTCCACGAATTCTTCGGCGGTCATGGGGATGCCGCGGATGATGCGCATCATGTCGGGTCCGCCCAGCATACGCAAGTCAATGCCGAGTTTGGCGAGGTCCATGCCTTCGCTGAGGTTGAAGCCTTTGGGTAGGCGCGGCATGATCTTTGAGTTGGCACTGTGAATGAATTTCGTGACTTTCTTCATGAACTCTATGAATGGAAGCCAGTTCGCGGCGTCTTTTGCGGAGAAGCGTTTGACGGACTCTGCCGCTTTGGCAGGATCAGGGTCAAGGACAAGGTGGTTGCCATCCTCTTGAAGGGAGATAAACGGTGGTCGAGTAGAGCGGGTGTTCTTCCCGCTCGTACCGAGACCCAAATCCTTGATAATGTCTGGACGCAGAGTCCCGCCTGCGTGGAGGGAGTCAACGGTGAAGCCATCGTCGAAAGATTCGGTCACCACCTGCCCGCCGACGATGTCGCGCCGCTCAAGGATGAGAACTTTTTTGCCTTGCTTCGCAAGATATGCCGCGGCGACCAAACCGTTATGCCCCGCGCCGATGATGATGTAATCGTATTGATTTTGTGTCATGAGTTAATCCTTATCGAATTATGCTATACTGACTTATGAAAAGATTTTGAAATGACCACTACTTACCTCACTCTAAATGAAATCCGTACTATTGGCTTTGAAACCCTGCTCCGTGAACTCGGACCAGCAGGGACGATTCGCTTTATCCAGCAATATGAGACAGGACGCGGAGATTACACCCGCGACCGCCGAAAATGGCTGCCGAAGAAAAGTGTGAAAGAAATCGGCAGGCAAATTGTGAAAGAACGAAAATCAAAATAACCACTACAAGCCCTCGTTGAAAAACGGGGGCATTGTTTTTGAAGCAATGATTCCCCTCTCCCCGCGGGAGAGGGGTTAGGGGTGAGGTCACTCTGCCCCGCGCCGATGATGATGGTGTCGTATTGATTAGTCGTCATAAGTTATTCCTTTTGCTCTTTATTATGAACATAAAGTTCAGTGATTATTGATTTTAGTAATGTTTCGGTCTATACTATTGTTCAGTATCACTATCGAATTTCTAAATTAGGATAATCCATATGGCAAACCCAGAACATATCGCGTTTTTGATACAAGGAGTGAAGATATGGAATGAGTGGAGAGAAAAATATCCTGAAATTATTCCTGACCTGACAGATTCTACTATTTGGGAATTTGTCGAAGACAGAAGGCTGCACTATATCAATTTCAACAAAGTAAGATTAAATAAATCAGTGATAACGGGGATGGATTTGCGATTCGCTACATTGGTTGACGCAAATTTGACAGATGCTAGATTGACGTCTTCAAGGCTTTCGCATGCAAATCTATCCAATGCCAAATTGATAAAAACCAATATTGTTGAAGTAGATTTTGATGGTGCGAAGCTTGCAAATGCTGATATGACGGCGGCTATTGCAAACAGTACGCAGTTTGGAGACATTGACCTTAGCACTGTGAAAGGGCTAGAAAAGATAGAACATGTTGGTCCTTCAACTATTGGCATTGACACTCTCTTTCGTTCTCAAGGTAACATACCCGAAGCTTTTCTTCGCGGTTGCGGCATTCCAGAGATCTTCATTGAATATAGTCATTCACTTGTTGGTAAATCGATTCAATTTTTTTCTTGTTTCATAAGTCACAGTCATCGTGATCAACGTTTCTGCGATCGTCTCTATGCCGACCTCCAAACAAAGGATGTGCGAGTGTGGTATTTCCCTGAAGATGCTAAATGGGGGGAACCAGTCTGGGGAGAGATTGATAGTAGTATTAAGATTTACGACAAACTCATAATTGTTTGCTCAAAACATTCGCTAACGAGCGTTCCTGCGCTACGAGAAATTGAACGGGCTCTGAATCGCGAAGATAGGGAAAGAAAAAATATTTTGTTCCCAATTACAGTCGACGAATATGTCTTCGATGGTTGGGAACACCCACGCAAAGCCGATATATTAGCAAAGGTTGTTGGGGATTTTCGCGGATGGAATCGAAGTGCAAACAAGTACGATGCGGCATTGCAGAAGTTAATGAAAGCATTGAACGTAAATGGGAGCCAAAAGGTTTGAAAGGCAAATAAAACCATATTTAATGGAATCAACCTTCGGTTAAGAAAGAAGCGGGGTTTCATCATCCAACAACCACTTTCCACTTTCTACACTCCATCCTTCAACGCCAACTCAGCTGCAAACTTTCCGGGCGCGCCCATGATGCCGCCGCCGGGATGCGCACCCGAGCCAGCGAGGTAATAGCCTTTGATGGGCGTGCGGAAGCTCGACCATTTGGTGGCGGGGCGCATGAAGAAGAGTTGATGCAGCAGCAGTTCGCCGTGGAAGATGTTGCCGCCCGTGATGCCCGCGATGCGTTCGATATCGACCGGCGTGATGACCTGTTTGCCGATGATGGCGCGGCGGATGTTGGGCGCGTGTTTCTCGATGGTGGCGATGACCGTTTCGCCGAAGGCTTCGCGCTTGGCATCGTCCCAGCCGCCTTCGAGATCATACGGCGCATATTGCACGAAACACGACATCACATGTTTTCCGGGCGGCGCCATATCGGGGTCGATCTTGGATGGCACAATCATGTCGATGTACGGCTCTTTTGCAAAGCGTCCATACTTCGCGTCGTCGTAGGCGCGCTCGATGTAATCAATACTCGGGCTGATGGAGATCGCGCCGTTGTGTAAGGCATTCTCACCGGGCAGCGCGGTGAAATTCGGAAGTTCGCTCAACGCAAGGTTGACCTTACCCGATGAACCACGCGTGCGGAATTTTTTGATGGAGTGGATCAGATCTTCGGGCAGATATTTTTGTTCGACGAGTTTCAAGAACGTGACGAACGGATCAGCGGATGAGAGGACTGCTTTGGCATGAATCTCATCGCCATTTTCCAGTGCGACGCCGACCGCGCGTCCATTCTTAACGATGACCTGCTTCACTGTACTATTGACTCTGATCTCAGCCCCGAACGCGCGCGCCGAACTGGCGATGGCTTCAGCGATTCCGCCTGTGCCGCCTTTGGCAAAACCCCACGCACGGAACGCGCCGTCAATTTCTCCCATGTAGTGATGGAGCAACACATACGCAGTGCTGGGCGAACGCGGACCCAAAAACGTCCCGATGATTCCGCTGGCAGATTTTGTTCCCAATAGCGCGGGGGTCTCGAACCATTCTTCGAGCATATCCGCTGCGGATTGGGTCATGATCTTCGCGAGTCCATACAATTCTTTTTCGGTCAGTGTCGAAGCGAATTGACCAAGCTTCATCAACCCCATCAAATCTTTCGGATGAAGTGAAGTGGGATCGGGAGGCAGAATACTCAAGATGGGTTTGATAGCTTTCGCAAGGCGTGCCATGCGGCGGGAATATTCGTCGTAGGCTTCGGCGTCCTTGGGCGAGTGACGATAGATCTCGCGGCGCGTGGTATCGTGATCGTCCCAGCCTGCGATGTAATCGCCCGTGCCTGTCGGCGTGAAGGTGCTGGGCAACGGCAAAATTTTCATGCCGTGTTGCGGCAGTTTCAAATCGCGGATGATCTCGGGGCGTAAAAGACTCACGACATAAGAAAATTCCGTGAACTTGAATCCTGGAATAATTTCTTCGGTGATCGTCGCCCCACCGACAAGATGTCTGCGCTCGAGCACAACGACTTTCCTGCCTGCGCGTGCGAGATAGGCGGCGGCAACGAGTCCATTGTGTCCACCGCCAATGATGATTGCGTCGTAATTGTTTGTCATAAATAATTCCTTTATTTTCTTTTCATTTCAACAAGACTTGCATATTCGCCCAAATCTACTTTCCATTTGTACGTCGATCTTTTTCTCCACTTGCTAAAAGCCCTCTTTTTATGCTTTTCAAAAGTCTCTTTGTTGCAATTATTCACTTTCATATAATGCCTAATCACTTTTTCAAAATCTAATTGTCCTTCCACGGCTAGAATGCCCGCATATCCAATATGTTTGACATGGTGACACATATCACACAAGGCAATAAAACCTTTCAGTTTTTGCTCGTGATTGGTATCGTCATACTTCCAAATTTCATGACAATTTAGTCTTCCTTTTTTACTTCCACATATTCCACATTTGTTTTCATATTCTTCATAGACGTTTTTTCGCAATTTATCCCATTGAGATGGGCGCATTTTGTTCCTCATATTGCTATACCAAGAGGTTTTAGGAACTAGCTCAATTGTCAATTTAAGCGCCATATAAAACTCCACAAATTCTAGCTAGTCATATATGTTTGTCATCATTATCAGTTACTGATAACTACTCACTATTCTCTGCTCTCTTATTTCTTTTTCCACTCAGGCTCATAAAACGGTAACTTTACCACCTTCGCAGGCGCGTGCTTGCGATGATGTTCAACGGTGATTTCCATTCTTACATCTGTGCCTGGTTCATAATACGGTTTCTGCAAATGTGCGAGTGCGACTTATGCGCCGCAACGAGTCCATTGTGTCCACCGCCGATGATGATCGCGTCGTAATTGTTTGTCATGGATAATTCCTTGTATTATTTTGTCTCAAGGTGCAATTGCTTTTATTGCTTCCAGTCCGTAGTATTTGCTGGCGCACGTGGATGCCCATTCACCATTCATTTGACTGGAACTCATAATATCTTTCGTGCCAACATCTTTCATATCAATAACGATGACTTCGACCTTGGTCTCGCCTTGTTGCAGAGCACGTCGAATATCTGCATCTCTTTGGTCCCATAGATTCGCGCGGTAGATAAAGCCTGGTAATTCAGTATAGGTGCGCGTCATGGTGCGGACCGAATAAATTATATTAAACCCAAGCCCGAGTAGTGCCAGCAGAATGATTACTTTGTTTTGCCATTTGAAATTGATGGCTTGCCCGCCAATCCAGGCAATCACCGCCAAACCTGCCAGCATGGTAAAACGTGCCAGAGACTTTCCGCGTGGATCGGGAGGTGTGTTGTAAATGTATACAGAAGGAGCCTGCAAGGCTGAAATTAAAATCCACATAACAATCGTCACGGCTAACATCAAACCCGCAGTTTTCCAAAAAGAGCTGGTGGACGATTTATGATATATGCCCGCTAAAATTGAAAGAGACAGAAAGGTGGTAACTATAGCAAAATGCGGCAGAGGCAGGCTTCTCAAAGAGTCAAGCATAAATCCAGCTGAGAATCGAAAGGATGCCAGTAGCGTGGCCAATAAGGGCGTCCGTCCTCTGGATATAATGTCGAGGCGCGCTATGTTGGATGGAGATAATGTCAATGCTGCAAATGCACTGACAAGCCCCAGAAATGCAAGTATTAAGGTGGGTAATGCCTTTGCCGCCCAAGCCGCTTGTTTTTGCCTGTAATAAAAGGTTATAAGCAATGCTAGCGCTGTCCCGCTGAACAAATAAGCGCAACCAGTTTCAGAAAACCCCCCTGCAAAAAACGCCAATGGGAAAATTATATAGTCTGCGATTTTGCTTCTAGTGTCTTGAGATATTTGGTATGTGACCAATCCTGCGAGATATATGCCAGTGATGATCGAAAAGCTGTAGTGAATTCCAGCCATCCAATATACAACTTGAAACCGTTGCGGCGAAATATAGAGTGTGTAATATAAGAGAACCACAGCTCCCAGAAGCAATATGCTTTTGGATGGGTATCGGAATATGTTTGCCAAATTAAATAATACCCATAGCAAACCAATCAACCAGCATCCAATTACCAGTGTGGCTGTGATTTTTGCGCCAAAGATACCAGCCATATACAAAAGACCGGATAATAGAGTCAGCGAGTATCTGTTATTCGAATACCCATAGCCTATGTCGGATCTATTTCCCGTCATAAAGTAAGTATTAACCGCTCCACCGATTCCCAGGTTTTTGAAATCAACGTTATAGCACCAGTCATCTGACCAATAACGATTGTAGAACCCCAGATACGCCATAAAAGCTAATCCGGCTATCATCACAAATATTCCCAGATAAATTGCCCATTTGCGAATTTCTACTTCGTTTCTTGAAAATAAAGAAAAAAAAGGGTTGTTCATTTACTTCTTCTTCCACTCAGGCTCATAGAACGGCAGCTTGACCACTTTCGCAGGCGCGTGCTTGCGATGATGTTCGACGGTGATCTCCATTCTTACATCGGTGCCGAGTTCGTAGTATGGCTTTTGCAAATGTGCGAGCGCGATGTACTTCTTCAACAGTGGCGACCATGAAGCCGTGGACGCATAGCCCACCTGCACGTTGCCAACCATGATCGGCATACTCGCGCGGATCGCTGTCCCAGGGATTTGCGGCGGCATGCCCACTTCGGCATACAACGCTTCCATGCCCACCCAATCGATCTCGATGCCCACCATCTTCCACGCTGAGCCTTCGCGCTTCTCTTTTTCCAACGCCTTGCGTCCCACAAAATAACCGGGCTTATCGAGCGCTACGGTCCAATCGAGTCCCAGCTCGAACGGCGACGACTTCTGTGCTTCGATCCACGCATGCCCCGCGGAGGTGTAATCCACATCGAGCATGAACAGCCCCGCTTCCACGCGCGCCATATCGAGCGCGAGAATGCCCGCGGGCAAAATCCCGTAATCGTGCCCCGCCTCCATGATCGCATCCCACACCTTAAGCGCGTCCTGCGCATCCATCCAAATCTCATAACCGAGATCGCCCGTGTATCCAGTTCTCGAGATCGTGACTGCGACTCCGTTGAGCTTATTCTTCATCAGACGGAAATACTTCAGCCCATCGAGATTGGATTCACAAATGCGATTCAAGATCACCCGTGAGTTGGGTCCCTGCAAACTGAGCGACGCCACGCTGTCAGTTTGATCTTCGAACTGCACGTCGAGTCCGACCGCGTTCAGCATGAGCCAGCGCAGATTCGGTTCTGCCGCCGTCAAGCGGAAAGTCGTCTCATCAAGCCGCGCGACGGTGCCATCATCGATCAGCTTGCCTTCGTCATCGCACCAGCCCGTGTAATAGACCTGTCCCACGCTCATCTTATAGATATTCCTCGTGGTGACTTTATGAAGCAATGCCGCTGCATCTTTTCCTTTGATAATATATTTCATCAAAGGCGTGACATCGATCAGCGCCGCCGAGTTGCGGATCGCCCAATACTCGCGGTCGATCGTATGTTCATACGACCCGACGACGAAGTATCCCGCCCACTTGCGCCAATTCTGCGGCTGGCACAACGCGGACGTCCGTTCATGAAAGGGGGTGTTGCGTAGTTGTTGCATAAGTTCTCCTCACCAGTTAGTTATGATTAGGTAGTTTCTAAAACTTTGCTCTTGTTTATACGCCACCCCATATAAAGCCACATTAGAATTGAAATAACACTGGGAATAAAATATGGATTTACAAACAAATAGTAGTGGGAAATCTCTTTTGAGGGTGATAAAGGAAGTAAATAATCTAAAAAGGAATAATGATTATGAAAATTTATTGAGCGCATTTGCCAATACAGATAATTTGCAAATAAAGTTGGAACTATTCCAATTAAGCCTCCAACAAAACATGCTAAAACGTCAGGGAATCTCTTTTTTCGAAATGCAAATAGAACACCGATTAATGCACCGCCAATTGTGCCTATTGTAGTTATAGGAACAACGCCGAGTAACCAGAATATAAGATTTGTGAGAACAAGGGATCCTAATAAATATAAGATTGATGCTCCACTCATCATCTCACCGAGATCAGAGAAAATTAATACAACGATGACTATCGAAAGAAGCATCTCCAAAAAGAGAGAAAGCCAAAAGAAACTTTTCGCTCCAATTTGAATTCCCTCAATTGTCAAAACTTTAACTTGTTGCAGAGATGAATTTGTTTCCATAGAGCCTTCTTTGGCGAATTTAAGATTTATTTGAATACTCTGCTGGCGCGAAGAACACGATCACAGTTAATTCTTCCTCAATCGAATGGAAGCGATGCTCCACATTCTTTGCCACATACACAATCGAACCCGCCTGCACAGCGCGGTCTTCGTCTGCGACTTTGATCTTCGCCCGCCCACTCACCACGTAATAGACTTCATCCTCCGTGTGCGGCAACTGTGGGTCAACTCCGCCGGCGGGGAGGACGTACAGTCCCATGCTGAGGTTTGGGACTTTGAGAAATTCGAGATACAGTTTGTTCGAGTCTGCATGCTGGGAGATCAGGTCCGCGAGTTCGTAGGCTTGCATGGTTTCCTCCAAAGGCGATATGTCAAAGCCCCGCCGCATTTTGGCGGGGTTGCGAGTCT